>Ga0210077_1000741_pt1 | contig 10714 bp, 8 predicted proteins | sample RushMan_CattailN_5_FD_185556 | JGI IMG/M metagenome (GOLD analysis project Ga0210077, IMG submission 185556) | Wetland microbial communities from San Francisco Bay, California, USA, that impact long-term carbon sequestration -... | ecosystem: Environmental > Aquatic > Marine > Wetlands ... | reverse complement strand
CCCACGACGCCCGCCATCAGCGGTTGGCCCGTCAGCATGTCTTTGCCGGTCACGTAGCCCACATCTACCGCCTTCGGCTGGCCGGTAAAAGGAAATGGCACCGAGACGAATCGGAGCGGCATTCCGGTCTGATATTCCCGCACGTAGGTCACCGCGTAATGCACGATGTTGTTGGAGGCAACGCCGACGGTGGGAATATGGTAGCGAGTCTCGATCTCTTGCGCCCAGCGGCTCACGGCCGCGCAGCAGCCGTTTCAACCCGCTACGCCGATAATCACCGCGTCGGCGTGATTGTCCTGAATCGCCTTGAGGATCCCGGGATCGGTGCCGAACATCCCCTCCGCCGTTACCTTCACCACCGTTCGCACGCCGGTGTAGTTCTTTTGCAGCCAGTCCGTCATCGCGCCGTAAAAATAGTTGGCCGCGTCCGGACCTTCCCAGGAAAGGTTGATCATGTAGATCAGCTTGTTGTTCAAAGTCTTGAGCCGCGGCGCCAGCGGCACTCGCTCCGCGGCCTTATTCTCTATCGCCGGATTCATCACGGTGATCAGGCCATCGCCGTCAACCGACGAATCACCCTCCAGCCTTCGCGGAGCCGTCCCTGCATACGCGGGACTTCCGGCGACCAGCGCCGGGCTGGCCCCCAATAACGCCAACATCTTTCGTCGATCCATTGCCTTTGCCTCCTTCAAATAGTCTCTGGGAAGAAATGGCCGTATAACTTGTCAAAGAAGATCGCAATAGCCCGTGCCGCGGCATTCCTGAATTGCGCCAATGGCCAAAGGCTTTTGGATGGAGTCGCTGGACGGGGAGCACCACGCGCGGCGCCAAGAGCGCCTCCAACGCTCGCTTCCGACTGCAGGGCCGGTAATCACTGCCTCACCGATAATCCACCCTCGGCGGAATATACACCCGCCGCCTCATTTCCGCCCCTGTTTTCCTGGTCGTCCCGTCCAAGCTCACATACCAGCGTCTTAGAAGGCATGGTAGGAACTTTCTGATTAACCTTCAACCGGGCATCTGCGAGTACAGCCGCCAAACGCTTGAGATCCGAGCTCCGTGGGTGTTATCGTCCCCCGCATGAAAAGCCCGGATGACGAATCGATTTCTTCGATTGCGCCCGACGTGATGAAATACCTCTTGGGCTCCGGCTATTTTGAGAAACTCGAAAACCTCCTCTGTCCCGAAGACAATTCGCCTCCATCCCAACACTGCGATGGAACGTACAAACTTTCCAAGTCCAGTCTCCTCGCGAAGGATTCGGAACTTGATCGTAACGTCCTCGACGACGTCTTCGCTGTCTTGAAATCCAAGGGCGGCTGTTGCGACTGCGAAGTCCTATACAACGTGCCCGAGGAGAGCCGCTTAAGGGCGAGGTATTGGCGTAGCCGAGCAACTGGAGAGCCGCTACGTGCGCCTCACGCTGGTCTCAAATAGGTGCCGCCAACCGTCCTCGCGATTGAACCGAAGGATATTAAAATCGCGGCAATCCGGGATATGACCATGCCCAGCATCGCTCCGGCCGGCCGTTCGTTCCGTTATTCACAACTCGGCGTTTGCGAACAGGTAAACTTCTTGAGAGCGACTGCGCGGCTGGTGTAGGCTGAATTGCCATGTTAATCGGACAACGAATCCGCGAACTCCGTGAACTCAAGCATCTCAGTCAAGGCGACATTCAAAAACGTACCGGCCTGATTCGCTGCTATACGTCGCGCATCGAAAACGGCCACACCGTCCCGTCCGTGGAAACTCTTGAAAAGTATGCCCGGGCCCTGGACGTTCCGCTCTACCGGCTTTTCTACGACGGTGCCCATCCGCCCAAAACCGACGCGCTTCCTAAAACACAAGCCGTCCGCGAATGGGGCGAAGAGGGAAACGAACGCCGCGAGCTGCGCAAGTTCGCCAAGGCGCTCTCGCGCCTCGACGACCGCAAGCGCTCGCTCCTCCTCGAAACGGCCAAGGCCATGGCCCGCCGCAACGGCTCCCGCGCCGCCGCCGCGGACTGACCGCATCCGTCGCTCGGCGCGAAAACACCCGGACGAAGCGTGCTTGCGGAAAAATAGCGCTTCCACCGAAGGCCGGCTCGAAGCGGTCTAAGCGCGCTCCGATTCCATTCGCTGACTTTTCGTTGCGCTGCCGCCCCGACTTGCGCTAGCGTAGTTCGATTATGATGATGGTCGAGCGCCAACTAGGAAGCGGTCGAGCGCCAAACAGCAAAACTGTGCGCCGGCGCACTGTCATCCATTCCCAAAATGGGCACGCCCGCGATTCGCTCGTTCGCGCTCATTTTCCGCTGCAGCCCGGAACCTATTTCACAGATGGCTTCTCGGCGGCCGGAGCTTCAGCTCCGCCAATAACGGCAGGCAAGAATTGGGCTTTGGAGTCCGTGCCGGATCACCGTTTTTCGTCGGTGCACGGCTTCAGCCCTGCCCTAGCCGCCGAAAATAGAACGCGGCTTCAGCCGCTGAGGTGCCGCGCTCGCCGTTATCACACGGATTCTTCAGCTCCCCCTGAGGACACTCCTGTATGGCGCCTCAGCGTTTACAAGAGAGCTTCTAGCCACTCGCCGCTAACCACTAGCCGCTTGTCCTTCTTGCCCGGGGTCCCCAAAACGCTCCGTGTCTCGGGGTGGTTACCCGGAACAGTCAATCGAGTAGAAACAGGCGTAAGTTATAGAAAACACAGTCTCGGCGGTAAGCCTACCCGGAACGTCCCGGCGCATGAGAAACAGCTGTTTTCGCGTTCGAATCGCCTTCGCCGGCCCGCCACGGTGGCGCGCCCATGAAACTCCTCTACGATTGGCTTCGCGAGTTTGTGGACGCGACCGCGCCCGCATCCGACCTTCGCACGCGCCTTGCGCTGTCGGGCCTCTCGATCGATTCCATCGAGGAAACCGCCGCCGGCCCGGTGCTGGATGCGGAAGTCACCGCCAATCGTCCCGATTGCCTCGGCCATTACGGAGTGGCGCGCGAAGTCGCCGCGATTTACCGGCTGCCGGTCAAGCCGATCGAAATCACGCTGAAGGAAGCGGCCGAAAAAGCCGCAAGCACCACGCGCGTCGAGATCGAGTCTCCGGATCTGTGCGGGCGCTACACCGCGCGCGTTCTGCGCGGCGTGAAAGTGCAGCCCTCGCCCGATTGGCTGCGCAAGCGCCTCGAAGCCATCGGCCAGAACTCGATCAACAATGTCGTCGACGTCACCAACTACGTCATGTTCGAGCTGGGCCAGCCGCTGCATGCCTTCGATCTCGAAAAGCTCGCCGAGCGCCGTATCGTGGTTCGCCGCGCCCGCCCCGGCGAAAAGATTCGTACCCTGGATGGCGCCGAGCGCGCTCTTGCGAAGGACATGTGCGTGATTGCCGACGCCTCGCGCGCCGTGGCCATCGCCGGAGTAATGGGCGGCGCCGAAAGTGAAATCGGCTTCAGCAGCCGCAACATCCTTCTGGAATCCGCCTGGTTCGATCCGATCTCCGTGCGCCGCACTTCAAAATCGCTCGGGCTGCGCACCGAAGCTTCCTATCGCTTCGAACGCGGCGCCGATCCCGAAATGGCGGAAATTGCTTCGCGCCGCGCCGCGCAGTTGATCGCCGAGCTCGGCGGCGGCGAAATCCTCTCCGGCGTCGTGGACGTCTATCCTCGCCGCGAGCCGCCCGTTGAAATCACGCTGGCTCGCAGCGAATTGCTGCGCGCGATGGGAGCGGACGTTCCCGATCGCGATATCGAAGGCATCCTCGGCGCACTCGGATTCGAGCCCGCGCGCGAAGGCGAGGGCCCGCGCGCGCACTGGAAATGCCGCCGGCCCTCCTGGCGCCAGGACGTTTCACGCGGGATCGATCTGATCGAGGAAATCGCCCGCCACTACGGCTATGACAAATTTCCGCCGCGCCTGCCGCCCGCAAAGCTGCCCGCGCGCCGCTTGCCGCACGCCGAGGCGGAAAGCCGCCTGCGCGAACGGCTGGTCGCCCTCGGCTACCAGGAAATCGTGGAAATTCCGCTCGTCGATTCGCAGCGCGACGAGCTGTTCCGTTCAGAAGGCCTTGCGCCGGCCGCAATCGGCAATCCTTTGGCGGAAGATGCGTCGATCCTGCGCTCCAATGGCGTCGTCAGCATGTTGAATGCGGTTTCCTGGAATCTGAATCACGGCCAGCGCAATCTGCGCCTCTTTGAAATCGGAAAAGCGTATGAGCTGCGCAATGGCGAGCCTGCCGAAACCCGCATTCTGACGCTCGCCGCCACCGGCCTCGCCCGCGAAAAAACCATCCACGAGCCCGCGCGCGAGTTTTCCTTCGCCGATCTGAAAGGCGATCTCGATGCCATCGGCGCTCTGGCCGGCGGATTGGCATGGCAATCCAGCGGGCCGAACTGGCTCGCCGCTGCGCTCGCCGCTCGGGTTTCGCTTGGCGCTGAAGGCGCGGGCGCCATGGCAAGTGGCAGCGCTCTCGGTTCGGCGGGCCATCTCGCGCGAAACCTCGCCGACAAGCTGAAGTTGCGCCAGGATATTTTTCTGGCGGAACTCAATCTCGAACGGTTGCTCGCCGGCATCGAATCGGCGCACGAAAAATCGAAATTCACGCCCATTCCGCGTTTTCCCGCCGTCGAGCGCGATTTCTCGCTGGTGCTCGCCGATGGCGTCCAATTCTCCGAAGTCGCCGGCGCCATTCGCGCGCTCGACATTTCCGAACTCCAGCGCATCGAAGCCGCCGATCTTTTCCGCGGCGGCCAAATTCCGGCGGGAAAATATTCGCTGATGATTCGCGTAGTGTTCCAAAGCCCCGAAGAAACGCTCACCGACGCGCAAGTGGCGGGCTTTTCCTCCCGCATCGTCTCCGCGCTCGAGCAAAAGCTCGGCGCCACGCTCAGGGCCGGCTAATGTCCGGAAAATCAGCGCTCTTCAGCCGCGCGCCGGACGCGGCTCGGCGCCAGAATCTCGATTGCGCGCCGCCCGCGAATGGCACACAATGGCGGCACACCAGCCGAATCTCGCGCGGGAGCCGAATGTGAAAGTCGATATCTACGATCAGAGCTACAGCATCAATGCCGGCGAAAACGAGGAGTACGTCAAGGAATTGGCCGCGTACGTGGACGCCAAGATGCGCGAAGTGGCCGAAGCCACGCACATGGTCGATTCGCTGAAGGTGGCCGTGCTCGCCGCGCTGAATATCTCCGACGAACTGCTCACCTTGCGCCGCCGCCAGCAGGAGATCGAAGGCCCGCTGCGCGAGCGCGTGGAAAAATGCGTGGCCATGGTCGAGCACGCTCTGGAACAAACGAATTAGCAACGGCCGTAATCGCGCGCCCGCGAACCGCGCGAAGCCCTCAGCAATCCCGGCGCAGACGCCGCGTCCGGCGAGCAGGTGCTTGCGCCGCCGCCAAATTCGAAACAACCCATTGGAAGCGCGCGACATCTGCTATATGATCGGAAAATTCTGTCAGCTGTTTTTCTGACGAATGCGTAAACGCGGCCCAATCCGGTTTTCGCTTGCGACCATCGCGCTGCTGCTGATGCCGCTGCTGGTGGTCGCCACCACCACCGGGTCGCTCTGGCACCACCACGTAGCTTCCCACGAATCCAGCTGCCCGATCTGCCATATGAGCCACTCGCCACTCGCGCCCACGCTCGTGGCGGACAGCACGCCTGACTTGGCCCTGCTCGGCAGGCAGACCGAGGTTCAGGAACCGGCCGACGCGCCGGCTCCTTCCATCCGCCGCGTTCCCGCCCGCGCTCCTCCCACTCTGTAAATCCCTGCCCGTTCCGCGCCGGTGGAGATGTCCGCCGCAGCGCACCGACAGTCGCTTTCTATCTTTCGAGAGCTAATCGCCTATGCATGTACATCGTCTGCGTTTTGCAGTGCTAGCGCTAGCAGTCTGCGTGGCCGGAGCGTGCGGCGCGCCGTACGCCGCCGCGCAAGATCCGGCGAACATCCAAGGGCCCGTGCGAATTACGCTCGATCAGGCCATCCAGCTCGCGCTGCAGCACAACCACTCCCTGTTGGCAGCGCGCACCACCATCAACCAGAGCAAAGCCGAGGAAATCACCGCGAATCTCCGCCCAAATCCGGTGCTGATCGGGGACGCGCTGTACATTCCGTTTTTCCAGCCGGGCGAATTCAGTTCGAACTACCTCGACAACTCGGCGGAATTCGACCTCGGCGTCAGCTATCTCTTCGAGCGCGGCAAAAAGCGCCAGCACCGCCTGCGCGCGGCCGAAGACCAAACGGCCGTCACGCGCTCGCTGGTGGCCGACGACGAGCGCGGTCTCTCGTTCCAAGTGGCCAGCCAGTTCATCACCGTGCAGCTTGCGGAATCGGCGCTGGACCTGGCGGAACAGGACCTGAAAAGCTTCCAGAACAGCGTCAACATCAGCCGGGAGCGCTACCGCACCGGCGACATCAGCGAGGATGATCTCTTGAAAATCCAGCTGCAGATGCTGCAGTTCCAGACGGACGTCTCGCAGGCGAAGCTGGCGAGAGTCCAGGGGCTTTCCGATCTGCGGCAGCTGCTTGGCTACGATTCCGTCCCCACCGATTACGACGTGGCTGGGTCTTTCGGATACCAGCCGCTGCACGGCAACCTCGAGGACCTACAGGCCAAAGCGCTTGCCGCGCGGCCCGACCTGCGCGCCGCGCAACAGGGCATCACCGCGGCGCAGAGCCAATACGAACTCGCCAAAGCACAAGGCAAGCATGATGTGACCGCCCAGATGATGTACACGCACACGGCCGCCATCAACAGCGCCTCAATGTATGGCCAAATCCAAATACCGATTTTTGACCGCAACCAGGGCGAAATCGCGCGCGCGAAATACGCTATCACGCAGGCGCAGCAACAGGAACAGGCCACCGCCGACCAGGTGCTGACCGATGTGCGCGACGCGTATGAAGCCGTGCAATCCAACGACCAGGTGCTTCAGCTGTATCGATCAGGCTACCTCGACCAAGCGAAGCAGGACGTTGATATCAGCCAGTACGCCTACCGCCGCGGCGCGGCCAGCTTGCTCGATTTTCTGGACGCCGAGCGCAGCTATCGCTCCATCGAACTGGGCTACCGCCAGGCGCTGGCGTCATATCTGACGGCTCTCGAGCAGCTTCGCGAAGCCGTGGGAACCAGGAGTTTGCCATGAGCATCAGAATGAGAGCCGCAACCGTGCGGCAAGCGGCAATCGCCGCATCCGTCGTGCTGGCGCTCGCAATCGCCGGCTGCAGCTCGAACCAGACGCGCACGGCGAACGAAATGACCTCGTTTTCGTCGCGCCAGCCAAAGGCCTACACGCCGCAGCTTTTCTCCATTCCTGAAGACCAGATGTCGCACATCGAGGTGGTCACGGTAAAGCCGACGACGCTGACGCGCAAGCTGCGGCTCGCCGGAACCGTCAACTACAACGCGTTCAACACCACTCCGGTCATCACGCAGGTCGGCGGCCCCGTCAGCCGAATTTTGGTCGTTCCGGGACAGCATGTCGCCGCCGGGCAGCCAATGCTCGAAATCTCCAGCCCCGACTTCTCGCAATTGCTGGACACCTACTTGAAAGCGCGAGACACCTATCGCGTCACCAACGTCAACTACGCGCGCGCCCAAGACCTGTACAAGCACAACGCCATTGCGCAGCGCGACCTGCTGCAAGCCCAATCCAATCGCGATCAGGCGCTGGCCGACCTGAATGCCTCGGAGCAAAGCCTGAAAATTTTGGGCGTCAAAGATCCCAACGATTTGGCGAACGATCCCTCGTCGTCACCCGAAATTCCGGTGCGCGCGCCGATCAGCGGGGAAGTGGTGGAAAGGATGGTGGCGCCCGGCCAGGTGGTGCAGGCCGGGCAGACGCAGGCGTTCACCATCTCCAACATGAGCACCGTGTGGGTGATGGCAAACGTGTACCAGGGCGATCTGGACCACGTGCACGTGGGCGACAAAGTGGCGATTCAAACCGACGCGTATCCGCAAACCTTCCACGGAAGAATTTCCTACATTTCGGCGGCGCTCGATCCCAATACGCGCACGCTGCAGGCGCGCATCGTGGTCGACAATCCCGGCGGAAAGCTGAAGAAGGACATGTACTGCACGGCGGTGATCACCGCCAGCGCGATTCGCAATGCCGTCGCCGTGCCGGACGCCGCGGTGCTGCGCGACGATCAGAACAATCCGTTCGTTTACATGCTCAGCGGCACGCACGAGTTCGGCCGCCGCTCGATCACCATCGGCGAAAGCCAGGACGGAAAAACGCAGGTGCTGAGCGGGCTTGCAGTCGGCGACAAGGTCGTGGCCTCCGGCAGCTTGTTCCTGCAGTTCGCCAGTTCATTCCAGCAATAAGGCTAAGGCTGATTTCATATGATTCATCGCGTCGTCCAATTCGCGCTTCGCCAAAGATTCCTGATCCTGGTCCTGACCGTCTTCGTCGCGGCCGCCGGCGCGATCTCCTTCAAAGAGATGCCCGTGGATGCCTACCCGGATTTGTCGCCGCCGATGGTGGAAATCATCACCCAGTGGCCCGGTCACGCCGCGGAGGAAGTCGAGCGGCTGATCACCCTGCCCATTGAAATTGAAATGAACGGCGTGCCGAAGCTGAAGGTGCAGCGCTCGACTTCCCTCTACGGGCTGTCGGACGTGATTTTGACGTTTAACGAAGGCACCGACGATTACTTCGCCCGCGAAGTGGTCTTTCAGCGGTTGAGCGAAGTGGCGTTTCCCGCCGGCGTGACGCCCAGTCTCGCACCGCTTTCCAGCCCGTCGGGACTGGTCTATCGCTACGTGCTCGAAAGCCCCGATCGCACGCCGCAGGAATTGAAGACCTGGCAGGACTGGGTAATCGGCCGCGAGTACAAGCAGGTGCGCGGCGTGGCGGACGATTCGGGCTTCGGCGGGACGGTGATGCAATATCAGGTGCTGCTCGATCCCACGCGGCTCTTCAGCTACCACCTCACAGTTCCGCAGGTCATTCAGGCGCTCGCCGCGAACAATTCCAACGCCGGCGGCGGCTTTTATTCGAAGGGCGGGCAGTTTTACTACGTCCGGGGCATCGGACTGCTGCGCGACACGAAAGATATCGAAAACGTGATCGTCGGCTCGCAGAACGGTATCCCGATTTTCGTCCGCGATATCGGCAAGGTGGTCATCGGCCACGCGCCGCGCCTGGGCGAATTCGGCTTCAACAAGACGAACGACGCCGTGGAAGGCGTCATCATGATGCTGCGCGGCGATCAGACGCAGAACGTGCTGAAAGGCGTGGAGGCGAAAACCAAAGAGCTGAACGAGCACATTCTGCCGAAGGACATCAAAGTCGTTCCGTTCTACGACCGCAGCGACCTGGTGCGGCTCACCACGGACACGGTGGAAGGCAACCTCGTGCGCGGCATGATTCTGGTGCTGATCGTGCTGATCTGTTTCCTGGTGAGCTTCCGCGCGGCCGTGATCGTGGCGCTGACGATCCCTCTGGCGCTGCTGTTTTCGTTCATCGTGCTGCACGCCAAGGGCGTCGAAGCCAACCTGCTCTCCATCGGCGCCATCGACTTCGGAATCATCATCGACGGCACGCTGGTGATGGTCGAAAACATCTTCCGCGAGCTGGGCCTGCGCGAGGGCCAGGAATACCATCTTCACGAAGTCCTCCTCGCCGCGGCAAAAGACGTCGACCGCCCGATCTTCTATTCCGTCGCGGTGATCATCGCCGGATACATTCCCATCTACGCGCTCACCGGACCCGCCGGAAAGCTGTTCCATCCGATGGCGGACACGATGTCGATCGCGCTCATCGGCGCGCTGGTGCTCACGCTCACGCTGGTGCCCGTCCTTTGCTCCTACTGGTTCCGCAAAGGCGTTCACGAGCCGGTGAATAAGCCTTTCGAGTGGGTGAAGGCCCGCTACGCCACGATCCTCGACCGCTGCCTGGACCACCCGAAAACCACGGTGCTCGTCGCGCTGGGAATCTTCGGCTCCACGCTTCTGCTGGTTCCTTACATCGGCGGCGAGTTCATGCCGCACCTGGACGAAGGCGCGCTCTGGGTGCGCGCCACCATGCCCTACACCATCTCCTGGCAGGAAGCGGCCAAGTTCAGCCCGCAGGTCCGCAAAATCCTGATGGGCTATCCGATGGTGACGGATGTCGGTTCGGAGCTCGGGCGCCCCGACGATGGGACCGATGCGACCGGCTTTTTCAACGACGAGTTTTACGTAGGCTTGCGGCCCTACGACGACGCCACGTGGAAAGAAGGGCCGATTCACACCAAGGCAGAGCTCGTGACTGATCTGCAGAAAAAGTTCAGCGCCTTTCCGGGCGTGATTTTCAATTTCACGCAGCCCGCTGAGGACGCCGTGGACGAGGCTCTCACCGGCCTGAAGAGCGCGCTGGCTGTGAAAGTCTACGGGTCAAACTTGAAAGTGCTGCAAAGCACGGCGCTGGAAATCAAGCAGCGGCTTGAGAAAGTTCCGGGATTCACGGAGCTGACCGTGGTGCGCGAGCTCGGCCAGCCCAGCCTGCTGATCACCCCGGATCGCGACAAGATCGCACGATACGGCATCAACGTGTCCGACGTGGAAACGGTAATAGAAGCCGCCGTGGGCGGACAGGCCGCCACGCAGGTGATTCAGGGCGAAAAGCTCTTCGATCTCGTCGTGCGCATGGAGCCGCAATTCCGCGAATGCTTGCCAGCTGGCGCAGCGGGATCTGCTGGCCCGAGGGCGTGCCGACGAGCAGATCGCCGATCTGCTGCGCGCTACATCGGCGT
>Ga0210077_1000740_pt1 | contig 10723 bp, 6 predicted proteins | sample RushMan_CattailN_5_FD_185556 | JGI IMG/M metagenome (GOLD analysis project Ga0210077, IMG submission 185556) | Wetland microbial communities from San Francisco Bay, California, USA, that impact long-term carbon sequestration -... | ecosystem: Environmental > Aquatic > Marine > Wetlands ... | reverse complement strand
CGACAGGTATATTGTCGATTATCTGATCAGCGAGGTACTCGATCGACAACCCGGACCTGTGCGTTCATTCCTACTTTACACCTCGGTCTTGCAGCGGTTTTGTGCTGACCTGTGTGATCAGGTTGTGTATGGAGAAGCGAGTGAAGGGAAAAGCCAGCCGATACTCGACAGGCTGGAAAAGGGGAATATGTTCATGGTGCCGTTGGACAACCGGCGTCAATGGTATCGTTATCATCATCTCTTTGCGGAAATGCTTAGTCATTCTCTACGTCGAATCGCACCAGGTCAAATTCCAGTTCTCTATCACAGAGCCAGCGCATGGTTTGAGGCAAAAGGATTGATTTCAGAAGCGGTTAAATATGCACTCCAATTTTCTGCCGAAACCGGAGATTGGGATTTTTCAAGCAAATTGATTGACAAATATGCAATGCGAATGGTTTTTCAAGGCCAGGGGAACCTGGTGATCAACTGGTGCCAAACATTTCCTAAAAACTACATAAAATGTATACCTGAGATTAGCATCTACAATGCCTGGGCTTTGGTGTTGACCTATCGAACTGACTATTTGGAGTCTGTTGAGGAAAAACTCCAATGGGCTATGCAATCTATCGAAGCCCCAGATTTATCCTCCCAGGAGCACGTCGAACAGGATGGCAGCGTGGTTCCACTGCATGATTGGGTGATTGGTCATGCGCGTGTGATCCGCAGCCAGTTATTACTCGGCCAATTTCACACGTATGTTGATCCACAGGAATTGATATCACTCAGCCTCGAAGGTTTGGACCTGCTTCCAAAGTCAGAGAAAGCCATCCGGGCGATCTGTAAGATTAATCTTGCGCACGCCCAGCTTATGCAAAATAACTCTGAAGAAGCACAAAAAGCATTTGAAGAGGCTTTACCCTTGATGCTGGAAGCCAGCAATTACCTTGGTGGGGTGACTTGTATCTTTTATCAAGCGCGGTTGGCTTATTATCTCGGGGAACTCGATCACGCCGAAATGCTCTGCCACACATGGAAGGAGCAGTTCGTCACGATGGCTGGTTCATCTATCGTCGATATTCCAGCAATCCGTGGCCTGGATATAGTGAGGAGCATCATCCTCCAGGAACGCGGCCAGGTGGAAGCAGCTGAAAACCTGCTTGTCGAGGCGCTTGATCTTCCAGGTTATGCTTCTTGGATGGAATTTGTTGGCTTGATCCACCTGGCACGCTTGCGTTTTCTACACAGTGATTATGAGGGCGCGGATGATGTCCTGAGGCGCATGGGCAGCATGGGTCTGCAGTTAACCAGCTGCGCAGAAGCATTACGCCACCTGTTTGCAATCCAATCGTCACCAGATGATGACAAAGTTCGCAGCAGGGCAGAAAAATGGGCAAAAACGATGGCGCCCGATCTCGGTGCGCCCTTAGCCCTGGGAATTGGGCCATACCACTGCGATGTTGAGTATTTCAGCAATATCCTCTGGGTACAGATCCAAATTGCTCTCGGGCATACTGATGAGGCGCTTGCTTTTGTGGAACCAGCGCTAGCAATAGCACAAGATCATCACCTGGTATATCGCATTTTGGAGCTAACCCTGGTCCTCGCTTTTGCGCAAGAAACAGGCGGCAATCCCACCGACGCCCAGGTAGAACTGGAGAAAGCGCTAAATATTGCTGAGAGGTATGGATATATTCGCATTCTTGTAGAGAGCCCCACTATCAGGCGTCTACTCAAGAAGTATGTCGAGAGAAACCCCCACAACAATTTTGCGAAACAGTTACTTCAATCGTTCAATCAACTCCTCAAACGGCAGCAAGCGGACATTTCACCCTCGCCCAAGGAAATTATTCACCCAGTTCAGCCTGGTTCAACGATGTCTGCGCAACTACATCTGATAGAACCGCTAAGTGGTCGAGAGCTGGAAGTCCTGCATTTGATTGCTGATGGGCTTTCGAATGCCCAGATAGCTGAAAGACTGTACATCACGCAGGGAACGGTGAAACGCCACATCACGAGTATATATGGAAAGCTGGCTGTGCAGAGCCGTACCCAGGCAATTGCAAAAGCCAGGGCTATCGGGTTGCTATAAGGGTATCGACCAGTTTTTTAGCAGCAGCAGTGCCTCTTTCAATTATTTGCCTGGCAATTTTTCCCAGAAATATACCCCCTGAATGTTACTTTTGGTTGACGACAATATACCTTTTTATTAAGTATGCTGTATTTATACATCACCGCATCTTTGAAGGTATTCATTCCACCGCAAGGTCTTATTCTCCAAGAGGAAATCCAAAATGCAATATACAGGAGAAATATCACGCACACCCATCTTTTTAGGCGAAACCTCTGCTTATCCAGGCGAGACATTCAATTGGGTAACAAAGCAGGAGTGGGAAGACCAGCTGATACAAAGAGCCCAGAACGGAGATCTGGCAGCTTTTAATGAGCTGGTTCTGGCTTATCAGGATCTCGTCTACCGGCAGGCCTTGTGGATTTTAAGGGAAAGAGAGACTGCCGAAGATGCCACACAGGAAACGTTCCTGAAGGCGTACCGGAAAATTCACACATATCAGCTTGGCAGGACCTTTCGCAACTGGCTGCTTCGGATTGCGACCAATCAATGCCTGGATGTGATCCGGATGGCAAAACGCTATCCCCAACAGCCATTGGAAGCATCAGATTCGGATGACGAATCAATAGAAGCCAATTGGATGAAAGATCCCACGCAAACGCCTGAGCAGGTGATGGAAATGCGTGAACTGGAAACGAGGATAAGCGGCGCTATACAGCGCTTGTCACCCAGGCACCGAATAGTCATTACCCTGGTCGATGTACAGGGCCTGGATTATGGCGAAGTGTCTGAAATCCTGGCTGTACCGTTAGGAACGATGAAGAGCCGCCTGTGCCGTGCGCGCCAGCAACTGCGTAAAGAGCTTCAGGAAACGAAGTTATTGTTGAACTGATGATGAATGAGAGTGTAACGTTCTCTTTCATTTCATTAATAAACACAGTAAAAGGATTTTACTGATATTTCACGTAAACTGACCTATGGCTAAATACATGATGTACTTTTTTCGAATATGCAATGGATGGAAATATCCTCAAATTTATCCTTTAAACCGGAGGGCAATTCAAGGCATTGATACCAGGAAAGGAGATTTTCATGGAGAATGAAAAAGAAAACCTATCTCCACGGAAGTATCCAACAGGGGAGCCACCTGCATCAATTTATGAAATCCAGGTTAAGGGGTGTATGGATGAAATCTTCTGGTCGGACTGGTTCGGTGGTTTTAATTACACAATTGATCCAGAGAAACAAGAGACCAGCCTGCGCGGCCCGATTACAGATCAAGCAGAGCTATACGGACTGCTTTCTTTACTTCGGAATAAAGGCTTGACCCTGATTTCGGTTCATCAGATACACCAAGATACGGAGTGACGCTGCTGCTGGTGGCTATTGATTGTAAACAATGAGGAGCTTCACAGGCAAACAAATATGTGCTCAACATCAATAAGAATAATATAAAAGGAGATTGGAAGATGAACAAAAAAATCGTTATTCTGCTGTTCCTCACAAGTATGTTCCTTACTGCTTGTCAGGGGGTTTCGCTTAACTTACTTGTAATCAGGGGTTCAGGGAACCTTGCCAGTGAAACCCGCAACATAAGCGGATTTACGGCCATCTCACTGGTTGGCTCGGCTAATGTTGATGTAGCCTTCGGTCCAGTTGAGACGGTCGTTGTTGAAGCGGAAGATAATATCCTCCCAGTAATCGAAACAGTCTTGCAGAAAGACGTTCTGGTCATCCGCACGAAGTTTAATTTCAACATCCAGGCGACTGAACCTATTCAGATCCACATCACCATGAAATCATTAGATGGTATATCTATTCCCGGGTCTGGGAATATTACTGTATCTGGACTCAATGCGAATTCGTTCTCGATTGATATGCCAGGTTCAGGGAATATCATCGTTGATGGCATAAGTAACAGCGTTGATATCGTACTGGACGGTTCTGGCAACATCCTATGTGAGAATTTAAAAGCAAAGGATGCAAAAGTCACGCTTGATGGCTCTGGTAATATCACGGTGTATGCCAGTGAAAGCCTGGATGCGTCGATCAAGGGTTCTGGGGATATTCACTACGGCGGCGATCCAACTGAAGTCGTTAAAACTGTTCCAGGTTCAGGATCCATTCACGACTAGAGTTCTTCAGGTGGTATGAGATTCACATTCATCAGTATTTATTACCCCTGGCTCCCACCTAACTGGTCGGAGCCAGGTAAATATATCGTCCGTCCCTAACCTGAAATCGTTCACGTGAGAATTTCGAGTGCCCTGCACCTCATAATAGAGCCCTATTTTATATTTTCGAAGAATAATGCTTTGATACTTTTTGATAAGAAAGCTTATGTTACTATTCCTTTATGGATTGGGAGTCCGATCCATTAAGCTCGCTTTGATCTGCCTGCATGTCTACCATGATGAGTTTAATGCCCATGTCGCGCAGTTTGGCGATTAAACCGTATAAGGCAGACTGGTCTCTGACTTTACCGGTCAGGTGCAGGAAGACTGTCTTCAGGTCGGGTTCAAACATTTCCAGCGAAGTCAGGTTCAGGTTGCGTGCTTTGAGCTCATTAACCACGTTAATGATTGCAAGCTGGCTGTTTTTCACCACCACCTTGAGCAGCATTTTTTTGGATATGAGCGGTCTTTCACCGAAATATGCACAAATGTCGTGTAAATTTGAACCATTTTCCCGGGCAATAAGCATACGCGCCGAGTGAGAATTTCCCTTGGTGATTATGTTTGATGCCATTTAGATTCGGGAATGGTAGGAAGTCAATCATGCTGACCTTCAACTATCGAACTTGAACTGCTTATACTGTAGCAGGTTGGCTTCTCATAGTGATCTACCAATCGCATGATCTGGGGGGTTTATTTGTGGGTTATTAGGGTATCTACAATGAAAAAATATTTAAATTCGATATAAACGTGGATTGTCGAAAAAAATGTGGACATACACCTGTCTTTACTTGTTATCCCTTAGCTGAATTCTCTACCGCTGGTGATATTCGGACATGCGCTTACCTGGGCAGATTCTTTTTGTGTATTTGTCATCAAAGTGACAGTCAAACGTAGAGGAATCGTCTATAATTGAATCAAGTAGATTCCTTTTATCAATTCAGAGAACTGGTTATTCTCTGCATGTTTTGTTTTCCTTACGTGGACAAAAAATGGGACGTTGATATGCTCAACGGAAAAACGGTTGATTTGACTGATTTTCAATTTTCACCTCTTGTCAAAATGGCTGGGGGTTAATCATGGATGTATTGTGAAGCCATTTCTTTATTCAGATGGATAACCAAGAAACCCGGGAATTAATTACTCATAATTTGGAGGTTCGTTGGAGAAAGTGTAAAAGGTAACATCCATATAGAAAGGGAATGAAAATGGAAACGGGTGTCGTTCATGACCGTTGGGATTTACAAGATCTGATTCCTGACAAACAACAAGACCTGGAATCCACACTTGAACAGATCGTATCTTGCCTCGAAGAGATAGAAGCCTACCGACCACGGCTATCCACAGACCTCCCGATTGATCAATTTTTGAATATGCTCCATCTGCAGGAAAAACTGCACAGTCTTAGTGCGAAGGCGGGTGCATACGCTTACCTGAGGTTTGCGGAAAATACTCAAGATCCAGATGCCCTCAGCCTTGAAGGGAAGGTCGAGCAGACCCTCACGGATGTCGAAAACCGGGCCATGTTCTTTGACCTGTGGTTCAAGAGCCTGTCTGATCAAGAGGCCGAGCGTTTTATCGCTGCGGCGGGAGATTTGAGCTACTACCTAGAGGCGACGCGCCGCTTCAAGCCCTATACCCTCAGCGAGCCTGAAGAAAAGATTATCAACCTGAAAGATGTCAACGGCATCATGGGGTTGGTCAAAATCTATGAAATCCTTACTAATGGTTTCAAATTCCACCTTGAAGTGGATGGCGAGGTCAAAGAACTGACGCGTGATGGTCTATCTACTTATTACCATCACCCCTCTCCCGAGGTCCGCGCGGCTACCTACCAGGAGCTTTATCGCGTTTACATCGAGAACAAGACCGCGCTCTCTCAAATTTATGCATATGTTGCGCGTGACTGGCATTCTGAGGGGATCGACATGCGCAGATATGCCGCTCCCATATCCTCGCGCAACCTCTCCAACCAAGTTCCCGATGCAGTCGTGGATACGCTGCTGCAAGTCTGCCAGCAAAACACGGGCGTTTTCCAGCGCTATTTTCAGCTCAAAGCTAAAATGCTGGGCATGCCGAAGCTGCGCCGATATGATATATATGCCCCGGTTGCCGCTTCGGAAAAGGAGATCGATTTCAATTCCGCAGTTGACCTGGTGATGGATAGCTTCGATAAATTTTCCCCGCAGGTTGCGCAGGCTGCAAAGCGTGTATTTGAAGGAGACCATCTTAATGCTGGAATACGGCCCGGCAAGCGCGGCGGCGCATTCTGCTACACGGTCACCCCCGACCTGGTCCCATGGGTACTGGTCAACTATTCGGGAAGACTGCGTGACGTGACTACGCTGGCGCACGAGCTGGGGCATGCCGTTCACGGCATCCTGGCATCGGGCCACTCTGTGTTGAACTTCCACGCGCCGCTGCCTTTGGCAGAAACGGCGTCCGTATTCGGAGAAATGCTGGTAACGGACCGCCTGCTGGAAGAGGAGACTGATCCATCTGTCAAGAGGGACCTGCTGATGACGATCTTGGATGATGCGTATGCCACCGTCCAGAGACAGGCCTTCTTCTCGCTCTTTGAGAAAGAAGCCCATGCCAGCATTATGGAGGGATGCACCAGTGAAGAGCTGGCCCAGAAATACCTGCAGAACTTGCGTCTTCAGTTCGGAGATGCCGTAGAGCTCTCCGGCGAATTTGGATGGGAATGGATCAGCATTCCCCATATTTACAACACACCATTTTATTGTTATGCCTACAGCTTTGGGCAGCTCCTGGTACTGGCCCTTTACCAGCAGTACCTGAATGAGCCGGAACCTTTCCTTCCCCGCTACCTGAAGCTCCTGTCCTATGGGGGATCAGCGGACCCCACCGCCATCCTGGCAGAAGCAGGGCTGGATATTGCTTCACCTGCTTTCTGGCAGGGAGGATTTAATGTGCTGCAAAACAGGCTCGATCGCCTGGAAAAAATAACTGGAGGATTGCAATGACTTCAGAATCAAAAGCCATACCTTCCAAGCCAGATTCACCTTTCTCAGTCTTTCGCCACCGCAATTTTTCATTGATCTGGTCTGCCCAATTGGTCTCCACCATCGGCAGCGCCCTGACTTCGCTGGCAGCATCGATCCTGGTTTTTCGGATTACCGGATCAGCTTTGAGCGTTGGCTTGATGTTGATGGCTACGGCAGCTCCCAGCCTGCTGGTTGGACTGGTCGCAGGTGTATTTGTGGACCGCTACGACCGCCGGCAGATCATGATGGTAGCGGATGTGCTGAGAGCGGTGCTGGTCTTCCTGATCCCATTCCTGGTGCCGCACGGCATCGCCTGGCTGTACGTGATGGTCATGTTGACCAGCGCCATCGGGCAGTTCTTCGATCCGGCTTACGAAAGCGTACTGCCGGAATCGGCCCCGGATGAAGAACTGGCAGCCGCCAATTCCCTGATGGCAATCAGCACTTTTGGCTCGACTGCTATCGGCTTTGCCGCTTCAGGGCTCATCGCCGCCAACTACCCCATCGAGTATGCCTTTTACCTGGATGCCCTCTCCTTTTTACTATCTGCTGGCTGCATATTTTTCTTAAGGGTGCGTAAACTGGATATACTTGGAGAGACCTCTGTGAGTGTGGTCATTGAAAACTTGAAGTCGGGTGTTGGATACCTGTTTAAAAGCCCGGTGCTGCGCTCCATTTTCCTGCTGGCTATCCCGGTTGCCATCAGCTTTGGGCTGGTCAATGCACTGCTGCTTCCGTTTGCCACACGCGCCCTGGGGGCGACCGAGTTCGAATATGGGCTGCAGGAAGGACTGACCTCTGTTGGTTTTGTAGTCGCCAGCCTGCTGTTAAGCGCCTACCTGAACCGCTGGCGGGAAGGGCAGTGGGTGACGGTAGGATTGATGGGGATGGGGCTGGTGGCCCTGGTGTATTCACAGATTCATTCCATCCCGTTGGCGATTGGGGTGCAGATGCTGTCTGGCTTTATGAATGCCCCCTATGCCATCGCCCGCAGGCTGCTGGTGCAGCGCAATACAGGTACGGAGGTGCGCGGCAGGGTTTCCAGCGCCTTCCTTGTATCCGCCAACGTGTTCTTTTTAGTCGGCATGGCAGCAGCCGGGCTCGCAGACGTGATCGATGTGCGCTGGCTGTACCTTTTCAGCGGATTGGTGACGGTTGGATGCGGCGCCTGGGCGCTGGTGCTTCCCGGCATCGGGCAGCCGGCATCCGAATGGCGGCGCGCCCTGGCTTTGCTACGCAGCGCACCGGCGGTTGCTGGCCTAGGATTGGGACGGCCTGTAATGCCTGCAGATGTGGATGTCCTGGTTGGATTGATACCCTCCCTGGCTGGTTTGAGCAAAACCGAGCGTGAAGAGTTCATTGTCCGGGGGCGTGTATTGGAGGTGGAACCCGGCACAAGGCTGGTAACCAGCGGTGAATCTGGCAATCATGCCTACTTTGTCCTGTCTGGGAAGGCAGTTGCAGGGATATCAACCGGCAAGGATGACTACCGTTCACTTTCCGGTATGGAAGCCGGCGATTATTTTGGTGAAATAGCCGCGCTGACTGGCTCATCGCGAACGGCGGACGTGGTGGCAGAAGAGGCCACACAGCTGTTGCAGGTGCCGGCGGCCACGCTGCGCAAGCTGATGGCGCAGCCGGAGTTCAGCCAGGTGGTGCTGGCGCGCATGTCCGAGCGGTTGGCACGCACCAGCATCCATGACCTGCCGCGCTTCACTGGGCTGGATGCACAATCGGCGCGTGATTTGCGTGAGGAACCAGGTGCAAAACAATCTTTGCAACCAGCAGTGGCTGGTTAGGAGAACTTTGAATGAGTGAAGCGATTAATGGTGTGAAAAAAACTTACCAGGAATTGAAAATCGCGGCCGACCGGGCGCGCATTGCATATAAAAATGATGAAGCCATTTCGCTTTACAGCCAGGCTTTGGATTTTCCCGATTTGACTCCTGAAGGCCACTACGAACTGCTTTCTGGCAGGGCGACATGTTTGTCTATTTCCGGGGAGTTGACATCTGCCGCTGTTGACTTGGAAGAAATGATACGAATTGCAGCGGAAGCGAATGATGTTGAACGGCAGGTTAAGGCTCTGGCACGCCAGGTGGAAATTGAGGTCTTCCTTGGCAATCTAAAAACGACTGAACAATTAGCAAACAAAGCATTATCGTTGGCCAGAGATTCTGGAGAGCCTGCAGTGCAGGCAGATGCCTATTTTGCGATGGGGTATCACCTTGGTTATAAAAACTATTTTACGCAAGCGATTGAGCAATATAAAATTGCGCTTGAGTATTATCGGCAGGCGGGAGACAAAACCGGTGAGGTAAAAAGCCTGCGCTTTATTGGTATTGGTTTATTATCGTTGGAAGAGTTATCACGCGCACGCGAGACATATAACCAGGCGCTCGCGCTCGCGAGCTCATTAGGTGATCGACTGGAAGAAGGTATTATTCTCAACGGTATCGCCCTGACCGTGGGTGATGTTGCAGTATCTCGTAAGTACGGGGAAGAAGCCTGGGAGATTTTCCGTGAAGTCGGCGACAGGCGCCGCCAGGCGATGATGGCAAACAACCTGAGTTCTTTGTATCTCAACCTGGGTCTATATCGTCTGGCCAGGATCTATGCAGAACAATCGGTTCAGGCTGTCAGGGAAATGAGCTCCAGGTTCGATTTATTGAACAACCTTGATAATCTGGCGAGGGCTACTCTTGAGACTGGCAATATTGACGAGGCGCGTCAGATTGTCGGGGAAGCTCTGCAGCTTTCCAAAGAAATGCAGGATCGAGCGCTTGGGGCAATTCATCATATCTCCCTTGGGCGAATTTTACTGCACAAAGGAGAACCTGAAAATGCGCTGGGAGTATTCCAGTTTGCCTCTGAAACCTTTGAAACCGTCAATATGCCCTTGGAACGTGCCATGGCGCTTGCCTGGCAAGGAACCGCAGCGCTTGCCTTGGGAAACCTTGACCAGGCCCTGAAACTGACGGCAAAGGCAGCCGAAATGGCATTATCCAGCCAGGCCATAAGTGGGAATTTCCCGCTCCAGGATACTCTATGGCTGCGCTATCAGGCGCTTCGCCAACACGATATCGGCACCTCAAAATCGCAGGAAATAGCATCTGAAGAGGCTTGGGAGGTCTTGCAAGCCGCCCGCAGGTTGATGCTGGAGTACATTGCCTCGGTCAGTGACGAAGGCATGCGCCGCAACTACCTGAACAAACCGGCGGTCAACCGCGCGGTGATGTTCGAATGGGCGCACCAGGCATTCCTGCGCGGGTTGCCCGTGGAAGAACCCCCGGCGGCCGAAGCCTCGATTGAAGGCCAGGAGCCGCTCAGGCGCATGCTGGATATGAGCCGGCGCATGAATGAGAACCGCAACCCGGACGATCTGCTCGATTTTATCCTAAATGAGGTCGTGGATCTGTGCGGCGCGGAGCATGCTGCCCTGGTACTCCTGGACGAGCGGGAGGCAGCCCATATGATGATGCGCAGTGTCA
>Ga0210077_1000739_pt1 | contig 10723 bp, 7 predicted proteins | sample RushMan_CattailN_5_FD_185556 | JGI IMG/M metagenome (GOLD analysis project Ga0210077, IMG submission 185556) | Wetland microbial communities from San Francisco Bay, California, USA, that impact long-term carbon sequestration -... | ecosystem: Environmental > Aquatic > Marine > Wetlands ... | reverse complement strand
CGCCTGCCGCCCGTAAAGGGCGGCGCTACATTAAGAGGCGTCCTCGCTCCCCACGCCAGCGAGCGCCAAATCCGAGGCGCCATCGTGGGTTTGTAACGCTGCGCTTCAGCGCGGCAGGTTTTTGGGCGCGTCGCGTGAGATGCACTGACAGGGCGTCAACCAACCGGGAGCGACGACGATGCGCGGAAAACATGGCACAACGACGCTCGCCTGCCGCCCGTAAAGGGCGGCGCTACATTAAGAGGCGTCCTCGCTCCCCACGCCAGCGCGCGCCAAATCCGAGGCGCCATCGTGGGTTTGTAACGCTGCGCTTCAGCGCGGCAGGCGTATGGCGTTATGCAGCCGCGCGCAACTAGAAGCGGAAAATCAGGCCGGCGTTCAGCTGGATCTGCTGCGCGTAGTTGTTGACGTTGGCCTGGTAGCAACCGTAATAGCCGCAAAACGTGCCGAGCTGTGAAGTCGTGCGAGTCGGCAGCCAACGAAAGTCGATACGCGCCCCGACGTGGCTGGCAAAGAAATACTTCACGCCGCCTCCCACGTTGAATCCCACGGTGTTGCTGAACGGGAGCTGGACATTCGCGCCTGTACCCCAATGCGTGAAACCAACTCCTCCGCCGAAGTACGGCCGCAGCTTAGCGGACGAGTCGCCAAGCTGGTAGATGAGGCTCCACTGGTAATTATCGACGTTGATGCTTCCCACCGGCGACAAGACGCCGGTCAGGAAATCGTGTCCTTCCAGGCTGGTAGGCTGCCGGCTCCACATGAACTCGGCTTGTAAAGGGCCGAACAAATCAACGTCGCCCATAAAGCCATAGTCGTAGTTATTGTCGATCTTCACATAGTCGTAGGGGCCATTCGTGTTCGGCAGGTCGATCTTGCCGAAGAAGCGGCCGCCGTAGAAGCCCGTAATTTCCACGTGCCGCGGTTCGGAATAGCCGAAATGATACTGCGCGAAAGCGCTAGGCGCGGCCGCAAACAAACCGCCGAAGAATAACGCCGCAGCCGGGACGAGCTTGATAAAGCGCATGTGGTCCTCCAGAAGACTGAGCGGAAAGTCGCGTTGTCAGCGTGAGTTGCATCAAATCCTCGAGCCGGCAAAGCCTCAAATTACTTAGAGCACCGCCCCTGCCCGGCGGTTGCACAATTTTATATCAATCCGCTCGCATGAACCCGCCGCGCAACAAAAAGTTGCCATGGAAAGTGCGCAAGCGGGCGGCAAGCGCCGCGCCGTGGCTTCTCCGCAAAAACTTCCGCCGAGGATGCCGTTCCCGATTCCGCGAAGCTGGTTTAGAATGGGTTTCGCATGGCCACCTCAGCGGGTCCCAATTTCGTTCACCTGCATCTTCATACGGACTATTCTCTGCTCGATGGAGCCTGCGAACTCGGCGAATTGACGGCCGAAGCGGCGCGCCGGGGAATGCCCGCCGTAGCCGTGACCGACCACGGCAACCTCTTTGCCGCCGCCAAGTTCTACAAGGAAGCCACCACCCACGGCGTGAAGCCGATCATCGGCTGCGAAGTGTACGTCGCGCCCGATAACCACAAAAATCGCGGCGCCGACGCCGAGCGCTCGAACCATCTGGTCCTGCTCTGCGAAAACGAGGAAGGCTACAAGAACCTGATCACGCTGGTCTCCACCGGCTTCCTCGAAGGCTTTTACTACAAGCCCCGCGTGGACCACGAACTGCTGGCCAAGCACAGCAGCGGCCTGATCGCGCTTTCAGCGTGCCTGCGCGGCGAAGTGGCCGATGCGCTGCTGTCCGAGAAATACGAGCAGGCGCGCGCCAACGCCCACCGCCTGCGCGACATTTTCGGCAAGAACAATTTTTTCCTGGAAGTGCAGGACCAGGGACTGGAAGTCGAGCCGCGCATCAATCGCGACCTGGTGAAACTTTCGCGCGAAAGCGGCATTCCGCTCGTCGCCACCAACGACTGCCATTATCTGACCCGCTCGGACGCGCACGCGCAGGAAGTGCTGATGTGCATCCAGACCGGCAAGACGATGAGCGACTCGCAGCGAATGAAGTTCGCCACCGACCAGTTCTACTTCAAGACCGCCGAGGAAATGGCGCAGGTGTTCCGCGAATTGCCCGAAGCCGTGTCGCGCACGCTGGCCATCGCCGAACGCTGCAACGTGAAGATCAGCCCCGTCAGCAACCCGTTTCCAGAATTCAAGGTTCCCGAAGGCTTCACCATCGATTCCTATTTCGAGCGTGTGGTGAACGAAGGTTTTACATCGCGGGTGACGCAACTGGAGCGGCTGGCCGCTGAAAAACGGTTGCGGCATCCCCTCGCCGAATACCAGAAACGGCTTTCGGCCGAAATTCAGATGATCCAGAAGATGCGCTTCGCCGGATATTTTCTGATCGTCTGGGATTTCATCCGCTACGCGCGCTCGCAAGGCGTCCCGGTCGGCCCCGGCCGCGGCTCGGCCGCGGGCAGCCTGGTCAGCTACGCGCTGCGCATCACGGACGTCGATCCGCTGCAATACGACCTACTCTTCGAGCGCTTCCTGAACCCCGAGCGCGTCTCCATGCCCGATATCGATATCGACTTCTGCATGCGGCGGCGCGGCGAAGTGATCGAATACGTCCGCCAGACGTATGGAAACGAAAGCGTGGCGCAGATCATCACTTTCGGGACCATGGCGGCGAAGGCCGTACTGAAAGACGCCGGCCGCGCCCTCGACATGCCCTACGGCGAAGTGGACAAGATCGCCAAGATGGTCCCGCCCACGCTGAATATCGAGCTGGAAGACGCGCTGAAGCAGTCGCCGCAGCTCGATGGGCTGCGCAAGTCGGACGAGCGCGTGAAGCAGCTTGTGGAAGTTGCGCTGCGCCTGGAGGGACTGGCGCGCCACGCCTCCACGCACGCCGCCGGCGTGGTGATATCGCCGCGCCCGCTCATGGAGATCGTCCCGCTCTACAAGTCGAGCAAGGATGAAATCACCACGCAGTACGACATGAGCGCACTCGAACGCATCGGCCTGCTGAAAATGGATTTCCTAGGGCTGACGACGCTCACCGTGCTTGACGATGCGGTCCGGCTGATCCAGCAGAATCGCGGTGAGAAAGTGGATCTTTCCGCGCTGCCGCTCGACGACACCGAAACCTACGCGCTTTTCGCCCGCGGCGACACCACCGGCATCTTCCAGTTTGAGTCGCACGGCATGCGCGACATTTTGAAGCGCTATCAGCCGTCGCGGCTGGAGGATTTGACCGCGCTCAACGCGCTCTACCGCCCCGGCCCGATTCAGGGCGGCATGATCGACGATTTCATCGCCCGCAAGCACGGCAAGAAGAAAGTCGCCTACGACCTGCCGGCGCTGGAAGAGATTTTGTCCGAAACCTGGGGCGTCATTCTCTATCAAGAGCAGGTGATGCAAATCGCCAACCGCCTGGCGGGCTTTTCGCTGGGCGATGCGGACCTGCTACGCCGCGCCATGGGCAAAAAGAAGGTCGAGGAAATGGCCGCGCAGCGCGAAAAATTCCTTACCGGCTGCTCCGCGCGCAAAGTTCCGGCGAAAAAAGCGGAAAAGATCTTCGACCTGATGGCCGAATTCGCCGGGTACGGCTTCAACAAGTCGCACTCCTGCGCCTACGCCCTGCTCGCCTATCAGACCGCGTGGCTCAAAACGCACTACCCGGTCGAATTCATGGCCGCGATGCTCACCTCGGAAACGGGCAACACCGAAAAAGTGGTGAAGTACATCAACGAAGCGCGCAGCATGGGCATCACCGTGCTGCCGCCGGACGTAAACTCCAGCGACCTAAACTTCACGCCCGTCGGCGAAGCCATTCGCTTCGGGCTGTGCGCCATCAAGAACGTCGGCGAAAACACGGTCAAAGGCATCCTGGCCGCGCGCACCGAGCTGCGCCGCCTCACCAACTTTTTCGAGTTCTGCGAAGCGGTGGACACGCGCCTGATGAACAAGCGCGTCCTGGAAAGCCTGGTGCGCTCCGGCGCGCTCGATGGCCTGGGCGGCCACCGCGCGCAGATGATCGCGGCCATCGACCGGGCCATGGAGCGCTCGCAGAAAATTCAGCGCGCCAAGGAAAGCGGCCAGCACGGGCTCTTCGGCGGCGGCGCAGCAGCGGTCGTCCCTCCCGCGGAAGCGCTGCCGGATGTGGACGAATGGCCCGAGCATGAACTGCTCGCCGCCGAGTACGCCACGCTCGGATTCTTCATTTCCGGCCACCCACTGGACAAATACGCGGGCCTGCTCCAGGAGTACAACGCCGTCGAGCTTTCGTCGATTGAGGGCCGCCGCAACGGAGAGGATATCGTCGTTGCCGGAATCATCGTGCAGATGCGCCCGATGCGCTCGCGGCGCGGCGCGCGCTGGGCGATTCTGACGCTGCAGGACCGCACCGGCGTGATCGAAGCGCTGGCGTTTCCCGAGGCGTTTCAGAAACTGGAGCCGATCCTCAAAGCCGCCACGCCCCTGCTGGTAAAGGCGCGCGTGGCGGTGGAAGACGTCGGCACGCGGTTGATCGTCTCGGACGCCAAGCTCCTCGACCAGGTTTCGCCGCCGGCGAAAAGCGGCTCACCCAAACGGCTGCGCGTCCGGGTGGTCCTCAACGCAATGGACGCGGACGCAATCAACCGGCTGCAGAGCCTTTTCACCAGCCGTCCCGGCCGCTGCCGCGTGGAATTCGATCTGGTCAAGGAAGACGGTCTGGAAGCGACGCTCGAAGCATCGAGCACGGTGCGGGCCGATTCCGAACTCGTCGAGCGCGTGCGCGAAATCTGCGGCGCCGATTCCGTGGAGGTGGTTCCGTGACGACCGCCGAGAAGCGCGAGCGCCGCAAGCTCGCGCGCGAAAGGCTGCGCCGACTGCAAGAGCGCGCCAAGCAGCGCGAACTCGCCGACGGCAAACCGGCGAAAACTCCGGCGGGAGCGCCCGCCACCGCGCCCGTCTCTCCGCGCGCGGCCATTCGCGCCGCGGATGCGAGCGTGGCCGAAAAGCAAAAGCAGCGCCAGGAAGCGATCGACGCGCTGGAACGCGACGTGGCCGAACTCGGGCGCCTGACCGAGCCGAGCGGCAACACGGCGGACGATATTTTGCGCATTCGCAAGGAAGTTGACGAGCTCAAGCGCGACTTCTACGCCAATCTCGCCTCCTGGCAAAAAGTGCAGCTGGCGCGCCATCCGCAACGCCCCTACGCCGACGATTTCATCCGGCTGCTGTTCGAGGACTTCAGCGAAATTCACGGCGACCGCGGCTTCGCCGACGACGCCGCGCTGATCGCCGGCATGGCACGTTTTCACGGCAAGCCGTGCCTGGTCCTCGGGAATCAAAAAGGACGCGGCACCAAGCAGCGCGTCGCGCGCAATTTTGGCCAGGCCAGGCCCGAAGGTTATCGCAAGGCTTTGCGAGCTATGCATCTCGCCGCGAAATTCCGCCGCCCGATCTTCGTGTTCGTCGACACGCCTGGCGCGTACCCCGGCGTCGATGGCGAGGAGCGCGGCCAGGCCGAGGCCATCGCCCATAACATCCGGGAAATGGCGCGCCTGGAAACCCCGATCATCGTGACCGTCACCGGCGAAGGCGGCTCCGGCGGCGCGCTGGCCATCGCCGTCGGCGATCGCGTATTCATGCTCGAAAATTCGATCTATTCCGTGATTTCGCCGGAAGGCTGCGCCTCGATCATGTGGCGGGATTCCACCAAGGCGGAGCTCGCCGCCGAAGCGCTGAGGATTACCGCTCCCGATCTGCTGGAACTCAAGCTGATCGACGAAGTGATTCCCGAGCCTGAAGGCGGCGCGCACAACGACTACGAAGCCGCGGCCAAGCTGCTCGATCCGGTGCTCGCCCGGGCTCTCGAAGAGCTTGCGCCGCTTTCGCCGCAGCAGTTGGTCGACCGGCGCTACCAGAAGTTCCGCGCCATGGGCCAGTTTTTCGCCTGAAGCGACCTCTTCGCTTTCGGGCCAGTACCGCCCCGTAAAGCATTGAACACGTACCTGAGTATTCTCGTTGCCCCGCCTCTCGCCCTGATTTAGCTTGGTCCTACGGGGGTCCATCCAAATGGCGAAGGGCGAGGCGAATCTGATGTCCGACGTGTTTCGGCCGTATGAAAAGCTCGTGGAAATTACCATCTTGGGAAAGACGTTTCTGGTGCCGGAGCGTAATTCTTTGCTCCGCGCATTTCAATTTATCAGCCCGGAAACGATTCCGTACGGGCGCTTTTGCTGGAACCAGGAATGCCAGTTTTGCCGCGTCGATTGCCATCTCCCCGATGATGACCGCGCTCGTCCGATCCTGAGCTGCAAGTTCATCGTGTCCGAAGGCATGGCCATCTCCAATCTCTCTCCGGAGTTGATTGGCTGCCTTCGCGCCAAGCTGGGCCAAGCCGCCGACACTCCGCAGGCCACCGAGCAAGAAAAAACCGCGGCGCTTCCGGGAATCCCGCCCCTTCCTTCGAGGGGTGCGGTCTCAAGCGCGGCCGAGAACGACTAGGTTAGGTCAGGCAGATCCTTGGCCAGCCGCCTTCTGCAAGGCTGGCCGCCCGCACTCAGGCGAACCGTAGGAAGTTCTGATCTTGGCGGACGCAGCAAAGCAGCATTAGCGCCAACGGTGGCAACGGCGTGGCTGTGAATCAAAGGTTCTGTAGTCTTGGTGCGATTCTATGACCGGATCCGAAGTCGATGTCGTCGACCAACGCCCTCAGGCTCAATCGTTCCTTCCGAGCAGCCCGGCTGGTATCACAATTCTGGTAGCAGACGATTCCCCGGTTTATCGAAAGCTGGTAGAACAAGCGCTTTTTCCCGAGAGTTATCAGGTTCTTTTCGCCAAGAGCGGCCACGAGGCTCTCGACATATTCACCCGCGAGCGTCCGTCCTTGGTCGTAACCGACTGGCTGATGCCCGACCTCACTGGGATCGAGCTTTGTCAAAAAATCCGCGCCAGCGGCGAGAGCCCGTACACGTACGTAATCATCCTCACCACAATCGCCGAAAAGGACAAGGTCGTAAAAGGCCTTTCCGCGGGCGCTGATGATTACCTCACCAAGCCCTTTCATCGCGAGGAATTCCTGGCGCGCGTTCATGTGGGCCAGCGCCTGCTCGATTTGCACCGGCAAATCGCGGAGAAGAACCGGCTGCTCGAAGCATTGGCGCTTAGCGATCCTCTTACCGGTCTGCCCAACCGGCGCGCGATTGATTCCTGGGCTGCCCGGCAGCTCAGCGGCGCTGCGCGTCATGGATTTTCGTTCTGGGTCACGGTGATCGATCTCGATCACTTCAAGCACGTAAATGACGCCTACGGCCACGATGCCGGCGACCTGGTGCTGCGCCGCTTCGCCGAAATTCTAAAGGCGCACACTCGCCTTTCGGATATCTCCGGCCGCATCGGCGGCGAGGAATTCCTGCAAATCCTTACGCACACCTCCGCCGACGACGTCTGCGTGGTTCTCGAGCGCATACGCCAGCAGTTGGCGAACGAGCGATTCTGTTTCTCCAGCTCCGCCGTCAGCGTCACCGCCAGTTTTGGCAGCGTGGGCTTTTGCGGCCAAAGCAAGAATCCTCCTGGACTGAACCGGCTAATGACCCAGGCGGACGCCGCTCTCTATCGCGCAAAACACTTGGGACGAAACCGCATAGAAATCGAGCAGGCTCGCTGATCGACGATCCCCCTCCTGGAAAGTAGCTGCTTTTCAAGTCACCCTCGGCGCGCCTGGATCGCTGTGCTACACTTCAGAGTTCCCGCTGGAGGGAACGGATGGGAGTCCAGGAATGAAAGCCCGCGGAAAGTTTATCGTTGGTTCCGGCATAATCATCGTCACGCTGCTTGCGCTGGCTTACGTCGGCTACACCCAAAGCAAAACCTACTACCACACCATCTCCGAGATCTCTACGCTTCACGGCGCGGCGCTGCATCAGCGCATGCGCGTCTCCGGCGACGTGATGGCCGGGTCGATCGAGCACGAAAACGGCCAGATCCAATTCGTGCTTGTGGAAAACGGCAAGAAACTTCCCGTCAATTACGTCGGCACCGATCCCCTTCCCGACACATTCAAGGACGGCGCGCAGGCTCTCGTCGAGGGCCGCCTGACGCCGCAAGGCAGTTTCGTCGCCCAGGAAGTGCAGGCGAAATGCGCCTCGAAATATCAGGCGGCGCCGATCGGCGGCACCATGGCCGCCGGCAAAGGTTAACCCGCCGGTTCGTTGTAAAGAGGGTGTAAGGGGGCATCGTGGATATTTTCGGTTCATTCGCTCTGCTGCTCGCATTTCTCGCCGCCGTATACGCGTTCGTCGGCGGGCTCATCGGCATCTACACTCGCAAACAGCTCCTTACCAAAAGCGCCCGCCACGCCGGGATGGCCGTCTTCGGACTGGTCGCGCTGGCTGTCGCCTCGCTCGAATACTTCTTCTTCACGGACAATTTTTCGCTGGCGTACGTGGCTCAGCACAGCAACCGCGCGCTGCCCGGGTTCTACAAGTTCGCCGCGCTATGGGCGGGACAGGAAGGCTCGCTGCTGTGGTGGTCCTTCCTGCTGGCGCTGTTCGCGTTTCTGGCGCTGTTCCTCAACCGCAAGCGCCACCCGGAGCTGATGCCGTGGGTCGGCGTGATCCTGGCCGGCGTGCAGATCTTCTTTCTCACGCTGAATAATTTCGTCGCCAACCCCTTCAACGTGATTGCCGGGACGGATTCCTCCGGCGTAATGCGTATGGCCACGCTCGCGCACGGCAGCGGCTTGAATCCGCTGCTGCAGTACCCGGAAATGGTGATTCACCCGCCGATGCTCTATCTCGGCTACACGGGATTCACCGTGCCCTTCGCTTTCGCGCTGGCTGCGCTGCTGGGACGCTATCCGGGAGAGAAGTGGATTCACATTACGCGGCGCTGGACGATGGTCGCCTGGTGTCTCCTGGGCGTCGGCATTCTACTGGGAATGCACTGGGCCTACGCGGTGCTCGGATGGGGCGGCTATTGGGAATGGGACCCGGTGGAAAACGCGGCGCTGCTCCCGTGGATCACCGGAACGGCCTTCCTGCACTCGGTGATGATGCAGGAAAAGCGCGGCATGATGCGCGTATGGAACGTGTGGCTGGTCTTCAGCACCTTCATGCTCTGCATCCTCGGCACGTTCCTGACGCGCGCCGGAATCGTGAGTTCCGTGCACGCCTTTGCCGAATCTTCCATCGGCAGCTGGTTCGTGGGTTTCCTGGCCATCGTGCTCACCGTTTGCCTGGTCGCCTGGTACAAGAATCGCGACTACCTGCGCAGCGATAACCAGCTCGATTCGCTGGTGTCGCGCGAGTCCAGTTTTCTTTTCAACAATCTGATTCTTCTGGCCGCCTGCTTCGCCGTTCTTTGGGGCACGCTGTTTCCGGTGCTTTCCGAATGGGTCACCGGCAGCAAGATCAGCGTGGGGCCGCCGTTCTTCGACAAGGTCAACATTCCGATCGCGCTGTTTTTGCTGCTGCTGACCGGCGTGGGCCCGCTGCTGGCCTGGCGCAAGACTTCTTTCGACGCGCTCAGGCGCAATTTCGCCTGGCCGCTCGGTATCGGTGTCGTCTGCGGCATCGTTGCGGCCGTATTCGGCTTCCGCAACTTTTACGCGTTGATCTGCCTAATTCTGTCGGTTTTCGTCACGCTGACAATCGCTTCCGAGTTCTACCGCGGCGCGCGCGTGATTTCCTCGCGCGATCGCGTCAACATCATCAGCGCTGTCGGCGAGCTGACGATGCGCAACACGCGCCGTTACGGCGGCTACATCGTGCATTTCGGCATGGTGCTGATCTTCATCGGCATCGCCGGGCGCGCGTTTAGCCAGGACATCCAGAAGCAGGTTTCCGTGGGCCAAAGCCTCAACATCGGCCCCTATACCATCGTCTGCCAGAATTTCGATTCGCCGTCCAACGCCAATTACAGTTCGCAGCGCGCCACGCTGGAAGTATTCAAGAACGGCAAATCGGAAATGATGCTGTACCCCGAGCGCCGTCTCTTCACCGCCAGCCAGGTGACGGAAACCATCGTCGCCATCGAGTCGTCCCCGCTGCGCGATCTATACGTCGTCTACTCCGGCATCGATCCCGACACGAAAAAGCCGGTGATCCACGCGTTCATCAATCCGCTGGTGAAATTCATCTGGTTCGGCGGAATCGTCGTCGTTCTCGGCACCGGGCTGGCCATGTTCCCGGAGCGCCGCACCGCGCTTGTGCTTCGCGCCGCCACGCAGCCTTCTTGGGGTGACGCGGTTTCCGCCGGCGGCGCCGCGCCGGCAATCAGCGGTCCCTCGGCGCGGTCCGGCAATTCACTTATGCGCCGCACCGACTCTGACGACGAAAGCTGACCGCCGGCCATCCACCGATTTTTCGCATTCAACCGCGGTTGCGCCTTCGCACCAGCGCGCATCCGGCACTCCTAGCCGGCCGGCGAAAGCGCCGCCGTCTCTCTCCGCCTTTGCACTGCGCACGCCATAAACTTTCCGAATCGCATCCATTCGCAATTTGAGTTTGTTGTTTTTGCGGCGAATCGCCAGACTATTGGTGGATGTTCAGCGCTGTAGGGCTGCATCTCGCTTTCACGTGGAAACGAGCAGTACCGCTGCCGAACTCGCGCAGCGGAGATTTGGTGGCTGTGTGGATCTCGGCCGAGATTCTTGCGCCGTTCCACGGCCCGCGAAAATTCCACGAGAAAGAGAGATGAAATGTCTGGGCCAAACGCCGCAGCTCTTTGCAGAGAATCTGAGTCCCAATCGAGTCCTGGCCGTCCATT
>Ga0210077_1000738_pt1 | contig 10730 bp, 10 predicted proteins | sample RushMan_CattailN_5_FD_185556 | JGI IMG/M metagenome (GOLD analysis project Ga0210077, IMG submission 185556) | Wetland microbial communities from San Francisco Bay, California, USA, that impact long-term carbon sequestration -... | ecosystem: Environmental > Aquatic > Marine > Wetlands ... | reverse complement strand
GATCCCCTGTTGATCCATGATTTTAATTAATTGTTGCTCGGTCAGGTTCTGCAGATCCTGGTTGCCCCCTTGAATTTCCAGGTTGATCCCATACCCTTTGAGGATGATCGAGAGCTGGTTGATCACCTGGCTCAGGTCATCGTACACTTGAGATTTTCTTTTAATGGCCTCCCCAAAGATTTCTCGTACAGCTTCAAGGCTCTGTGGTCCGGCTAAGACCATCTCCTGGATCATTTCTTTTATAGGATCCGTGGAGCTGTCCTCAATACAATGGGTCAGCACATCTCCTGCTTGCAGGCGGAAATATGCTTTCTCAACGATCGAAAATATCGAAGAGCCTGGCCTATTGGCCATAGATCATCATTTCCCGGCAAATCGGGCATGGGCATAGAGCTCTCAGGTAATGCCAGTCATAGATACCAAAATGATGCCCATCTTCCCATTCGATTGTGATGCCATATGAGCCAACGCTTTCGACACCAATCAGGTGGGTTGCCGGGGTATCCTCAATCGGCATATAAAATACCTCTCCTGGCGGTTCATCGCTCATCTGGTCGTGTCCTCCCCGGCACTCCGCACAGGGGCAGGCATTTCGCAGCAGCGTGAACGGGTACACACTGGTATGCTCATCACTCCAGAGAACAGTCAGCTCCCTGTTTTTTTTGTTCACCGTAATCCCTTTTGGTGTGACCGTATTCATAGTCATCTTAACTACATGAATACTATATACCGAAAATAGAAATCATGCAAATTTGCTGGCTTACATCCTGCGAATTGATTATGGATTTTGGGCTACTACCAGGTAATTCGCTACTCCCCATCCTGTCGCCCGATCGGTATATGGATCTTGTAGGAGCCACCAGATGTACCCATCCATTTCAACGGGCCCATCCTTAACAATGAACAGCTCAGATTCTATGGCTACATAGTTCACCTTGCTCGCGACCCCCGCCACATCATGCAGTCGCAAGCCATCCCCACCGGTGCCGCTCACCTGCGCATAACTGCCAATAGCAATATCTATACTTGGAAGGGGCGTCTGTTCAGCAGACGCTGGCGTTGGCGTAGGTGTTTCCGTAGGGTTGCTGACCAGCGGAGTTTGTGTAGGTGCTTCAATGATCTTCAAGATAGCTGTGGCTGGTACGGCTGAGTTCTCATTTGCTCTTACTGACCAAAGAATTCCCAACAAGACGGCAAACACTCCGAGGCCAAAGATCATCGCACCGATGACAACCTTTATACTAAATAAATTCCTGAAGAACCTGATCATCTTCCACCTACACCGGCATTAAAAAGAAAGTTAAAGCCAAAATGATATAAATTGCCAGTAATTCCGCTCCTTCCAACCAGTTTGACTCTCCATCTGCCGACACCAAAGCCGCTATCATCACACCTGCGATGAGAGCGATCAATTCCAACTGATTGAATACCAACGTCAGGGGGTTGCCAATGAGCAAGCTGATGAATACCAATAAGGGTGCAACAAACAAAGCAATCTGCAGGCTCGACGCAATGGCAATTTCCACGCTCAATGTCATCTGGTTTTTTAATGCCACCCTGACGGCAACGATATGCTCGGCTACATTCCCTATGATTGGGATGAAGATTAACCCGATAAAGAATTCCGATAAGCCCAATGTACTGACTACAGTTTCAACCGATCCAACCAACACTTCAGAGAGATAAGCTACCCCCGCAGTTGAAATTACCAGTACCAGGATGCCTGTCCATAAAGACCAGCTATTAGGAGCACTCTCGCCCTCACCACCTCCTATTGCCAATGGCCCTTCCAGAACCTTATAGCTGTAGATCATCCCAAGGATATATAAAACAATCATTACCGCCGCCACACCCAGGCTGAGCGTTTCAACGCGAGGTCCTGGAGCTTCGACATTCCCGATGTAATGACTTAACAGAGATGGTATCAATAAGATCAAGACGGTCAGCACCAGCATCACTGCGTTGTTACTGGCCAGTTTTCGATTGAAGGTTTGCGCGCCGTGTTTAAGACCACCAAGGATAATAGACATGCCTAAAACCAGCAATAAATTTCCAAGGATTGAACCGGTGATAGAAGCCTTTACCAGTTCAAGCAGACCTGCCCTGATGGCCACGATAGTAATGATCAGCTCTGCCGCATTACCCAGGGTGGCATTGAGCAGGCCTCCAATGCGCGGGTTGGTATGAAATGCCAACACCTCGGTGGCCGCACCTATGTACCCCGCGAAAGGTATGATGGCGAGTGCAGTAACCACGAAAACGACCGTCGGATCCCAATGCAGCAGCTCCGATAGGATGCTGACCGGGAATACTAGGAATAATATCGCTAATGGGTTCTCGCGTAGAAATGACCACAATTTCTTCATATCAGGTGTCTCATTATAGAGTAGTTTTATGCTGAAAAAGTTCCCGGGGAAGATCCTTAGGAACTAATAATCGTAGTCCTCGTCTGATCACTTTTACTGAGATTGACTGAGAGCGTATATTCAGCGGTTCGGCATCCACCTGCACATATAAGTCTGAGTCAGATTCAAGCTTGAGATTTTTAAAGGAGATATATCTCACCTTGTCCGAATCCACATGCCTCCCCGCATAAAGATCCCACAATCGTTGGATCGTGTCGCCAAGCGTATCTCCCTCAAAGAGCCATAGGTCCATTGTGCCATCATCTAGCAGCGCTCTCGGCGATACTTCTGCCAACCCACCCGCATACAAATGGATGTTGCTCATCAGGGCTAATAAGTAGTGACCGCTGACATGTAAGTTATCAGCTGTCACCCTCAAGTTAATCCCACGCCACTTTGTTGCCTGCCAGGCAGTAGAGGCGGCGTAGGTCACGTTGGCAAACAATTTTTCTCCCTTTGAGCGAGGTTCAATATGGTGAACTGCGAAAGCATCTAATCCAATACCAGACCACATTAAAAACGGTACATTCTCGCACACACCAATATCCACCTCCTGTATGGTCGCTTCCACCAGCCTGCGCGCACTCTCCTCCAGGGCCATCCATCTTGTCCAGGTTAATCCGGGCAATCCAAGCTCCTGTGCCAGCACATTAGCCGTCCCACCTGGCAGCACTCCTAAGGCGGTCGAGCTGCCTGCCAACCCCCGCACCGCCAGGTTGATGGTTCCATCACCCCCAACCACAAACAAGGCATCTCTTCCTTCATCCACCGCATTTCGGGCTAGCTGGGTTACATGCTCACCATCGTGCGTCCTGATCAAATGTACTGTCCATCCCCCTGCTCGTAGCACATTTGCCGCGCGTTCAGCCAATATACCAGATGGATACCGGCCAGCATTTGGGTTGTAAATCATGTTTGCAGTGCGCACACAAACATTTTACTCGAATTTCCGTCTTCGGTCATATTCGTGCTAGAATAGAATACATGGTGGAAAATTCAACCTTGCTAAATAACCGCTATCAGCTTGAAGGACGCATCGGGTCAGGTGGAATGGCACAGGTCTATCGAGCACACGACCAGATGCTCGAGCGCACCGTAGCGATCAAGCTCCTGCGTGAAGATTTTTCACAAGACCCCTCCTTTCGGGAGCGATTTCGGCAAGAGGCAAAGGCTGCAGCCAATCTGTCTCACCCGAATATCGTCACTGTGCACGATTTTGGCTTTGATGAAAAGCAAATTTTTATCGTCATGGAGTACGTCCCCGGTACTGATCTGAAGACCATACTTGAAAATCGTGGCAGCCTGAGCGTAGAGGAAGCACTGCCGCTTATTATCCAGGCATGTGCTGGAATTGGTTATGCACATCGCGCTGGTCTGATCCATTGCGACGTAAAGCCGCACAATATGATCGTAACTCCCGACCAGCGCTTGAAGGTCACCGATTTTGGCATTGCCCGTGCTTTGGCATCTATCCATCCGCAGGAAGTGAGTCACACCGTCTGGGGGTCACCTCAATACTTCTCGCCTGAACAAGCAGCTGGCTTGCCTCCTTCCCCTGCATCAGATGTCTATGGATTGGGCGTGGTTCTCTATGAAATGCTTACCGGTCGTTTACCATTTATCGCTAATACTGCCACCGAGCTCTCCTACTTGCATCGTAATGCTGCACCCACCCCACCATCTGAAATCAATCCCCTCATTCCTCCTGAATTAGAGCAGGCATGCTTAAAGGTACTTTCCAAGGAGCCCTCTCAACGCTATCGCACCGCAGATCAATTCGGTCGTGTCCTCATATCACTGGGGCAATCCACCAACATTTCCCTTCCAAAAAGCGATGCAAGGATCAAAACTCCCGCTAGAAGCTCATCTCAACCATCCGCACCAACCAGCACCGCTTCTTCAGTTAAGCGCACAGGCCCTCAAACTACCACCCAACCTGCAGCTATCGGTCCAATACCCGCAAAAAGTAAACCCACGGTATCGCAGCCACTTCCAGGCAAGCATACTGGCCAAAGTGCTATCGATATCGATTGGGGTACCTGGGGATTGATCTTGTTAACCGTCATCACCTTGGGTGGGCTGATTCCATTTTGGGTGTGGATCTATTTCCTTTACAATCCTCCAGGGAGGTAATTCAATGTCGAAGGATTACAAGATTTCATCATCGATCCTCTCTGCTGATTTTACTCAATTGGGTCAGCAGATAAGCGTGGCTGAGAAAGCCGGGGTGGATTGGATCCATGTGGATGTGATGGACGGTCATTTCGTCCCTAACCTTACCATGGGGCCAGTGGTCATTAGGGCTTGCCGCCAGGCAACCCAACTGCCCATCGATGTACACCTGATGATCGAATCACCCGAAAATCTGCTCGAAGAGTTCGCCAGGGCTGGTTCAAGTAACCTTACTGTGCACGTAGAGACCTGTCCCAACCTTCACCGCACCATACAAACCATCCATGAGCTTGGCTGTAAAGCAGGTGTTGTGCTTAATCCTGGCACGCCAGCAGTCATGATAGAACCGGTGCTTCACATGATTGATTTGCTTCTGGTGATGAGCGTAAACCCTGGTTATTCCGGGCAAACCTTTTTACCCGAGATATTGCCAAAACTTGAGCAGCTCCATCACATGCTAGAAAAAGTGAACCCTCAGGCTGATCTTGAAGTGGATGGCGGCATCGACTCTGAGACGTTGCCCCTGGTATTGAAAGCTGGAGCGAATGTCATTGTTGCTGCGCATGCCATTTTTGATTACCCCGGTGGGATCGCAACCGGCATCCGGCAATTGCGCTCGCTATTTCCCCATTAAATAAAAAGTCACGGCCTGTGCCGTGACTGTCTTTATGATTCATTCGAGGGTTTGGTCAGGAAGTTTTCACCATGGTGCGCATGCATTTTGCACATAGCACTTTTCGGACTTTTTTACCGTTCTCATAGACAGTTACAGACTGTAAGTTAGGCCTGAACGTCCTTCTGGTGCTCTTATTAGACCATGGACGGTTGCGTCCAAAGCTGGTTGTTTTTCCACAATGTGCACACTTAGCCATATTTCACATCCTTCCAATGCCTCTTATCTCACCGTTCAGCAGGGCACTTACAAAATTCTACTTAATTTTAGTCAAATTTCAAGCTATAATAACGTCTCAAATCCCTAGGGTGTCGTTCGATTAAGCCCGCCAATATTACCACATATTGGATTTGATATCAAGCAGGAAATTACGTGCCAGTTTTTAATCCTTTATTGAGAGGGATGTCATGAATAATGAGAATACCCCCTTGGGTCGCATCACCATTTCACCCCGCGCCATTGCAACAATTGCCTATCACGCGGCTCGTCTGTCTTATGGTGTCGTAGGTTTAACTTCAAAAAATCTGGTGGAAGGAATTACCCAGGTCATTGTAAAAGACCCAAGCCACGGGATTGAAGTCAAATACGATGAACAAAATATCTCGATTGATATATACGTCATCATTGAATACGGTACGCGCATCAAATCTGTAGCCTCGAGTGTTAGCAATACTATAAAATTTAACGTTGAGAAAGCCTTGGGAATGCCAGTTGAACGGGTAAACGTTCACGTCCGTGGCTTACGCGTTAGCGACACGGATTAAGCGAAAACTAACACAGGCATTACTCCCAGGAGCTTACTAATGGATCAACCAGAACCAAATAATCCAACAGCTAAACCTCTTTATCCTAATCAGAAATACCCCGTCGATGGTCAGGTATTTAAAGCACTCATAGAATCTAGCCTGACCTGGTTGAGAACCAACCAGCAAGCAGTGAATGTGCTGAATGTATTCCCCGTCCCCGATGGTGATACCGGGACGAATATGGTTCTCACCATGCAAGCGGCTTGCGATGAAATTACCAACTCCCCCGAGCGAAATATTGGTAAACTTACCCGCATGGTAGCCCATGGCGCATTAATGGGCGCACGCGGTAATTCAGGGGTCATCCTATCTCAGCTATGGCGCGGTTTTGCCCGTGCGTTAGATAATTTTGAGACCTTGGATGGTCAGCTGCTAGTCAACGCCCTGCATCAGGGTCGCAATACGGCCTACAAGGGAGTCGTCCGACCGGTCGAAGGAACCATCCTTACCGTAGCTAAAGATATCACCGCTGCAGCAGAAAATTCGATCTCAGAGACTCAGGATCCTTATGATATTCTTGAGCTTATCGTTGAAGCAGCCGATATCTCTGTCCAGAACACACCTGAGCTTCTATCTGTTTTGAAAGAAGCCGGTGTAGTAGATGCCGGTGGAAAAGGTCTGTATTTTATCCTTGAGGGGATGCTGCGTTATATCAAGGGTCTGCCTCTGGATGTAGCTCTGGCAGCGGTTCAGCCGTTATCTGCTATGAAATTAGAAAACACAATGGATAATATTGAACCAGGCCAGGATTTTGAAGTCGTTGTGGATTTTCACCCCAGTGAAGAGCTAAATATTATCCAATTTTACGAAGACCTGCAGCGCATCGGCACTTCAATCCAATTGGGCGAAGGAGATGGCATTTACCGTATGCATATCCATGTACCTGCAGGTTCTGAGTACCAGCCGATTGAATATACGAAGACACTGGGAACGGTAACGAAGGCTGCCATTGAGAACCTGAGGGCTCAAATGCAAGAAATGGAGCATGCCTCCATGAATTCATTGCAGTTTACCCCGGTTGAGCCAGGTCAGATCGCAACGATTGCAGTCGCTCCGGGTCCTGGGATAGCCCGTGTCTTCGCCAGCCTGGGAGTTTCGGCTGTTGTTGAAGGCGGTCAAACCATGAATCCCAGCACCCAAGAAATATTAAACACTTTTGAAAACATGCCTACCGATCAGGTGATTATTCTGCCTAATAATAAAAATATTATCCTGGCTTCACAAGCAGCTGCCCAACTAACCGTGAAACATGTCACCGTCATACCCACCAGGTCGGTGCCGCAAGGCATGGCTGCCATGATGCGCCTGATTGCCACGGGAGATGTTGAGGAAGTTGCTGCGGAAATGAATGCTGCCATCAATGATGTTGAAACTGGCGAGATAACCACTGCAACTCGCAGTGTAGAAATTGATGGCGTCAGTGTAACCGAAGGGCAGATTATTTGCTTGCTCAATGGGAAATTAGTACTGGCATCTGATAACCTGAAACAGGCTACTCTGGGGCTATTAAAAAAAGCACATGCTGATCATTTTGAACTGATTACCCTTTTCTACGGATCTGATATCTCTCGCATGGAAGTGGATGCCATTGCCGATGCTATTCGCAAGAAATTCCCCCAGCAAGAAATTGAAGTTCAGGATGGCGGTCAGCCTCATTATTACTTCATTATCTCGATTGAGTGACCACTGCAAACCCAGATTTTATGCCTAGAACTTGCATCATAACCGATAGTACGGCTTATTTCACGAAGATAAATTTCACCGGCCAAGACCAAGTAACTATCCTCCCTCATCGGATCCTCTTGGACAATCATTATGTTCAAGATGGGAATGATCTTTCCATTTATCAAGCCTCCACGAAACTTCTAAAACCTCCACAAGTCTCTCCTCCGTCGGTGGATGATTTTCGAGCTGCGTTTTCCTCCTTGGGAATGAAATACAAGGAAATTGTTGTTATCCTGATTTCCTCTCATCTCAGCAGGGCTTTCAACAACGCGATCTTGGCTAGTCAATCGGGGAAAAGCCCGGCGAATATTTTCATAATTGATTCGTTGAATACTGCCATAGGCTTAGGTCTGTTGGTCCAGGCTGCGGCTGATTATGCCCATCGTGGATATTCAGGGATTGAAATAAATCGTCTCGTGCGCGGCATGATCAACCACATTTACTCGGTCTTTTGCCTTCCTGACCTCTCGTACCTTTACCGAGCAGGTCAAATTGATCCTGCACAGGCTGTTGTTGGAGAAATGCTGGGTGTCATTCCGTTCTTCACCTTGGAAAATGGTCGGCTCATCCACACTCAAAAAATTCGCAACCCACGTCACCTGGTTGATATTATGTATGAATTTGTAGCTGAGTTTGAAAATATCAAATATATTGCTCTGCTCCAAGGGATCACTTCTTTTGAACAGGAAAGTCGGAATCTTCGCGATCGCATCAGCCAAAATGTTCGCACGACACCCTTATGTGAACGAGATTTGAGTTTAGCCTTGGCAACCATGCTTGGTCCACATAGCATTGGCCTGGTTATTATGGAAAATTCTGACAGGGAGGTATAAGGTGAAGATTTCTATCGTCACCGACAGTACCTCCGATATCTCAACTGAACTTGCCAAAGATAATGATATTCATGTAATTCCAGCCATTTTAGTTGTCAATGGGCAAAGTCTGGAGGATGGTCGTGGGATCTCCCGCCATGAATTATACCAACAATTGCCCACCATGAAAACAACGCCTTCCACGGCAGCACAGTCCAGTGGAACTTTCCAGAAACTATATGAAAACTTACTGAACGGAGGCAGTGATCAGGTAATTTCAATCCATGTATCAAGTTGGCTGAGTGGGATGTACAACACTGCCTTGGTGGGAGCTAAAGTTTTCGGCAAGCGTGTTCACGTCATCGATTCGCTCCATGTGAGCCTTGGTTTGGGTTTCCAGGTACTTGCAGCAGCCAGGTCTGCTGCTAAGGGCTTGGCGTTAGATGAAATCAAAAAAATCGTCGATGATATCCGTCAGCATACCCACTTAGTTGCCATGCTTGATACCCTTGAATATGCTCGTCGTAGTGGTCGTATCTCATGGGCACGCTCCAACCTCACCTCCCTGCTCCAGATTAAACCGTTCCTTGGGATTGAGGATGGAAAGGTGGTTCGAATGGGTGAAGCCCGCACGCGCCAAAAAGGGATTGATCGTCTTTACCGCATGCTTTCTTCTCTCAAAGAAGTAGATCAATTAGCCATCTTGCACACTAATAATGAAACTGAAGCACTCCAGATGCTCGAGTCATTCAAGACAACAGTAAAGCATCTGCCTCTGATCATTAACGTCACCTCCATTATTGGGGTTCATGTCGGTCCGAGTGGATTGGGGTTTGTTGCTGTCACCAGTTAATTCTGAGTATCATGTCACAATTATTACAACCCAGCTCATCACGATACGTAATCAGTCCATCCAGATGGTAAAATAACCATCAATGAGACCGTCCCTGCAGAAACTGAAAAAATTCATTCTTCTCGAAGCGCAGCATAACTATGATAATCACTCGGTTATTGGTGGTTTTGAGCGTATGGTCGAACCATGGTTGCCAGACGCCCAGGCAGATGCCTTATCCGATGAGCTGATCACAGTCGTACGTGATCGTATCCGTGATTATGCAAATCTCTCCCCTAAATCTCGATATGAAACCCTCAATGGACTCTGGCTTCGCCTCCAGCGAGAAACCAGTGAGACCTTCCCAGCGCTCCCACCACCCGTAGATCCTCCACAAAAAACTTCGCCAGCAGAACCCTTACCCCGGCAAACTGGTAAAACCAAACGCTACCCATCTGCTGCCGATGATCAGGTCGTGCCAGCTGCTGAGCCTTCAAAACCCACCACACAACCAGCCGCTTTGTCTGCACCTATAACCGTATTGACCGGTGTTGGCGCCAAGCACGCTCAAACGCTTGCTCGTTTGGGGTTACACAATCTCGAAGATATGCTGTATAACTTTCCCCGCCGATATGATGATTACACCCAACTCAAACCAATTCAACGTTTGCGCTTTGGTGAGGAGGTCACAGTCATTGGCACTGTCTCTTCGATTAACTCAAGGAAAATCCGTGGAGGCTTACGCCACATCACAGAAGCGATAATTACTGACGGCACCGGTTTCTTGCGTGTAACCTGGTTTAATCAACCTTGGATCGATAAGCGACTGCTTGAAGGCGCCCAAATAGTATTATCCGGCAAAATCGATCAATACCTCGGCAGGTTGGTGATGAATAGCCCCGAATGGGAACCTCTGGAACAGCAAAACCTGCACACCAATCGCATTGTACCGGTCTACCCCCTTACTGCAAATATCACTCAGCGCTGGTTACGTCGTTTGATGTTTGAAGTGGTTACCTACTGGTCTCCACGTGTTGCCGATCCTCTGCCTGATCCGTTACGCCAGACAGCCGGGTTGATGGATCTATCAACCGCTCTCATTCAAGCTCACTTCCCCTCTTCCACCGACCAGCTGAGATCTGCACGCCATCGCCTGGCGTTCGATGAAATCTTATTACTCCAATTAGGTGTGATGAGTCAGAAACGGAATTGGCAAAATCGTACTGCCAGAATCTATGAAGCGCCTGAGGAGTGGTTGGATGCTCTGGTCGCCAGATTACCCTTCATGCTGACGAATTCTCAACA
>Ga0210077_1000737_pt1 | contig 10734 bp, 8 predicted proteins | sample RushMan_CattailN_5_FD_185556 | JGI IMG/M metagenome (GOLD analysis project Ga0210077, IMG submission 185556) | Wetland microbial communities from San Francisco Bay, California, USA, that impact long-term carbon sequestration -... | ecosystem: Environmental > Aquatic > Marine > Wetlands ... | reverse complement strand
TGTGGGTTCGGCGCTAAGTTCGGGCGCGGGCTTCGCGGAACGCTTTTTCGAGGCTGGTTTCATGCAAGGCGGATGCTGGAAATTGAGTATAGCAAATGGCGTGAACTGGTGCGCTGGGACGTTCCGGGTAGACAGGTGTGCGGTCGTGTGTTTTCTATGACTTAGAGGCGATTCTACTCGAGTGACTGTCTCGGGTAACCACCCCAAGACGCGGAGCGTTTTGGGTACCCCGGGTAGCACAAGGAGGTAGCTCGTGATTCGTGGCGACTGGCAGGAGCGAGACGAGGTGCGGATTGCCAGATGAACTTGGGGCAAATTGCCACGCAGGTGTGGCGAAGGCAGGTTAGGAGAATCGACGGAATGCGGCACGCTGGTTTTGGGCGTCGCTCTGGCTCCGGATTGTAGCGTGGCACGCATGCTCACTGATCGACCGTAGCACGGCGGCGGATACGCTCAACTGGCCTTCGGGCCTATTTAAGTACAGGTACCAGAACCTGTACTTTTGGCTGCGGCGCATACGAAACTGGCGGGCGCGGGGGCCGGTCGCAAGCGGCGAAAACTCCGGCGAGAGAGGTCGGAGACGGTGGCGAATATGCAGCGCGGCGGGGAAGTTTTTGCGGGGACGTCGGGATGGGCCTACGCGAGCTGGAAGCCGAAGTTCTATCCGGCGAAATTGGGCTCGGGGAAGTTCCTGGAATACTACGCGACGCGGCTCAATTCCGTGGAAGTGAATTACACGTTTCGACGGTTGCCCAGCGCGGGGCTGCTGGCGGGATGGATCGCGTCCACGCCGGACGGATTTCGATTTGCGGTGAAGGCGCACCAGTCGATCACGCATTTCAAACGGCTGCGCGGAGTGGAGGACACGACGGCGGATTTTTTCGCGTCGGTCGAGCCGCTGCACAAGGCGGGAAAGCTGGGTCCAGCGCTCTTTCAGCTTCCTCCCAATTTCAAATGCGATTTGGAGCGGCTGAAGGGATTTCTGAGACTTTTGCCGCGCGGAAGGCGAGTGGCGATCGAGTTTCGGCACGAGTCGTGGTTCGTGCGGGAGACCTACGAGTTGCTGAGGCGGAAAAATGTGGCGCTGTGCCTGGCCGAGAGCGACGAGTTCGAGACGCCGGAAGTGGCGACGGCGAATTTTTCGTACTTTCGGCTGCGGAAGGAACAGTATCCGCCGCGAGCGTGCAAAGAGATCAAACAGCGCGTGGAGAAAGCGGCCAAACGCGGGGACGTCTTTGCGTACTTCAAGCATGAGGAGACGCCAGAAGGCGCGCTATACGCGGAAGAACTGCTCAGGGGCATGGAACGGGATTGAGCGCGGTTACGTGGCTGGCGAAAGGCCTGCCGGGCCGTGAATTGCCGGGCCGGCGCTAACGCGCTGAAAGAGAAACGTCCGGCAAGCGGTACGGCGCTAAGCGCCGGTTTGTTTATGTCGGACCTGAAGGTCCGACCCCCGAAAAGGCGCTCGATATCGCAAAGGCCGAGGCGGTTCCACACATGCTCCTACCCTTCGCGAAAGACGCGAAGGATAGGGTACCCCGAACTTCAAAGGCAAAAGCTGCTGCGCTGAAGCGCAGCGCTACACAAAGCACGGCGAACTTGACGCGCGGCGTCGATGGACATCGCCGGCGGATTCAAAGCCAGTCGCACGATTCGCTTCTACTCCAGCGCGCTTCCACCCCCAAACGCAGAGCGTTTTGAGGACGCCGCAGAAGTGCGAAGAGTGCCCTGCAAAGGCGCTCCCGCCGCAGTGGCTCGGGGCAAGCAGGGCAGGAACGCTTCGACATCGGAAAGGCGTCTTAGTCGCTGGGTTGAGTTTTTGCGGACAGCTTACGCGGGATCGAGAAAGCAGAGTGCTGGGCAGCTGCGCGGGGAAACATGGTGCCCAAGAGAGGACTCGAACCTCCACGACCTTGCGGCCACTAGCTCCTGAAGCTAGCGCGTCTGCCAATTCCGCCACTTGGGCCCCGATTCCAATATCTTACCATGTTGCCTGGGCGCTGCAACGGTGCTCCCTTGTCCGGCGGCCGATTGCGGTTGCAGCACCCCGATAGGTGGTGAAATTGGCGGGGAAATGAGCTAAGAGTAGGAATGGCCTGCCTACGCCCGAATCCGCCGGGAACCGCGTGAGATGAGTCCCAGCCTCGCCGTTGAATTTCTTCTATCGCTTCTGGTGGCCGCCGCGATCATCGCGGTGGTGGCGGCTCACCTGCGCGTTCCGTACACCGTGGCGCTGGTGCTGGGCGGGCTGGCGCTGGGATCGTACCACTGGCCCATCGTCTCGAACTTGATCTCGCAACGGCCGGACTGGCTGACGCCGGACGTGGCCCTGCCGATCTTCCTGCCGCCGCTGCTTTTCGAGGGCAGCCTGAAAATTCAAGCGAGCCGCCTGCGCAAGAACGCGACGCCGATTCTGCTGCTGGCCACCTTTGGCGTGCTGGTGGCGGCGCTAACGACCGGCTACCTGGTGCATTGGGTGCTGGCCCTGCCGCTGTGGACGGCGCTGATTTTCGGCGCCATCATCGCGGCCACCGATCCCATCTCCGTGTTGGCGATTTTTCGCGAGGCGGGCATCACCTCGCGGCTTTCCGTGATCGTGGAAGGCGAAAGCCTGCTCAACGACGGCACGGCCACCGTGCTTTTCCTGATTTTGCTGGCAGGATTCCGCTCCGGCCATCTGGGAATCGGCGAGGGCATTCGCGAGTTCTTCATCGAGAGCCTGGGCGGCGTGGCGGTCGGCATGCTTGCCGGGTACGCGGCCAGCAAGATCATCCAGCGCATCGACGAGCCGCGCGTGGAAATCACGCTGACCACGATCCTGGCCTACGGGACGTATCTGGCGGCCAACGGGCTGCATCTTTCCGGCGTTATCGCCGTGGTGGCGGCCGGGCTGATGACCGGCAACTTCACGGCGCGCTACGGCATGAGCCCGCACACGCGCATCGCGCTGTGGTCGTTCTGGGAATATTTTGCGTTCGTGATCAACTCGATCGTGTTCCTGCTGATCGGGCTGGAGGTTCACATCCACGATCTGGCGCGTGCCTGGCAGGGAACGCTGCTCACGATCGCCGCGGTGCTGATTGGGCGCGCGCTTTCGGTCTACGGCCTGATGCCGATTTCGAACCGGTTCGCGGAACGCGTCCCGGTGCGCTGGCAGCACGTGATGGTGGCGGGCGGCATTCGAGGCGCGTTGGCGCTGGCGCTGGGTTTGAGCCTGCCGGTGGGGTTTCCCTACCGCACGCAGCTGCTGGCCATGATCTTCGGAGTGGTGGCCTTCACCATCGTGTTTCAGGGCTTTTCGATCCGGCCGCTGCTCGACGTGCTGGGAATTTCGCAGCACGAGGACGACGAGTTCACGCGGCTTCGCGTCCGCCAGATTGCCGCTTCGGCCGCCATGGCCGAGGTGGAACGGCTGAACCGCGGACATTTGGTCAGCTCGCTGGTCTACAAACGCCTGCATGACGAGATCCAGAACCGCATCGACGAGACGCAGACGGAAAGTATCGCGCTCTATCGCGATCACAACGAGCGGACGCTCCACGAAACTCGCGACGCGCGCAAGCAGATCGTGGCGGCGGAAAGGAGCGCGATCGAGCAGACCATGCACGAGGGGCTAATCTCCGCGCGCACCGCTCGCGAGATGATCGAAGATGCCGACCGCGAACTCGAATCGCTGGGCGGGAGCGAAGACGAGCAGCCGCCAACATCCGATCCCACCGCGCAGCAGAATTAGAGGCCTGCGCTCGATTCCCGGGCGGCCGATACTTGGTGAAGGAGGCACTCTGGGTAAACGTACTATTGACCGGCCGCGCGAGAGGGACTACGTTTTTTGAGGGGCCGGTGGGGCCAATCGCAAGGAGGGTATTCCCATGGCATCCGCGCGCGCAATGTTGGAGCGGCGGCGTTCCAGCCGAGTTCCGATGCGCATTCCCGTAAGAGTTCACCGTTGCGACAGCAACCAAGATGTGCAGGACGCCCCGGCCGAAGCGATCTCAGTAAGCCGCTACGGAGCGCTGCTGAGGGTGCCATTTCTGCCGGAGCTCGGCTCGCGCATCGAAGTGCGCCACGGCCTCTCCGACGAACTGCGCGAATTCCGCGTCATCTCCGTGCGCAGCCCGCGCGAGAAGGGCGTCTTCGAGTTGGGCATCGAAATCTACCATCCCACGCAGAACTTCTGGGGCGTGCAGTTTCCGGACGAGCGTTACCCTGCCTGACGACCCTTCGCCTTCCAGCGCCAGCCGTGCGGCGGACCCTGCTGCGCCGGGGCAGCCCGGCGGTGGTATACTCCGGCCACGAGGAGCAAGGGCCCGCAGGATCTGAACCCTGCTTCCTATCGGCGAACGCGGCCTGCGGGCAGGAGAACGCAGCCATGAGCACACTACATTTGCTGTTTGTAGCCTGGGGTGTGGTGACCGCTGCCTTGATCTGCGTGCTGATATACCGCAGCGCGCTTTCCACCAGAGAGGGCGACCAGATCTTTCTGGACGCCAGCGAAAACACGATTGCCGACGAGCAGCGCGCGATCGTGGCTCGGCTGGAAAAGCTCCGCACGCCGATTACGACGCTGCTGGTGATTTCCGGAGCGCTGCTGCTGGCGATCGCCGGGTTCTGGCTCTGGCAGGGATTCAAGAGCTTCTGACCGGCTGTTTGGGTTGCGAAATATCCTTCTGCGCGATAGCGCGGAGCTTTGTCCGTGCGATAGCTGCTACGGGCGCGGTGGTTCGGTGGACGTTGGAGGCTTGGCGGCCGGAGCCGGGCGCATGGGCGCGACCGGGCAAGCCTGGCAAATCTCCGAAGTATGGTTGTGCACGATCAGCCATTTGCCGCCGATTTTGTTGAAGATCAGGGTGGTTTGCCCGCGGGCCTGAAAAGGCTGCCCGTGGTAGCCGGCGTCGAATTCCCATTGATAGGAAGCCCAGGCGACGTCTCCGTGCGTGAAGACGTAAGTGTTCTTGCGGATCAGCTGGATGCCCTGATAGGCGGACCATTCGCGCTTGTAGAGCGGCACGTATTTGGCCCAGCCGACCACGGGCGGCTCCCAGGTGCCGCTGACGAAGGTGGCGTCGTCCGAGTAATACTCGTGCATCGCAGCCACGTCGCCGAGCTGAAACGCGCCGAGCATGTGGCCGATATCGAGATTGATCTGGTCGGAGACGGGGAGCGGCGGCATCGGCACGGGATTTTGCTGGCCGGCATTGTCCGAATGTTTCTTTTTCTTCTGTTTGTGCTTGGCAAACGCCGGGGAAGCCAGCGTCAGCGCCAATGCGACAGCCAGAAATCCCGCTCCGCGGCGGACCCAAGCAGAATGAATCGCACTCCTCCTCATGCGTCTTTTCCTCCTGATGCGGTTGCAGCATAGCACGAAGGGCAGAGTGCGGAGGCGCCGGAGCACCGCAGGACGCGGCGGATGTGTGCAATAGTGCAGCACGGCGCGCAGCTCAATCCGGCAGGGCGTGGAGCGGCCGCGCTGGTGCTCGCGCTCCCCGCGTCACCCATCCAAAAGCGCATTGTGGACGGCTAGCCGTCGATTCGCTTTACTGCGGATTGCTTGAGTGAACCGTCTGGCTGATCAGATTGACGAACAGCCGGTAGGCGCCCGGAACTCCCGCCGGAAGCTCGCGAAAGAAATCGAGGCCGGTGTAGATGTAGAGGCCCTTGCCGTCGCGCGCGTACACCAGCCCGCCAGTGGCTTCCGGTTCGTTCGGATCGGTGAGGCCGAGCAGGGCCTGGTAGCGCGGATCCCACGTGCTCCAGAAATAGACGCCGCGCTCCTGGATCCAGCCGTTGAAATCGGCGAGCGTGATTTTATTGGGCGTGTTGAGCAGCGGGCTATCGGGAATCAGGAATCGCACGGGCGAATCGGGATTCGTGACGCGCGCGGCCTGGCGCGCCATGAGTGCCTTGAACGGAGCCGGGCGCAGGCGATTCCAGGCAAAATCGCGCTGGTATTCGACGAGCAGGGTGCCGCCGTTCTTCACGTAGTCCAGCAGGCGCTGGTTCGCGGCCATCACGTCCGGCCGCAATTCGTAGGCGCGAATGCCGACGATGATCGCGTCGTACCGGCTCAAATTGTCAAAGGCCAGCTGCACTTCGCTGAGCATGTCCACTCGAATGCCGATATTGCGCAGGGTATCGGGGACGAGATCGTTGTCGCCGGCGATGTAACCGACGCGCAGGCCGCGCGGAATATTCAGATCGAGCACGTGCACGGTTGCGGTATCGGGCTTTTTCCAGTCGCGTGTCGGCAAGCTGGGCAACGGCTCCACCGAGGTGTGGAACGTCTGGCCGCCGAGCTGCGCGAAAGGATGCAGCGGATAGGCCCCCAGCGGCGCGTTTGCCGGGGGATGCACCTCGTACTTAATCAGCTGATTGCCCGGCTCCGAAAAATCGAGCGGGGCGATTGGCGTGACGCTCCAGCCCTTGGGCGCACCGAGTCCGATGGCCACTTTGGCGGGTCTGTCGCCGTGATAGCGAACGCGCGCGAGCAATTCGAACGGCTCGGACGTGCGCTTTTCCGGAAGCATCACTTCGGTCGGGTCGGCCGTGAGCGTGACGGCCGGAATCAGCTCAAGAGGGAACACTTCAACTTCGGTGGTTTTCGGTTCGGAGTTCTCCACCGGTTCGATGATTCCGAAATTGTAGCCGTCGACGGTGGCGTGGACGTCCACGCGCGCGAGCGGAGGCGGAAACGGCAGGATCGCATCGACCGGCGCTTTGGGCGGCGTGGCGCCGGCGGGAATGGAGACGTGAAAGACGTAAGTTTTGCCGCCATCATTGCCGCTTGCCAGCGTGGCGGTCCATCCTTGCGGCAGCAACAGGCTCGATTGGTCCACGCTCCATTGAAACGGCCCAGCAGGTTTGTCGAGGAAGCTGACCTTCACGGTGAAATCTTCGCCGGCCACAAGTTCGTGACGATCGGCCTGCACGGTGATCGGCAGCGCGAGATCGTCAATCAGCGCGGCGTTGATGCGGTTCTGGATGCCGAGCAGTTCCCGCAGCGCGTCAGCTTTTTCGCTGCTGCTTGCGCTCGAGACTTTGTTGCGGAGGTCGGCAATATTTTTTGCAGCGGAGGCGAGCTGATCCGCGGCCTCGGCGCGCTTCAGATTGAGGACCGACGTGGCCGCCTCACCGAGCAGCCGGTCCGCGGAAGCCAGTTCCGGCGCCAGCATGTCGCGCAACTGCGGAAAGCGCTCGGCGAGCGAGGTGATGGGCTGGGCCAGCAACTTCGGATTGAAGCCGCCACCGGCTTTTTCTCCATGCTCGGTGATCAGGTACACCGGCTGGTGAAAGAACGGGCTATCGGATTGCCTCGGCGTGCCCTGCGAGCGATGCTGCGCGCGGCCCTTTATGCCGATATCGACGTAGCTCGTGCCCAGCAGCGGAGAAACGTCGGAGACCGGCAGCTTTACCGCGTCTGTGGGAAGACTCTGCTGCGGGCCGAAGAAAAACCCCGCGGGCCGCAGCTCCAGCTCCACTTTCCAGGGCTTCAGCCCCTCGGCGATCTGTTGCGGAAATTTCGTTGGGTCGGCGGCGTCGGCCACCGCGATGGGCGTCAAGATGCCGCTGGCCTGGTGCTGGCCGTGGCCCCAATGCACGCCGCCCCAGCCGTTGATCACCACGTTGGGCCGGAAGGTGCGGATCGCGCGCACCATATCTTCCAAGGGAATCACCGGGCCCCAAATCGTCATGGTTCGCTCGGCGCTTTTTGAGAATCCCGTGTCGACTGCGCGCGTGAAAAACTGATGACTTACACCGTAGTAAGAATCGGCCCCGAGAAGTTCGGTGGTGCGGATTACTCCGAGTTCGCCGTCCTGCTCCGGGCCAATGGCGTTTTGCCCGCCCTGGCCGCGGGTGAGGGTAAGGATCGCGACGTCCGCGTTCAGACCGCGCGAAAGGTACGTCATCAGACCGGGAGTTTCATCGTCCGGATGAGCCGTGATGTACATGATGCGCGTGTCGACGCGCGATTGATTGATGGCATGAACCGTGTCTTGCACCGATTGCGCCATCATCGGCGCTGCGGTCACCAGTCCGGCAGAAAGCACCGCCGCGCAGATCCACAGCCCGTGCCGCAGCAGCGTTTTGTTACTTTGCAGCCGGCGAATCCATTGCAATCGGTTCACGGAGCAACCTCCTCTGCCAAAAACGGCCATTGGCGCGCCCATCGAGCGCGCGTCAAATATACAAGAATACCCGCGATTGCGGCGGCCAGCGAAGCGAATATCGCGATTCGCCCGGTGGAAAGAAAAATCGCAATCCAGCCGACGATGGCGATTCCCACCGGAAGCGGGTAGAGCCACATGCGAAAGGGAAGGTGCCCGCCGGGCTGGCGCCCGCTCGCATAACGCTTGTGCAGCACGATCAGCCCAATGCCCTGCCCCGCAAATTGGATGAGGCAGCGCATGGCCAGGATGGCCTTAATTACGGAAATCAGGCTGAACACCATGCTGAAGGCGATGGCCGTCAATCCCAGCGCCACCAGCGAAACATGAGGAAAATGCTTCTTGCGATGGACGCGCGCGAACACGGAAAGAAAATTTCCGTCGAGCGCCGCGGCATACGGCACGCGCGAGTATCCGAGCATCGCCGAAAAAACCGAGCCGAGCGCGGTAATCAGAATCAGCACCGTCGCGAGCGTGGCCCAGTGGCTGCCGTAAGCGCGTTCGATGAACGTGCTGGCGATGAATTTGGATTTCGCGGCCTCCTGCCACGGGATCACGCTCAAAATGCTCACCTGCATCGCCAGGTACAGGACGGTGATGCCGAGGATCGAAATAAAAATCGCCGCCGGAATGTTGCGCTCCGGATTTTTCATCTCGCTGCCGAGATTGCAGACGTTGTAATAGCCGAGGTAGCTGTAGACCGTCTGCACCATGCCGTGGCCCAGCGCCGCGAAAAAGAAAAACGAGAGATTCCATCCGCCGCCCGAAAAGAAGACGCGGTGCGCGTTGAAGTGCTCCGCGCCGCCCCAGATGATCCACAAAATCGTGCCGATCACGGCCACCGCAAACACCACGGATATTTTCCCGATCTGCGTGATCCGCCGGTAGAGCAGCACGATTACCAGAACCAGAATGGCCGCGGCGATGATGTTGTCCGCGTGCATGCGCAGCGCCGCGGCGATGGCCGCGATGGTGCGCGAAAGCCAGGTCGAGCGATTCACCAGATACGTGGAATAGTCCGCAAAGCCCAGCGCGCCCGAAGCCACGCTCAGCGGCCCCTGAAACAGCGTCTGCCAGATGTACAGGAACGCGAGCATGTGGCCCCAGCGCCGCGGACCGTACGCCTCGCGCAAGAAAACGTAGCTGCCGCCCGCCTCCGGCATGGCCGCGCCGAGTTCCGCCCAGATGCAGCCGTCGCACAAGGCCAGAATCGCGCCGGCCACCCATGCGACCAGCGCCTGCGTGCCGCCGTGCATTTCCTGAATCACGAACGGAATCACCACGAACGGGCCGATGCCGACCATGAAGGTCATGTTCAGAGACGTCGCTTCGATCAGTCCCAGCCCGCGTTCGAGTTTTTGCGGTTCGCTCATTTTGAATATCGGATAGCGTCCGTTTGCGCGCGACTTTCGTGCGCCTTCGCGCAAGAGCCGGCAAAGGAAGGCAGAGCATAGCAAGAAAGCAGCGCTCTCCGCCGGAAAAGTGCGCCGACCTGCGATACCATACGCGATGACTCCGGAGGAATGTACCCGCGCGCATGCTGCCCCACGGACTCGCCATTGGCATCGGCATTACGGCTCTCACAGTCGGCGTTCTGATCGCCGGATACTTCCGCGCGCGTCGCCGTCGCCCGTTTCCGTCGTACGGCTGGTTTGGAATCGCCGCGCTGATCTGCGCGGAGGTGCTGATGTTCCGCCACGTCGAGCCGGTGGCCACGTATTTCACTCCGATCGCCTGGAGCGCCTACATCCTGATTGCCGATGCGGCCGTGCTGGCCATCACCAACCGGTCGCGGCTCAACGACGCACCAGCCGTGCTGGCGCGCATCGGGTTCCTCTCGATCCCGCTGTGGCTGATCTTCGAGGCCTATAACTTTCGGCTGAAAAATTGGACGTACGTCGGCGTGCCGCACCAGTGGGCCGCGGCGCTGCTCGGCTACTCGTGGTCGTTCGCCACGATTTTTCCGGCGATTTTCGAGACCTCCGACCTGGTGCAGGCGATCTTGCCACCGCTGCCGGGCAAAGCGTGGCATGTCTCGCGGCGCACGGAAATCGTGCTGATGATTCTGGGCGCGGCGTGCCTGATCGTGCCGGTGGCCCTTCCGCGGCACGTGGGCGCGTATCTCTTCGGGCTGGTGTGGATGGGCTTCGTGTTCCTACTCGATCCGCTGAATCACTGGCTGGGGTTGCCGTCGTTCCTGGGCGACTTTTCGGAGGGCTTCCGCCGCCGGGCGTACGGCTTTTTCCTGGCGGGCTGGGTGTGCGGCTGGCTATGGGAATTTTGGAACTTCTGGGCGGCGACGAAATGGCACTACACGTTCCCGATGATGCAGCACCAGAAAATTTTCGAAATGCCCGCGGCTGGCTTTCTGGGGTTTCTGCCCTTTGCGCTGGAATGCTTCTGCATGTACGTCACCGCCGCATGGCTCGCCGGCTGGGTAAAGAGGGTAAAATGACCCGCATGCGCCTCCGCAAGTTCGCACTGCCTTTCGCTTCGGTCGCACTTTTGGCCGCGCTTGCGAGCGCACCCGCGCGAGCCGGCCAAATCACCCTTCCTGAGCAAGCTTCGCGGC
>Ga0210077_1000736_pt1 | contig 10748 bp, 7 predicted proteins | sample RushMan_CattailN_5_FD_185556 | JGI IMG/M metagenome (GOLD analysis project Ga0210077, IMG submission 185556) | Wetland microbial communities from San Francisco Bay, California, USA, that impact long-term carbon sequestration -... | ecosystem: Environmental > Aquatic > Marine > Wetlands ... | reverse complement strand
CTGGAAGCCATCGAAAAAGGTGAAGAAATTGACTGGGCGAGCGCTGAAATGCTCGCTTTCGCGTCACTTTTGACGGAAGGCACACCCGTCCGCTTGAGTGGGCAGGACAGTCAACGGGGAACTTTCAGCCAGCGACACAGCGTGTTGGTTGATGTCAAGACGGGCGAGCAGTTTATTCCACTGAATGCATTAAACAAAGAGCAGGCCCGATTTTTCGTTTACGACAGCATGCTTTCCGAAAACGCGGTTTTAGGGTTCGAGTACGGGTACTCCTCTGTCAGTCCGAATGCATTAGTAATCTGGGAGGCGCAGTTTGGGGACTTCGCCAATAATGCGCAAAGTATAATTGATCAATATATTGCGGGCGCGGAAGTCAAATGGCAGCGACGCAGCGGTTTGATTCTGCTGTTGCCTCACGGTTTTGAGGGGCAGGGACCGGAACATTCCAGTGCAAGGCTTGAACGATTTTTGCAACTTTGCGCCGAGGACAACATACAGGTTTGCAATCCATCGTCTCCCGCACAATATTTTCATCTGTTGCGCCGGCAGGTTAGGCGGAACTTCAGAAAACCTCTGGTCGTCATGACGCCGAAGAGCTTGCTGCGACACCCACGCGCGGTTTCGAGGCTGAGTGAAATGGCAGAAGGCTGTTTTATTGAAACGCTCGACGACCCTTCGGAAATAGAGAGCCCGGAACGGGTACTGATTTGCAGTGGGAAAATCTACTACGATCTGTTTGAGCGCAGAGAAAAGCTGAAGGGAAGTCGCACCGCCATTATAAGGATAGAACAGCTTTACCCTTTTCCGTCGAAGCAATTGCAAAATTTGGTTGAAAATTATGTTGAGGCAGACCAGTGGATCTGGGTGCAGGAGGAACCGGAAAACATGGGCGGGTGGCGTTTTGTGCAACCGTATCTGCAAATCGTCATCGACAAAAAAGTGAGCTACATAGGAAGACGGGCTGCAGCGAGTCCAGCTACCGGGCATTTTACGATCCACAAGATGGAACAAGAAAAGATTCTGGAAGAGGCCGTCGGAAGAGACAAAGAGGGGACCTAGATAGTACAGCAAGTCTAAAATCAGTTCCCGGTTCGAGAAGATACCGGATGCTGGATGGCAGATGCCCGATAAGAAATACATTGTGCCGTGATGCAGCGATATTCTCATTATCCGGTATCCGGAATCTGGTATCTGTCACAAACTGGCAGGGACTTTTGCCGCCGTGTACTAGACAACCTCAACGTAGCAATGCAATGAGCTTTCGTTCTTCAGTGTCATTTCGAGCGAGGCGAGAAATCTTTGGTGAGTATGGACGGCCCTGAAGATGCTTTGCTTTATTGGGAATGGCGAGGAAGAAATGGTGTCGATCTGTCATTGTGTTAGTAGGAGCCGTCATGAAAATTGATGTCAAGATACCGGAAGTGGGTGAGTCGGTTCAGGAAGCTGTCCTGGCTGAATGGTTCAGGCGAGAGGGCGACAGGGTCTCGAAGGATGAGGTGCTGTTTGTTATCGAAACCGATAAGGTGACGCTTGAGATAGCTGCTGAGGCGGATGGTATTCTGCATATCAAGGTCGAAGAGGGTGAGACGGTTTCAGTTGGGACAGTAGTCGCCACAATCGATACTGAGGCGACCACCCAGCAGGCCGAAAAGAAAGCTGTCGACGAGGAGCCTGAAAAGGCCGAACAGCCGGAGACAGCCGAAGCCTCTCAAGAACCTGAAAAGCCGGGAAAAAAGACCGCTCGTCCAGTGCCTAAAGAGGAAAAGCCGTCCCCTGAATCCGAAACTGCGTTTGAAAAAGAACGCGAACGGCCTCTATCGCCTGCGGTCCGCCGCCTGGTGTCAGAGAATCAGATTGATATTTCCAATATTTCAGGAACAGGGCCCGACGGTAGGATAACCAAAGGCGATGTCCTGTTGTATCTGGAAAAAACGGAGTCCGGTGAGCCGAGGACTTCAGACGTTAAGACCGATGCAGCCTCTGATGCTTCAAGGTTTAAAGATGAAGCGTACAGTTCGGGGAGCAAGCCGAAAGGCGCCGAAAAATCAGCTTCTGCTGCGGCAGGAGGCCAACCTGACCGAGAAGAACCGACCACTCGGAAGGCAATGACTCCCATTCGTCAGAGAATAGCTCAACGCCTGCTCGATGCCAGACAAAATACTGCTATGCTGACCACCTTCAATGAAATCGATATGAGCAGGGTGCAGGAGATCAGAAGCCTTTTCAAACAAAAGTTTCGCGAAAAGTACGGAATATCGTTGGGTATCATGTCCTTTTTCATAAAAGCGTCGGTCGCCGCATTGAAGGACTTCCCGGAGGTCAATGCCTTCGTTGAAGGTAAAGATATTATTTATCACCATTACTACCATATCGGTGTGGCGGTCGGTGGCGAACGGGGCTTGGTGGTGCCCGTTGTGCGTCATGCCGACGCTTTGAGCTTTGCCGAAATCGAGCAGGCCATAATGGACTATGTCAAGAAAATCAAAGAAAATAAGCTGGAGCTTTCGGATTTGGAGGGAGGGACTTTCACTATCAGCAATGGAGGGGTGTACGGATCGCTACTGAGTACGCCGATCCTCAACATTCCCCAGAGTGGTATACTTGGGATGCACAAGATTGAGGAGCGACCGATAGTCCTTGATGGACAGATCGTCATTCGACCTATGATGTACGTGGCCCTTAGTTATGACCATCGCATCGTCGATGGCAAGGAGGCGGTTTCATTTCTCAAGCGTATGAAAGACTGCATAGAAAACCCCGAAAGAATTATGGTGGAGATATAAGATGGCGGGGCAGGAGAGCTATGATCTTATCGTAATAGGGGCTGGTCCTGGCGGTTATGTGGCATGCGTGCGAGCCGCCCAATTGGGATTAAAGGTTGCCTGTGTAGAAAAGAACAACAGACTGGGAGGTGTCTGTCTCAATGTGGGGTGCATTCCAAGCAAGGCGCTGCTTGACTCCAGCGAATATTTCTACCTGGTGAAGAATCGCTTGGCCGACCACGGCATAAAAACCGGCAAACTGAAGCTTGACCTGTCCGCAATGATGGCCAGAAAAGACCGGGTGGTGGAGGATCTGACAGACAACGTACGGAAACTCTTGGAGGGAAATAAAGTCAAAATCATTCATGGTTCCGCACGCCTGCTGGACGAGAATACGGTCGAAGTCCAAGCCGACGAGGAAGCATCCGGGGAAGCGAGACGAATCGAGGTGCGTGCGGAGGCTGTTCTCCTCGCTACAGGCAGCGAACCGGTAGAGATACCGAGTATTCCTTTTGACGGAGAGCGCATCGTCAGCTCCACCGAGGCTCTTTCGTTTGGATCGGTGCCCGAACACCTTGCAATAGTGGGAGGAGGCTACATAGGCCTTGAGCTCGGGTCTGTCTGGAATCGTTTGGGTGCCAGGGTCACCGCGATCGAGATGATGCCCAAAATTGCCACTGCTTTAGATGGGCAGATTACTCGCTCTCTTCAGCGCATTCTAAGCAGGCAGGGACTAACCTTCAGGCTGAAGACCAAAGTTATCAGTGCTGAAGCCAAAAATGAGGGGATCAGTCTAAAGCTGGAGTCGAATGAAGAAAAAGATGAAATGACCTGTGACCGCTTGCTTGTTGCTACCGGACGCCGGCCTTTGACTCGGGGCTTAAACATTGAAGAAATTGGCATAAAGATCGATGGGAAAACCGGACAAGTGGTTGTAGACAACGAATATCGAACCAACATCGGCAGCATTTATGCCATCGGGGACCTCATAGCAGGGCCGATGCTGGCGCACAAGGCATCGGCGGAAGGTGTTGCGGCCGTTGAATGCATCGCAGGGCTGGCTGGGGAAGTAAACTACGATGCCATCCCGTCTGTTATTTACACTTCTCCTGAAGTGGCCAGTGTCGGGCTGACTGAAGAGCAGGTCAAGGAGCGCGGCATTGAATACTGTGTCGGTTCTTATCCTTTTTCCGGGGCCGGCCGGGCTCGCTGCATGGGAGAAACGGAAGGATTGGTCAAGGTCATTGCCCATGGAAGAACCGACCGGGTTCTCGGTGTCCATATCATCGGTGCACGTGCATCGGACATGATCGCTGAATGTGCACTGGCGCTTGAATTCGGTGCTAGCTCCGAAGATATAGCACGAACCATTCATGCGCATCCCACATTTGCTGAAGCATTGCATGAAGCAGCGTTGGCAGTGCAAAAATGTTCCATCTATGCGTCATAGATAGCCTCCAGTTTGTGTGAAGCGTTGATTCCGCTGATCAACGCAGGCGCCCGATCCGGATGGGAACAGATCATTGAAATTGGAGCTGACAGAATCAACTGAATTGCCGAGTGAAGATCATCTGATTGTTACTCGGCAAACAAATCCGTACTCAGGTATCGTTCGCCCGTGCTGGGCAGGATAACCACGAGTTGCTTCCCCTTGTTTTCCGGACGCTGAGCGACCCGCAGCGCAGCCGAAAAAGCCGCACCGGATGAGATCCCGCAGAGAATCCCCTCTGATTTGGCCAGGTCTCTGGCTACCTCAAAAGCTTCTTCGTTGGTCACCGTAACCACTTCGTCAATGATCTGGGTGTTGAGTATATCTGGGATGAACCCCGCTCCTATTCCTTGAATCTTGTGCGGTCCCGCCTTTCCGCCGGACAACACGGGAGATGCCGCTGGTTCAACTGCGATGGCTCTAAAGGAAGGCTTTCGGTTTTTGATCACCTCCGCTACACCGGTGATCGTCCCCCCGGTTCCGACTCCAGCTACCAGTATATCTACGACTCCTTTTGTATCGCGCCAGATTTCTTCTGCAGTCGTCTTTCGATGGATGTCCGGGTTTGCTGGATTGCTGAATTGATTTGGCATGTAGGAATTATTGATTTCGGTGAGGAGTTCCTGAGCTTTATTAATGGCACCTCGCATCCCATCGCTACCGGGTGTCAAGACCAGATCGGCTCCGAGGTGCTTAAGCAGCTTCCTTCGCTCTATGCTCATCGTTTCAGGCATGGTCAGAATAAGTCGGTACTTTTTGGCTGCACAAACAAAAGCCAAGGCAATGCCGGTATTTCCACTGGTTGGCTCGACAATGGTTGTGTCGTTCCTAATCAGTCCCTGCGCCTCGGCCGCTCGAATCATCGAAACTCCGATTCTGTCCTTCACGCTGCCCACCGGGTTCTTGAATTCCAGCTTCACTAAGACATCTACGGGAAGCCCTTTTGTGAGGTGATTAAGCCGAACCAGCGGTGTGGAGCCTATGGTCTGAGTAATGTCAGCAAAAATCCCGCTCATAATTTCGCTCCAATCTCGAATGTGGTGAACAGTTCCTGATAAGCTCCTTAAAATCCAATTCTCCATAACTAACTTAACTTTTTAATCATCGGACCTCCGCACGGCAAATTTGAGGTGATGAATGAAGACTTTTCAGCTTGAGCCTACTCAACATGTTCGGGACCGGATCAGCTCTAATTCCAGGGATTGTTCGTCTGTTGGTAAAGAGGCCGGGGCAAAACTCGTGCGGCAAAATTTTTGGCAGTTGTTTGAACAATGCTTCGCTGACGTGCCCACGAACTTTTGAGCTGCGAACCGGATTGAGATGTTATATCTCGAAGGCATCGCAACCGGTTGTAGAGGAAATCCTTTGGTATTTTGCCCTGCAAAGTGCTAACGGAGATCGCAACGCCGGCTTATGTCTTCTTGGTCGCTAGCACTCTCTCGATGCGTCGATCCGGAATCAACCAAAACAGCGCGACTAATACGTATATACCTTGCGAGACCCAATGCGACCAGAACGCAACGAGAATGGCGGCGGCATAGAGAACCGGCGACAATTTTCCCTTCCAGTCACTGCCAATGGCCTTTTTCAAGAGTGAATCGCGGCCCTGTGAGGCAATGATCAGCTGTTGCAGTATCCGGTATGCGCAAGCTGCCATGAGTAAAACCACGCCATAAAGAGCCGAAGGAGCAGTTGCGAAATGGTTTTCACCCATCCATCCGGTTGTAAATGGAATTAGCGACAGCCAGAACAAGAGGTGCAGGTTGGCCCAAAGTATCGGCCCTGTCACCTTCTCACAGGTGTGCAGCATATGATGATGGTTGTTCCAATAGATGCCCAAGTAGGCAAAGCTCAACACATAGCTCAAGAATACTGGAATCACAGGCTCAAGGGCACTGAAAGTCACCCCTTGAGGTACTCTTAACTCCAACACCATGATGGTGATGATGATGGCAATCACGCCATCACTGAAAGCCTCTAACCTGTTTTTTCCCATTCCTGCCCCGTTAGTGTTCGCTTCAGTGTCAGACAGATTGAAGCAGCTTCGGCAGTTCCTCTGCTCCAGGTTTCGAAGAGGTCGGATTCTGGCTGCTTACCAACCTGCGATCCGCCAGGGAGGTCGAGAACCGGTCTTGCAGCGTGGAAGGCACGACGTTTCGGTCTTTTAGGCCCACCTCACGGGAATAGCTATCCCGATCATCCCCCGCTCATCTAATCTTTTAAAACATCTTCTGTTTCAAAATTCGGCAGGTTGCTGTCCCGGCTTTTCTTGTGCATATCCATCCAGTTTTGGATTCGTTCTTTGCCGTAAGATTTCTCCCATGCATTAAGGATTTTAGCCACGGGAACATCTGCGTAGGTTCCCTGGTATTCCACGTATTCCATATACTTTTGATTGGCAGAATTGTAAGCATGGAACAGGGAATCGTCATGTCCATTGAATTCAAGGGGGCTAACCTTGTGTCTTTCACAGAGCTCCCGGTTGAAGGCTGGCGTAGCTTTGACCCATTTCCCCTGCAGGTGGAACTCGACGAAGCCATGATAAACAAATATGTTGCTTCCCATGTAATCAATCAATTGTTTTGTCGCCAAGTGATTTTTAACGATAGCGAAACCGATTCTTGATGGGATCCCGCAGGCTCTTCCCAGGGCGCAGAGTAACGATGCTTTGGGAATACAAAAGCTTTTGCCGCGCTTAAGAACATAACTGGCTCGGTAATGCTCAGGCAGATAAAAGGGGGAATAGGGATCATAACGGATGCCGTCTCTAACCGCCAAATAAAGCTTTACACTCTGTCCAATGGGGTCCTTGCTTCCCTCGACCGTTTTTTGTGCATATGCTCGAACGTTCGGGTGATCGCAATCTATGATTGCTGTTGGAGCGAGGTATTTCTTCAAGTGACTTTCCGAGTACATATTAAAATCCTTTCGGGTTCACAGCAATCGCCGAACTTAAGTATTCAGTAGTGACGCCGCGTTATTGAAATGAAAAACGTTCCAGCTGTCTGGTTGCGGCTCCATTCTCTATCCCTTCCGCGTTCCTTTTCAAGTTCAATTTTCGCTCTGCCTTCGCAGTTCACACCCAAAAATCGCCTCATCCTGGACTAGCGTGAAACCATGTCGTCACGGGTTGCGAGGCGAATTAAACTGGGTTAAATTCCACTTTGATTTCAATACGTTATATCATAACAATTGCACCAGTTTTTTTCTAACCATCTGGAATTCATACAAATAATTTAAAAAAAGTTTGACATGGCGGATTTTTAAGTAATAGTCGATTGGATTTAATATTCTTTTTAAAACAGTAGCCAGCGGAAAAGAACAATAAGGCAGATCACCGGTGTGGCTTAATTCTTGCTTAATCACAAATTCGTATCAATAACCATTCGAAAGCTCATTAATAAACGGATTCCGAGGTGATGTGTTGCCGGGGCTTGTTGTCACTCAGACCAGACCAATCTTTGGCGGTGATGAAGAGTCGAATTGATAAGGCTGATGCGGCGTCTCGATGGCAGGATGGGTGACCTGCGAAAAGGGAGGCCGAAAAGGGTGGCGGAAGTTCTGACTGGGGGCTCATTCGCAAAGAGTCTTTTAGCAGCCCATTTTACCGGAGGCCGGGCGACTATGTTTATATGAACAACTCGACTCTGGGAGTCACCTTGAAGCCCGTGTTGCGCAGAATGAATGAAGTGCAGCAGATTTTTTCGCAGGGATTTGATCTCGATCAATTCTTTTCCGGCATTCTGGCAAACTTGCGCCCAATGCGATCCAAAATGGGTGACTTGATCAACACTCCTTCCAGGCTGCTTAAATTGCCATATCCGCCATCTGAAGTAACTGCTTGCAGCTGAAACATCGGAAGCAGTGATTCCGTAAATGAGGGTATGTCCCTGGTAGCAGATGAAATTACATTTCGGGAAGGCGATGTAATTCTAATTACGGATCATGAACGCAGTGGTGGTCGAACAATGTGGGAGCTGCAGTGGGATAGATATGGCGCCAAGTTGATTGAAATCCCTCTCATGGTTAAGCACGAATCGGAGAGGAATTGGGCTGGTTGAAGAAAGTCGATTCCGAGACTGTTTATCAAACACTGGAAGAAAAGTATAATATACACGTAAAGCATTCGACCGAAGGCGACGCGGATAGGGTAAAGATCGCTCCACACTATTACAATACGGTAGAAGAGTTCAAATACTTGGCAAATGCTCTTTGCAAAATTGCGGAAGTTGACGGCAAACACTGGCCGGCGCTTGATTTTTCTGGTTGATTATTTTTCCCGGTTATGCATTTCGTATACTGATACGAGTAAAAAAGGTGGCCCACACCCAAGTAGCAACAGGCATTAGCGCTGTCGAACGGTGGGGTGCTTACGAACATGCGCTCACAATTTTTCTCAGAACGAGCTGTTCAAAGTCGAAATTTTATGGATTAAACAAAGGAGGAGGAACAGAAATGGAAAGGAAAAACACAGCCTTGAGGGTCGGTAAAATCTTCTCTTACGCTCTAGTCGTTGTGTGCATCGTGTCTCTTGCTGGCACTGTGTGGGCGAGTGATTTAAAGGAAATAAAAGAAAAAGGAGTTCTTCGTCATCTCGGGGTTCCGTATGCCAATTTTGTCACCGGCAGTGGAGACGGACTGGACGTTGAAATGGTGAAGCTTTTTGCCGATCATTTGGGAGTCAGGTACGAGTATGTTCAGACTACCTGGGATGATGTGATCTCTGACCTTTGCGGCAAAAGGGTAAAACCGAAGGGCGACGAGGTGGAGATCGTCGGCGAGGTGCAGGTTAAAGGAGACATCGCGGCCAACGGGCTGACTATCCTGCCTTGGCGTAAGAAAGTAATCAATTTTTCTGATCCTACTTTCCCCAATCAGGTATGGTTGATTGCGCGGGCCGACGCTCCCCTCAATCCTATCCAACCAACAGGGGACACGGAAAAAGATATCGCTGCGGTTAAAGCTCAACTGAAAGATTGCAGGATCATGGGAATGGCCGACACTTGTTTAGACCCCGCTCTTTATGGACTTGACAAGACCGGAGCCGACTGCACGTCATTCCAGGGGAGTGTTAACGAACTTGTCCCGGCTGTGATCAACGGGGAGGCCATGGGGACTATACAGGATGTTGCGGATGCTTTATTGGCAGTGGAAAAGTGGCCCGGCAAAGTAAAAATCATCGGACCTGTTTCTCCCATGCAGAATATGGGGTATGGCTTTTCTAAAGATTCACCGGAATTGCGCGCGGCATTTAATCAGTTTTTTAAACAATGTATGCAGGATGGGACTTACAGCCGCATCGTGATGAAGTACTATCCGGCTATTTTCAAATACTATCCTAATTTCTTCGAGACGAAATGATAGGCTAGTACGCGCGAACTCAAATAAACCGCCACTTTTGATAGCTGCGAATCGATTGTGGATGGCACGGGCGGCCACCGACGCTACGGCGTGATTGTCCGTGTATATCGGGCTGGGCCTTTCATCCCGATGTACTAGTCAGAACTTGAGGAGAATTGCATGAGGTCCATGCGGCTGATGTCCCGCACAAGCTGGAACTTAACTGCCGCCATTGTGAGCGTTTTATTAGTTGCTTACATTGGTTTCTTGCTTGTTGCTCATTATGTGTCACAAACGGAACTTCAGAAGGCAAGCCTTGCGCAATTGATCCAGGATAGTGAAAAGCGCGCTACTGCGGTCAGCTACTTCTATTCGGAGCGTAAAAACGATCTAAAAAGTCTGCAAAAAAGTAGAGCAATTTCCATCTTCTTTGAAAACAAAGCCCTCGGAATGTCCATGGAATACGGGCTCAGGGCAAGTTTGCTCGGCATTTCGGAAATTTTTGAGCGGTTACTTCATGAAAAAACACTGAGCGGCGATTACGTCTACTCGCGTATCGTATTCATCGCCCAAAATGGTGAAATCCTGGTTGACAGCCACCTTGACAAATCGGCGGGAGACGATGCCGGCGATTGGCAGTCGCTTTTGAATCCCCGTCAAGTAGATCCCGCCATCATGGTGAAAGAATATCATGGATCGCTGCATGTTCTGGCTTCGATTCCCTATTTTTTTAAAGGAGAGTATGCGGGGCAAATTGTAGCCTGGATAAGACCTCAGACCGTCTATAATCACCTAATACGAGTGGACAGTGGTCTTTCCAAAAGGCTGGTTTTCGCGATCACCTCAGACGGCCGAAGAATGCTGCCTAAGGAAGCAGATCCCTCCATGCAATTCTCTTACCTGCCCAATTTTGGTGAGTTGGAGATTGATAAGATTCATGATATCGATGTCAAAAACAGGGGGGGGCAAAAGGAAAGAATATTAGTGTGCATCGTTCCCATCCAGGATACTCCCTTTCGATTGGTGGGCATTTTCCCGGCTACCGAAGTATTTGGTACTACGGAGCCTTGGAAACTGCCTGTCTCCATGGGATTTTTATCACTCTTCATACTGGCCGGTATGGCCTATGCCTGGAGAACAAATTCTCGCAACCTGAT
>Ga0210077_1000735_pt1 | contig 10749 bp, 10 predicted proteins | sample RushMan_CattailN_5_FD_185556 | JGI IMG/M metagenome (GOLD analysis project Ga0210077, IMG submission 185556) | Wetland microbial communities from San Francisco Bay, California, USA, that impact long-term carbon sequestration -... | ecosystem: Environmental > Aquatic > Marine > Wetlands ... | reverse complement strand
CACATCCATTCGCTTTCCCCTTGATTTGTATTTATCAAAGTGACGGTTGCCGTCTTTATTATACTGCCAGTGCATGCCGGTGGTGGCATGATCATATTTGTGCATGCGATACATGCCCATATTCTGAATTCCGGTATCCGGATCTTTGGTGATGACAATGGGAAGCGTGATGAACGGCCCGCCGTCATCCGGCCAGCAAGTGAGAATGGGAAGGATATCTAAAAGCGGCCCATCCATGCCATAGGTTTTTTCCTGGCACGGCGCATTTTTCACCTTTTTCGGTGTAACCCCTGATAATGCTTTAAGATCGAGGAGCATTTTGATCTTTTGGGTAAAACTCGCGGGTGGTTTAATTTTTATGAGCGCTTCGACACGGCGGGCGACATCGTCAAATCCATTGCATCCCAATGCCAATTCCATTCGTCGAAAACTGCCGAAGGCATTTATGAGCAGCGGAAACAGTGAGCCTTTGATCTTTTCAAAAAAAAGTGCCGGCCCGTGGGTTTTGCTCATCCGGTCGGCGATTTCTGTGACTTCAAGTACCGGATCCACCTCTGCTGAGATCCGTTTCAGTTCGCCCTCGGATTCCAGTTTTTTGATGAATTCTTTTGTGTTTTTTATAGGCATGGGCCGATCATCCTGTGCAATGTATTGTATTATATTTTGGTGAGAAAATATAGATAAATGAAGACAGCGTGTCAAGGCGGAAAAATGAGGGGAAAAGGTTGTCGAAATACGAGAGGCTCAATTTAATAGGGCATTTTGAAAAATTTAAGCCAACCTGAAATAGATTTGCCGGGACCGAATCCTTTTCACCGTCTCCATATCCGCACGAAACGGTGAATTCGGCAAATCCGGCTCAAACAAAAAGTTCCTGTAAAATGGGGTATCCTTGATTTTTAAATTGTAAGCGATCACCATCAGGTTTTCAAGGGTCAGCACATCCTGGATATTATAGGCCAGCAGCGTTTCCAATGCTTTTTCATTCCCGTTGTTTAGATAGTCAACCCACAAAAGAACCGCGAAAAATCCATCGATATCGGCTAAATCCCCCCTATAAAATCCCAACTGGTTTTCACAGGACTTCAAGCCGCCCTTATATCCCAAGCCCGCCAGGATATATCTTAAGTCGATGTGCGCCTGATTCAACAAGATCCCGAAGGTCCTTTCAATGAACGGAACATCGAAACATTTTCCGTTATAGGTCACGATGACTTTGTATCGTTTAATTTGCTCTGGAAAATCATCCAAATTTCGATCTTTGACATAATGGAAAATCGATTTTCCATCATAGAGTGCAATGGTGGTGATGGTTTCATCATAGCGACTCAATCCTGTTGTTTCAATGTCAAGATAGGCGGTAACATCTCTAAACTCTGGGAAAAAGCGCCAGTGATGACTCGCCGGCATACGTTCGGCAAAGTAGTTTGGATTCAACGAAGCCATCTGATTTTTTGATTCCCGGAGGCAGCCGGCCATTGTTCCTATTTTCTTTAGCGAAAAATTTGAATCGGCAGTTTTTGCGCAAAGATCCCAATTAAAAATGCCGATGTTCCATAAGTGTTGTTCTTTTTTAATCCCGATACCCGGAATATGGAGAAAGGTATTTTGAAGCATTTGATATCATTGGATGGATATAGCTTTGCGGATATTCGGATTCCTTAAGCATAAAAAAGGCAGAATCCTATCGGACTCCGCCCCTTGGGATAGCATTTAATTGTTCGGATCGACTCGATTCCAGACGTCCATCGAAATTGCGTCTCCTCTCCTTGCCGGATCTTCGTTCCGGAATATGTTTATCATAGGAAAATTGACGCCGATCAACACATAGGCGCCTATCGTCAGTTTCTGGCCATGGCGTCTTCATGGCACGCTACTTTTTAAGCTTTTTGCGCCCTAATCCAGCCAGACCGACCAAACCAACACCCAACAAGAGAATGCTGGCAGGCTCCGGAACGGGGATTAGGTCAGAGATTAAAGTTCCGGATTCAGCATCGGCAATTGCCGAAACAACAATGAACCCGAATATAGAAAGGAATGGGAGCACTATCGCTCCTATATATTTCTTTTTCATATCTTTCCTCAGATAACACCAGCCGTTCATGGTAAACTACGCCATGAATACCGGTGTTCGTTTGAATAATCGGAATCGTACGTTTCTCTGAAGCTTCCTTTTGGGAAGAATCATTTTATCAGAAGCTAAATTTGGATCGTCTCCCGAGTTCCCCGGTGACATTTAGAAGGAAGTCGCCGAAAATCAATTGCAGAAAAAACATCGAAGTTGGGTTTATAAAAAGACAAAAAGTTTACTGTGGAAATTATGCAAAAATCATGCAAAATCACGCAAGTTTTTTGTTTCATTATATTTCAGATAGTTAAGGATAACCATTTGGATGCGCATAAAATCTTTATGAAATGAATACCACATTTACTATTACATAAATTACATAGTGAGTAATTTGGGTAACAGGATAAGAAGGATTAATTTGATTGGTAAAGCCTCCGGACCCGCCGTTATCATTCCCATCGGTTGCGTCCGACATTTTTTAAATCAATATACCGCACCGTTCCCCGTTCACTGATAAAAGATGTCAGAAGCCAACTGACCAAACTGATTAAAAGCGATCCAAACACGGCAGACCAGAATCCGTGAACTTTAAAACCGGTTATTACGCCGGAAACCATCATCAGCATCACCGCGTTGATCACAAAGGTAAAAAGTCCCAGACTCAGTATATTGACCGGGAGGGTCAATATGAATAGGATCGGTCGAAAAAAAGCATTCAGTATTCCCAAAATAGCAGCGGCAAAAAATGCGGATAAAAAGCCGGTGACCTGAATGCCATCAATCAGATATGATGTCGCGATGATTGAAAATGTCAGAATCAACCATCTCAGAAAAATTCCTTTCATTTTATTTTCCTCAAAAATATATTTCGGCCTGTTCTTTACCGCGCCTTCGGAACCCGGTATCATTATAAAATGCCGCTTTTTTAATCTCCGAGTTTTTTTGCCAGTTTTGCCACTCTCTGACCCAGTTTTATGCCATTTTCAAGAATGCCGCTGCCCGGCGCGCCGACACAGGCCGTTCCAAAATGTCCGGTGGCGGACAGGGGATCCCCCACAATCACCATCCCGTAAATCAACATGACTTGGATAATGGACATCATTGTGGTTTCCTTTCCGCCCGAAGGATCTGCGGATGTTGCAAAGGCAGCGCCGACCTTGCCCTCCATTTTTTTCCGAATGCCCACAAATTCGTCGAAAATCTTTTTGAGCTGGGCCGCCATGACTCCGAAATAGACTGGGGAACCGGCAACAATTCCACTTGATGAAACAAAATCCTCTTTGGTGACATCATCGGTATGTTTTAATATGCCGTTAACGCCTTCGACACTTTCAACCCCTTTGAAGATCGCTTCAGCCAGTTTTTTGGTGTTGCCGCCCTTAGAAAAATAAAGAACCAAAATTTGCATTTAAAGCCTCCTTAACACGTTAGATGATATCCGGCGCAAATATTTTCGCCTTTAGCCGATTCCATCCACGATAATATATTAAAAGTGAATTGTTCAATCATCATAGACCTTCCAATAAGGTTTTTCATTTTCCCATTTGTCAAGTATTTTCCGGGGCGGACGAACGACGACCGCCTTGCATTCGGCGGTAAGGGTTCCATCGGGAAGCCGGATCTCTCCGGCGACCTGCGCCCGGCTCTCGGTCTGCTTGATCACCCAGCCGGTAACCGTCAGCGGGGTATTGGTCGGGGTCGGACGGCGAAACGTTACTTCCAGTTTCAACGCGACCATTAACGCATCCTCGCCGTTTTTCAACATAACGGCACGACCGGATGTTTCATCCAATATTGCCGAAACAATACCGCCGTGAACCACTCCCGGATAACCGTTGAAATGATCCGGAACCGTCACCGTGGACCGCACCTGCCGCGTCTGATGATCTTCGTACCATTTCATCTTCAGCGACAATTCATTCTCAAGTCCGCACAGAAAACAGCTTCGGGAATTTTTCTGTTTCCGCATCTTTTCCCCCTTCGACATAAGTGAATTTGATAATATTCACATGTATAGTAAAGGTCAAGGCCGGCCTTGACCTGGGAACCGTAAAATATTATAAAATATTGACGTGTAAAACCATTTAAATATCATTTAAGATGTATTGCCATGGACCAAAGTATAACATATGACCTGATTTTCAATGCAACGTCAAACGGCATCATTGCAACGGATGCGTCGGGAACAATCGCCTATATCAATCCTCAGGCTGAAAAAATGCTGGGTTGCAGTGCCAAAAAGCACGACGGCGTTTTTATTTCCGAACTGCTCCCCATCACCGGTCCACAAGTCATGGAATGCTTGAAAACCGGCACGTCCAAATGGGGACACCATGTTATCGGAGAAAAGCTCGATATGGTGATCAATATTACCCTGATTCGCCGGGGGAAAAAAATATTGGGGACCGTTTGCAATTTCCAGGATATGAAGCAATTTAAAATTTCGCCGGACGAGCTGGCGTCGAGCAGTTATCTTAATCAGCAGCTGAAAACCATTTTTAAAGCGTCCCATGACGGAATATGGGTCTGCGACGGACAAGGCAAAGTGATTGACATCAATGAGGCCTCTGAAAAATTGAATGGGATTCATGCAGCGGATATCATCGGCAAAAACGTGATCGATCTTGTAAAAGGCGGCCTGTTTGATCGTTCGGTAACCTTGGAAGTGCTTGAAACCAAACGCCAGGTCAGCGTCATCCAAAAAATAAAACGAACGGAAAAGCTTTTGCTGGCCACCGGCACACCCGCCTTTGATGATAATGGTCATATCTTTCTTGTGGTGGTCAATGAGCGGGACATGACCCAATTGAACGCCATCCAGAAACAGCTTGAAAATTCCCGAATGGTGACGGAGAAATATAAGGATAAACTGGCTGAACTCAGCCTTTTGGAATTAAAAGATCAGGAGATTGTCGCTGAAGATAAAAAGATGCGCCAAGTTCTGCACCTCGCTTTAAAACTGGCCCATCTTTCAGCATCGGATATATTGATTCTGGGAGAATCCGGAACCGGCAAAGGGCTTTTGGCCAAATTCATACATAAAAACAGCCATCGAAACAAGAAACCTTTCATTCAGATCAACTGTGCCACCTTACCGGAATACCTTTTAGAAGCCGAACTTTTCGGCTATGAAAAAGGTGCATTTACCGGCGCCCGGCAGGAAGGAAAAGCCGGCCTTTTTGAGCTGGCCCACGAAGGAACCCTTTTTCTCGATGAGATCGGGGACTTACCGCATTCTCTCCAGGCAAAATTGTTGAAATATCTGGATGATCATGAGGTTATGCGTCTGGGAGGGCTTAAAGCAAAGAAAATTGATTGCACGATAATTGCCGCTACAAATCGGGACATAGAATCTCTGGTTCAAGAAAAACGGTTCCGAAGGGATCTCTTTTTTCGGCTCAATACCTTTACCATACGAATTCCGCCGCTTCGGGAAAGAATTGACGATATTTTTGAACTGGTGAGTTTTTATATGAAAAAATATGGAAAAACATACGGGTTAAATCGGCGGATCTCTCCGGATGCCCTTAAATTATTGCAGGCTTATCCGTTTCCCGGAAATGTTCGTGAATTGAAAAATGTGATTAAAAAGGCTGTTCTGATGAGTGAAACCTATTTTGTTGATGAGGTTATCTATCAGGGTCTTCCATCAGGTATGTGCGCCTTCATGACTTCAGAGGATGATTCATCGCAGGAAAAAGGGCTGGCCGGTCAGATGCTGAACCTGGAAAAGGATATTTTGCAGCATGCCATGAGATGCTGCCGGACCACCCGAGAAATGGCGCGGTTTCTGAAAATCAGCCAACCCAGCATCGTTCGCAAACTTAAAAAACATCGTCTATACCGAAAGATGATTCAATAATGAATCAATAAAGTGCTTAATTATCTGTTATGAATGAATTTAAAATAAATTTATTATGATTCAATCGTGCATCATTCCGCAACGGCTTGCCAGGCGCTGTTTTACCTAATTTTTTGATTCATAAATGAATCGACCCCTTCAATCCATGTTTCCCCAACAAACCATTCAACCCACTCGAATCCCTTATATTGTATCTATTCCCGCAAATATTGGAACAGATATTGCTCTGAATTTGGTATTTAAAAAATAGAAACACCGTTTAATAAAACAAACTTCTTACGCAACCATCAAGCAAGGAGTATTCCGATGACGCATTTTACCAATGATAATCTGGGGAAAATACGGGCCCAATATATACCCTCCGGCCACGGGAGTATCACACCCAGCTACGTAGAATCAGCCAAAGGCGCGCTGATCCGGGATGTAGAGGGCAAAGAGTTTATCGACTTTGCCGGCGGTATTGGTGTGATGAATGTCGGGCATTCTCATCCCAAGGTGGTTAAAGCCATCAAGGATCAGGCTGAAAAATTCACCCATACATGTTTTATGGTGATGCCGTATGCACAGCCGGTGGAACTGGCCCGGAAGTTATGCAATGCAACACCGGGATCTTTTGAGAAAAGAGCCCTTTTTATCAACAGCGGAGCTGAAGCGGTTGAGAATGCCGTCAAAATCGCCCGATATTATACCGAAAGACCTGCCGTCATTGCCTTTGAAAACGGCTACCACGGCCGCACCCTCTTAACCATGACCCTCACCAGCAAGGTCAAGCCGTATAAGTTCGGATTCGGCCCTTTTGCCCCTGAAATTTACCGGATGCCCTATGCCTATTGTTATCGCTGCCCGTTCGGCCTGGCGTATCCCGGCTGTGATGTCGTCTGTGCGGATCATCTCAAAGAGTTTTTCATCAGTCATGTCGCTGCTGAAAAAACAGCGGCCGTTATCGCGGAGCCGATAATGGGAGAAGGCGGCTTTATCACGCCGCCGCCGGAGTATTTCCCTAAACTGGTCAACATATGCAACGACTACGGGATTCTGTTTATCGCCGACGAAATTCAAACCGGCATGGGACGCACCGGCAAGATGTTTGCCATAGAACACTGGAATCTGGCGCCTGACCTTGTGACGGTCGCCAAAAGTCTTGCGGCTGGAATGCCGCTGAGCGCAGTGGTGGGGAAAAAGGAAATTATGGAAACGGTTCACCCGTTTGGGTTGGGCGGTACATACGGCGGCAACCCGGTAGCCTGCGCAGCGGGTCTTGCGGTCATGGAAATTTTTGAGCAGGAAAATCTGCTTCAAACGGCTGAAGATCTGGGTAAAACGGTGCGGAAACATTTTGATGCCTTTCAACGTGAATACGAATTTATCGGAGAAGTCCGCGGATTAGGCCCCATGCTCGCCATGGAACTGGTGAAAGACCGGCAGACCAAAGAACCCGCAGCAGATAAAGCCAAGGCGCTGGTCAAATTCTGCCATGGAAAGGGGTTGATCTTATTGTCCTGCGGCAACTTCGGGAACGTCATTCGAACCTTAATGCCGCTGGTTATCACAGACGAACAATTGAATAGAGGCCTGGCCATTTTAGAAGAAGGCCTCAAGTTTCTTTTAAAATAAAATGGAAAAAACATCCAAGCCTCATTCCCCGGTTTTTGAAAAGATCAAACGGTCACTCGACCCCGCTTACAGTTACCTGATCTTTGAAAAGGCCTTTTCATCCGTCGATAAGGATGTATTTCATAACATCATTCATGGCATCGCGAAGTTAAATTTGGGAATCTTTGATTCCAAGATTCACTACGACAAACACCTCGGATTATCTTTGCTGGTGATAAGAGTTGATCCAAACAGAGCAGATCATATAATGCAGGACGTTCTAAATACCGGGATCCCTGATGATATGACGTTTTTTTCTTACGGCAGCCTTATTTAACGTCTATGCTCGAAAATAAATAAACCACTATGAACAAAAGGAGGAGTAATCAATGAAAGTTGACATTAAATTTATGGGGAAATTAACCATGTTTTTTTCAACCCTGGCGCTTGTGGCCGCTTTTTCCGTATTGCCCGCTCCGGCAGCGGCGGAAAACGTGGTCAAGGTCGGGAACATTATCCCGCTGTCAGGGCCCTCGGCATCGGTGGGCCAACAGGGAAAACAGGCCCGTGAAATGGCGGTTGAAGAGATCAATGCCGCCGGCGGCATCAAGTCGTTGGGCGGCGCAAAACTTGAGATGATTTACGCCGACTCCGAATCCAAGCCGGAAAGAGGCGTGGCCGAAGCCGAACGTCTGATCAACACTGAAAAAGTAAATGTATTGACCGGCTGCTGGAACTCTGCGGTGACCTATCCGACAACGGCTGTGGCGGAACGTTACGGCATCCCGTTCATCGTTCCGGTTTCCGTTGCGGATAAAATTACGGAACAAGGTTTCAAGAATGTATTCAGAATTGCAGCAAAAGACAGTTGGTGGACCCGTGACCAGTTTGCCTTTCTAAAAGATATGGAAAAAGAGTTCAAAACACCGGTGAAAAAATTGGCCTTTGTTTATGAAAACGGCGATTGGGGCAAAGGATTTGCGAGCCAATGGAAAGTCCTGGCGAAGAAAGGCGGTTATAAAGTTGTCTTGGATGAACCGTATCCTTCCACAGCCACGGATCTGAGTCCGGTGGTTCAAAAGATTCGACGCACCAGGCCCGATGTGTTGATGCTGGTATCCAATGCCGCGGATGCGATCCTCTTGACCAATACGTTGGCGTCGTACAAGGTGAAGCTCAAAGCCGTTATTGCCAGCGGCGGCGGGCATGCGGATCCTTCCTTTTTAAAGGCAACCGGAAAGAATGCCCGGTATCTTTTCGATATTGTCGAATGGGAAACCGATGTCAATAAACCCGGCGCCAAAGAAGCCAATGCCAAATTTAAAGCCAAATACGGATACAACCTGGCCGGTGAAGCCGTGGACGCCTATCTGTCCATGTATGTCCTCAAAGATGCCCTGGAACGGGCCGGCTCTTTAGATCCGGCCAAAATTCGAGAAGCACTGGCCACCACACACTTGACCGGCGGACCCGGCATGATCGTCGGCTATAATTCGGTTGAATTCGACAAGACCGGCCAGAACAAGAATGCGTCTTTGGTCATGGTCCAGATTAACGATTTGGGGAAAGGTCTGGAACGAATTACGGTATGGCCCAAAAGCGCCCGCCGCGCCGGATATACTCCGGTATTTCCAATGCCTAACAAATAATTGATAGCATGTTTACTCAAATGAGAGCGTCGTTTGCCGAATGGCGCTCTCTTCTCCTTAGCTTGTAATCGAGATGATGACATGAATTTTATTCTGGAAAGTATACTTAACGGTATTTGTATGGGATCGATTTACGGACTGACCGCTTTGGGCCTGACCGTGATTTTCGGTGTCCTCAAGGTGATTAACTTTGCACACGGCTCTTTGATCATGGTGAGTATGTATGTCGCGTATTGGGCCATCATATTAACCGGGGTGCATCCGTATGTTGCGCTGATTATCGTCGTTCCGGTCATGTACTTTTTCGGGTATTATCTTCAGGACATCGTCATCAAACCCATATTCAAGGCTGAAAAGGATGTTCGTGAGCCGATTACGGTCATTATCGTGACCACCGGCGTCTGGTACATCCTGGACAACTTGACATTGTTGATATTCGGTCCGCAATACCGCAGCATTCAGAACAATCCCCTGAGAGGGAAAATGCTGGACATCGGGGATATGCTGATATCCGTTCCAAAACTCTGGGGGTTTGTCACCGCGGTGATCACTGCAATAGTCGTTTACTGGTTTTTTCAAAAAACACGGACGGGCAGGGCCATCCGTGCCACAAGTCTCGACCGCGAAGCCGCCAGCCTCATGGGTATTAACCAGTTTAAAATCTACAACATCGCTTTTGGCATCGGTACGGCGATTGTCGGTATTTCCGCAGTCACCCTGGTACCTTTTTATAATATTTTCCCCTCCGTCGGCGTGCTCTTCGATATCAAAGGATTCATCATCGTGGTGCTCGGGGGATTGGGGAGTATCGGCGGCGCCATTCTCGGAGGAATTATCATCGGGCTGATCGAATCGATCGCGCCCATGTTTATGACCGCCACCTGGGCGGAGGCAATTGTGTACGGTCTATTTCTGGTGGTACTCTTTGTTAAGCCTTCAGGACTGTTTGGTGTAAAATACGACTGGTAGGCAGAAAAAAACTCAATAGGAAAGCCTATGACGCGTAAAAAGATAAACACTTCGGCGCTTATTTTACTGGGGGTCGTTGCCTTTGGAATACCGGTGGTACTCCGGAGTCCGACGTATCTTCATATTATCATTTTGCTCTTTTTCTATGCCTACCTGACGACGAGCTGGAATCTGGTGGGCGGTTTTGCCGGCGTTCTTCCGCTGGGACATTCCGCTTTTATCGGTATCGGGGCCTATACCTCCACTGTCCTATCCCTTCAATACGGTATCAGTCCCTGGTTCGGCATGATCGGCGGCGGCTTTTTAGCCGGCATCGTCGGGATCCTTATCGGTCTGCCTACATTTAAAATGCGTGGGGCCTATTTTGCTCTGGCGACCATTGCTTTCGGGGAGGGGATTCGCGTCATGGTCGAAAACATCGATACCCTCGGCCCGTTAAATATTCGAGGGCCGAGGGGATTGGAGATCCCTCCCACCCATACTGGATTCGTCAACTTTATGTTTAACACAAAGGAGCCGTACTATTATATTATTCTGGTGATGCTCATCGGTGTTATCGCTTTTACCTATTTTATTTCACGCTCCAAACTGGGTTATTTTTTAATTGC
>Ga0210077_1000734_pt1 | contig 10758 bp, 8 predicted proteins | sample RushMan_CattailN_5_FD_185556 | JGI IMG/M metagenome (GOLD analysis project Ga0210077, IMG submission 185556) | Wetland microbial communities from San Francisco Bay, California, USA, that impact long-term carbon sequestration -... | ecosystem: Environmental > Aquatic > Marine > Wetlands ... | reverse complement strand
AATATAATTCTGTATATGATTATGAGCTAATCAAACCTTGTGGTTAATTTTGATCAAACATACTGCCCGAAAATCTCGCAAATCTGTTTTTTTAGGTCGCATATTTTCCTGTAACATAATTCCAGGTTGCTAGCTGTACGACAGGTATGATTTCTTGTAACTACCAGCAGCTCTGTTTCAATGTAACAGCGTAGCATAGTATATTGCAGCAATGATATGGATGAATGCGGCGACAAACAAGACCATACCGATGGGGATGTGTATGGCGTGCCATAACCCCAGCAACCTGCGAGTAAGTGCAATGGACGCTAATTGACGCCGCAAGTTTCGCTCACGTCTTAACAGGTCGTTCAATTGCTTTGCCTGAATGCGTGCATTCCGATCCATTCGGCTGCTAATCCGCCACCACCTTAGCCTGGCATTCCATTCCTCAAATGCTCTGCCAAAGACCAATCTGTTTCCACTACTCACCTTTTTCGGTAATAGACGCCCTGATAATGATCGATATAATTCTGGTCGTGTCGCCAGCCAATTTTGTAATTCGCTGTCCACATTTCGAATTTGCTGCTCTAATTCGTTAGCTTCGATTTCTATCCCATCCACATTCCTCGGGACAGAGGTATAGATATAGCGACCTAAAAATCCGCTGGCAACGATGATCACGGTCAACAACATCACCATACCAGCTAACCCATGGAACTTCCAAGATGAATGCAATAGAACCATATAAGGTCCTACCAGGCCAGTAAAAATGTGGAACTGTAGCCAGCTGGTCATTCTTCCCCAACGGGCACTCCGGCTTCTCTTGCGTAAGGTATATAATGTTTCAGCCATCAGCATCATGATGAATCCAGCAATCCCAATACTGTGACCGAACAGATCGCTCGCACCGGGTATTTGCCCGTAGGTTATCGCTACAAACGAATAAACAAGCGTAATGGCCAGCATGGCAAAAAACGCCAACCACAATTCACGATTGGATTGTCGCATGAACTATATTTCCTTGGTTATCGGCGATTTGCGACCAAAAATCAGCGATGATTTCAGTTATGGGACGGCTAGGTCTTAATAACGCATCTCTGATCGGGGTGATATCCACCTTCTCAGTAATTAATCGGTGGATGGCCCTTGAGAGAGTCTGGTCTCCCATCAGCAGAGCTCCTAAGAGCCGATTTTCACCAACTAGCACTCTCAAACGGTTCACATCGAAACCCGACTGCGCTACCAGAGCATCTGGCATATAGCGCCAGCCCTCACTATCACCTCGCACAATACCGACTACATCGCAATCTTCTTCCCGGCTTCCTAGTGTCCCAATTATCGTGGTGGTCAAGCCTGCTAGCCTGGTTACATTAAATGGCATACCCTTGCAATATAGTACTTTTTTCCCGGTCATATTAAGTCCAGCCAAGTAGCCCTGCTTACGTGCGGGAGCCCATAAGGAATCCAGGATAGCTTTTCCTACAATGGGATCATATACTTCTGCCACATCACCCGCAGCGAATATATCAGGATCATTGGACTGTAAATATTCGTTCACCGATATGCCTCGGATGGTATTTAACCCGGCAGCCTCCGCGAGATTTTTCCTTGGTTTTATGCCAATTGCTATGCCAACCACATCACATTTTATTCTTCTGCCATCTGCAGTGAGCACCTCCTTCACTTTTCCTCGATTTCCGATGATTTCAGCTAACTCAGTCTGGTAGTGAATCTGCACACCTTCTTCTACCAACCGCTGTTCAACGATATGTGATTCAATTTCATCCAAGACGTTCGACCAATAACGGTTTCCCCGTAAAAAATAGTGGACGTGCAAACCTCTCGCTTTGAAACCTTCAACCAGTTCCAAGGCTGTTATTCCTCCACCAACGATTACTGCTGTGTGTCTTTTACGAGCATGCTTCATAATCCTTCGCGCATCCGCGATATTATCAAGCTTAACCACACCTTCCAGATCTGTTCCTGGCACTTTTGCTGGAGCGGCATGTGCACCGGTAGCAATAAGCAGCTTATGGTAAGGTAGGTAGCTACCATCGGCCAGTTCAACCGTGTGTTCGAAAGGGTAAATCCGTTTCGCCTGAGTATTAATTTGTTTTACTCTAAATCGCTCAAAATGAGAGGTTTGGAATGGGAAGAGGCTGTCTTCTGAAACTTCTCCGGTTAGATAATATGCCAGTCCAGGCCTGGAGTAGTAGCCATCTCTCTCATCGAATACCTGAATGATTTCGCTGTCAGGGTCCTGGCTGCGGATGCCTTCAATTGCAGAGACACCCGCTGCACCTGCCCCAATGATTACAAATGTCTTCATGATTTATTATCTAATTAACCTCTTTATGATGACTTTTACCCAGCTCGATAGCCGATAACTATATACACCTATCAATACATACCGGGATAGATTTTTCGTCCTTATACCTAAATGATTAACCGTAGGGAAAAAAGTAACTTCCATGGATATCTCACTGTTCTATAGCATCTGTTGTAATTGCCAGGTCAGAACCATGGCATACTGAACATTCAATGTGAAGCAATGCATTGATTTGGTTGATACCAGGGTTTCAATCATCGTCTGCATCTCCCCATCGACGAGTGTTATGACATTCTGAGCACTGAACACCGCTATGTTCCCTCGGTCGGTCTTTCTGATGGCAAGATATGCAGTCGGTGTAACCTGCGTGATTGAAAGATGCTCCTCCCCAGCTATTTGTGTTGTGGCAGTTTGAGCATTGACCAGCATAGTGGTTTGCAGGTGCGCTTCCCGCATGACACGCCAGGCAATCGCTGTACCCGCTATGATTAAAATGAGCATTCGACCAAGAGCCGCTGGTTGCGTGACAGTTTGAACATTGCCCGGAATAATGATTACCTGGGGTATCCACGCTATGACAGGCATAACAATCTGTGAAACCGGAGTGGTTAAAAGTTGCTGACGCCCAATTCATCGAATTGTGGCAGTTAGAGCATTGTCCTGGATAGTGATTTACAGGCAGGTCTTTACCATGGCATGCCAAACAATCTACGGCATTTGCGACCTGATGGTCAAAATTCACAACCAGCCAGTTTTGAGTGATGTGGCAGGCTGAGCAGTCCCCTGCGTAATGGTTTTCAGGAATTTTGGTAAAGTGGCACGTCTGGCAAGAATCTGTCACCGCAGATTCGTGATCAAAGTGAACCTCATTCCAGGCGATAGCCGAATGGCATAATTTACAATCAGCAAGATAATGATCAGCTGGTTGTTCTAAGATATGGCAGGAAACACATTGGTTGGGAATACCCGCATATCTGCCTGAATTATGGCAGCTCACACATTCTGCTACAGCATGTTGACCATTTAATGGATAAAAACTATGTATCGCGCCGACACTTCCTTGTGGGAAAGGAATGATTCCAGCAGCAGGACTACTCATTACAGTATCAATAATAGCCTGGTTGCTGAGACCCGTAGATGCAATTGGTATATGGTTTCGAAATTCCTTTTGCCCTTCCCTTTCTGAAGTAATATGGATGAGGGCTTGAACTTTGGCTTGAAATGCATCAAATATTTCTGTATCCACACCTGGAGCTAGATGCAAATTGTCCAGTACATTATTGGCATCTTGTGCCAGGGAGATTAATCGATTGTGCTGACTGCTTGAAAGTTGATCTTCTAAAAATGAAATTTCTTCGATCGCCTGGTCAAATGATTTACTCAGGTATTCGATGGATCGAGCCTCGTATTTTGTACCTGCACGTTTCGATAAATCATCAATTCTTCTTTCCACGAGGTTGAGGAGATAATCTGCCTGATTGTCAGAGCCAGGATATAGGAATTTCATTTGCTGTTCCATAAAATCCTGTATCGGAAAAACAATGCTGCCAGGATGGCTAGGAGCAAGAAACGCCAATGCGATACCAATGGATGCAAATAACAGCATCAGGGTCGTAAGAATTGTGATCATTGAAATGACAGCGGTTTTCATCCCACACTCTATGGTCTGGAGTTATTTTTATTCATCGATTGGAATTTGTATCCGTTCCTGATGGGTGGCAATTGACACATTGTGGGATTTCCTGTTCACCGATCCCTTGAGAAAGATGGGTTTTGGTCATCTCATCTGGCTGATGTTCATGGCAGTTGTAGCATGTGTAGTCAATGTAATTGGTAGTGTGGCAGCTATCACATTGCAGTTGTAAGCTTTGATCATCAAGCCCATGATTCAGCGGGAATTCATGTTTCAGCAAAGTGGCCGGGCTCCATGCTACAGTAGTGTGACAATCATCACAGCTATCACCAAACACACCTGCATGAATGTCCGGTTCTTGATGACATTGCCAGCATTCTGAGGCAGTTCCCCGATAGGTATTATTCGTATGGCAGTCTGTACACTCGCTGGATGCATGCTTTCCGTCCAACGGGAAGAAATTTGCGTGATCATAATTACTTAACCTATCTACCCCATCATGGCAAACCATGCAATCCGAACCAAATTGCTGTTGGTGGTCGCTCATAAATGTCGTGTCATGCTGTTCATGGCATTCAACACACTTTTGTAAATCATTTGTTTGCAGGTTCTCTGGGTGACAGGTCAGGCACGTTAATGCCTGATCAGCATAATCTCTCTGGTGAAGTGTGAGGCTGAAACCGGTCGATTCAAAGTGAGTGAAGCGTTGGTTATCTAATTTTGCCTCTGTCCAGCTGTTTGCAGAATGGCAGGCCTCACACGATTGATCAAACAAACCTTGGTGTATGCTTGGTTCCACATGGCAATCTTTACACTCTCTGGGGGTATCATTAATTTGCGGATTGACATGGCAATCAGTACATATTATCTGTTCATGCATCCCAGATAACGAAAAACCTGTCTGGTTGTGATCGAAATTTAGCATGCGGTCTGATCCATCATGGCATTGGAAACAATTTGGTCCATAATCTTGTAGATGGGCAAGGGTAAACTCTGGATCATGATCTCCATGGCAATCAATACAGGTCTGGTTAGTCATATCTGAAAAATCTGCACTTGGATGACATTCCGAACACAGCACAGGGGTAGCATCATAGTTTTCCTGGTGCCAGTTTAAACTAAAGCCAGTCGCTGAATGGTCGAATAACTGGTAGGAGGCCAGTGTTGGATTAAAATCTCTCCCGCGATGGTCAGGATGGCAGGTGCTGCAGTCATTTAAGGCTTGGATTGCGCTATGCAATCCCTCTCCCATATTGATTTGCTGATTTATCTCTTCGTGGCATGCAAGGCATTGGGCAGCCAAGTCTGTTTTTAGCGGCTGATGGCAGCTGCCGCATTGCTTTTCAAAATCAGCATGTGAACTGAACCCTCCGATAGTGACATTGGTCTGTTTAATAGCAGTTATAGGACCAGGACTGAATGCTAAGCCACGATTAATCCATAACGACAACCCGAGTCCAACAAAAAGCAGCACTGTCAAGATTATTCCAAATAAAGAACTGACCAGATTAGAACGTTTCATTACGGTTAACTGTCGTACTTACACCGATTAGGTTACTTTCAATGAATAAACACTACTTTTTAATCCGGGTGATTTTGTAGGGCTTTCAGACAAACAGCCAGTGTGTTCCATCATAACGATTCATCAGCTCCTGAAAATATTCGATCTTTCAAACCTTAAAACACCCCTTGGGCATCTTGTGACACATTCGCCACAGGTGAGGCACCTGCTATCTTTAATGGGGGTTCCTACCCAGGCATGTTGCCGAATATTTATTCCAACCGGGCAGTGGTAGGTGCATACTCCACACTGCACACACCGCGTTGGGTCTGGTACCACCTGACCTTCGACCATAACCTGCTGTTTGGTATCCGCTATAGTTAACCATTCTCTTAGGCTCATATTTTTATTGATTTCCTTGTTTATTGACTACTGATGTCAGACTATGACAAGCTGCACAGTTTACATCTAGCGTTGTATTACCTATTATGGTGATGGGTGCTTCGTCACCCCAGTGGCGAGTATCATGGCAATTTGAGCACTGCCCTTGTGGGTGATTTTGTGGTCGGTCTTTTTGATGGCAAGAAATACAATCTGTGATGCCGGTATGGTTGAAGTAGCCATTAGACCAGGCGCTAGTATTGTGGCAGGATGAACACTGGTATGGATAATGATTGGATGGTGCATCGCTGGCATGGCATGAAGCACAATCAGTATTTCCACTGTGATTGAAAACCGCTCCTTGCCATCCATTGGTACTGTGGCAGCTTGAACACTGACCAGAATAATGATTGGGTGGAGCATCACCTGTATGGCAAGAGCGACAATCGGTATACCCGTTGTGGTTAAACACTGCTCCTGTCCAACTATTTGTGTTATGGCAATTTGAACATTGTCCAGTGTAATGCCCTGGAGGGGAATCATTGCTGTGGCATGATTGACAATCTGCATAACCGCTATGGTTGAAAACAGCTCCAGGCCAACCACTGGTGACATGGCAATTGGAACACTGTCCTGGATAATGGTCAGGAGGTGTATCTACAGAGTGGCAAGAAATACAATCGGTAAAACCAGAATGGTTAAAGACTGCTCCTGCCCATCCGTTTATTGAATGGCAATTTGAGCACTGCCCCTGATAATGGTTTCTCGGGGCATCATCTCTGTGGCAGGATAAGCAATCGGTCAGTCCGCTGTGGTTGAAATGAGGATTCGCCCAACCACTACCCGGATCATGGCATATTGAACACTGACCCGTATAATGATTTGCAGGTACATCACCAGAATGGCAAGATAGGCAATTAGTAAAGCCTGCATGATTGAAGTTCGCATTACGCCATTCGGCATTAGGATTGTGGCAATTCGAACATTGACCTGGGTAATGTCCAGATGGCACATCATTGGAATGACATGATATACAGTCATTCTGTCCACTATGGTCAAAACTTCCCCGAGACCAGTCACTTGTGGTATGGCATTGCGAACACTGTCCACTGTAGTGATTTGCAGGCGCATCAGTCGCATGACAGGATCGGCAATCGGTGAAACCTGTATGGTTAAAGGTGTAGCTATTCCATCCTCCACCTGCTGTGTGGCAATTAGAACACTGGCCGCTGTAATGCCTTGCGGGAGCGTCCCCAGCATGACAGGATAAGCAATCCGTCAATCCATTATGAGATTGAGATGCTCCACTCCAGCTGATCAATGAATGGCAGGTTGAGCATTGACCCGGATAATGACCACTGGGTGCATCATCTGAGTGGCATGATATACAATTGGTATTGCCGGAGTGATTAAACTTAGCCCCACTCCAGTTACTTGTATTATGGCAGTTCGAACACAGTCCTGCATAATGATTTACCGGTTTATCGTCTGCATGACAAGAAGTGCAATCGGAGACTCCGACATCTGAATGATTGAAAATCACATTATCCCAGGCTAGCGTATTATGGCAGTTTGAGCATTGTCCAGAAAAGTGTCCTGCAGGGAGCCTATCCTCATGGCAAGACACACAATCTGAATCACCTGCCAACTCGTGGTCAAAGCGTATGTCTTTCCAAGATATCGCAGTATGACACGAAGCACAGTCACCTTCATAGTGCATGTTTGGTAATTTCTCATTGTGACAATCGACGCAACGATAAGGCGTACCAATGTAGGCTCCTGCATCATGGCAGGTATTGCAAAGTAAAATTGCATGCTGCCCTAGCAACGGGTAAAAAGCATGGATTGCACCTGGGCTGCCAGCAGGAAATGGGATCAATCCTCCTGCAAGGGCTGCGATAGGAATTGGATCTGACTTATTATCATTATTCCCGATAGAAATCCCGGTTATTTTGCTTAATTCGCTGTTGGGAACCTCTTCGGTGTTTACCATTAACAGTAAGGTTTTAATCTTGGTTTTCAAAGCAAGGAAAATACTGGGATTTTCCTCCGGTACCACGGTCAATCTCATTACTTTTTCGCTGGCTTGCTGGGTGAGATTTAATAATCTTAACCGAACTTCATCTCCTTGCCCTGATGGAATAAGCGCAATAGCCATTGTTGCCTGGTCGATTGAGATGTTTAAATACCTTAAGCTAACCAGCTCGTATTGCGTCCCAGTACAAAAGTCTACATCAGCTATCCGCCTTTCGAACAGGTCGAGCCCATAACCTGCCATGCTAACCGGATCAAGATATATGATCGAGACCTGTTGCTCTGAGAAATCTTGTAAGGGGAAGAATATATTTCCAGGATGAAATGGTGCAGTAACCGCCAGGGTCACTCCAGTCGTTAGCAGACATAGCAAAATAAACCCTGTTACTAAACCCGATTTAATCAGGAAAGAACGCAGCATCATACACCTCCTCACCAAAGGTATACATGGCTCTATAGTTCAATCCAGGCTGCAAGGTAACTGATTTTACAAAATCTCATGTTTCTTTATTGGCTGATAAATCCTTTTCCGGAAAATATCTTCCCAAAAATATCTGGCATCATGTTAATTAATTCATTTCTATTCAATACTGCGTAACTACTGAATTAGCTCTCTCTATTTTTATTGTTGTCGGAAATGTGTATTAAAAGTTACGTAATAAATATTAATAATAGGATAAAATTTGCTTGATTTAGGCACTGTTTATGTAGATATAGGTAGAATTACATGCGTCTTTTCTTTCTCTTTTTGTGGTTAAATTAACCGATGACTGCTAAATTTATCCTGCGTAAGCAAGAATATGAAATAAAACCTGGTATGACCATTCGGAAGGCGCTCCAAAAACTAGATTTCGAGCCTGATAGCGTCCTGGCCACCCGTAATGGTGAATTACTTACCGACGATGTAATCATCAAAGAGGGAGATGAAATAAAGCTTGTCCCAGTTATTTCGGGTGGATAACCAAAAAAATCAACGGCTATTTATTTCAACTAGCACCTTTGGTGGAAATTCTTATTTTTGTTAGGTATGTATATGTTGAAAATTGAACATCTTCAGGAATATCGCTCACAGACATTTGGTTATGCTCCGAAGTATCGGCTAAGAACGAAGGCTGAGGCTATTCGATACGTTAATGAGCGAGGATTCATTTATTTTTGGCCCATTCGTGGTATCACCTTACCCAGTTTATGGGGTGCAGTTTCAGGTGATCGCCCTGTACCCAATGAACACGACGATCCTGGTCATATCAGCTGGGATTGGAAGGATTCCCTTCTCGGACAGCATGTATGGTATTACGGAAAAATCTTGCGCAAGAAAGCAACGATTATATCGATGGAGATTGCTCCCAACTTTTATGCACTTTCAGAAAATTATGGCGCCCCCGAGGAGGATTACCTCACCATTTATGAACAGGGGCGCATGACCCAGGAAGCAAAAGTAGTGTATGAAACGCTTCTTGAAAAAAGCCCGTTGGACACAATTACCTTACGCAAATCTGCTCATCTGTCGAGCCGAGAGAGTGAAAGCCGTTTTAATCGGGCGTTAGCTGACCTTCAGGCAGATTTCAAAATAATGCCAGTCGGAGTGGTTGATGCTGGTTCCTGGCATTATTCATTCGCATATGATATTGTCGCTCGTCATGAGCCATCCTTGCTTGAAAAAGCACGCTTTATCGGGGAAATTGATGCACGCCAGAAGATATTGGAGATGTATCTTCGTTCGGTTGGGGCTGCACAAAAAAAGGATATAACGAAATTATTTTCTTGGAAGCTGCCTGATATTTTACAGGTTATTCAACGCCTGGAAGAGCAGAATTTTATTCGAGTTGAACAAAAGCTAGAAGGTTTTTCAGGAGGATGGATAGTGCTCGACGATCTCGCCTCCCAGGAATGATACATTCGCCAGCTTCCCGCAGGTAGATGCCACTACATACCAAAATGATTTACCTTTAGCTCTTTATCAACAATCCAATTATCACAATCCAGAATAAACCCACATTCTTCCTAATGTCTATGCGAAGTATAAGTAATAATTATCACCGTTACTAATGGCTTTGTTATGCGGACCTTGGATAGTCACCAATCTGGAACTACAAAAATTGTTGGCCTGTATGGTATGATTTATGTGATTAAGGGGATCGTGCAACGGGTAAACCGCTACTTCCCCGATCCTCCAATATTGAGGGAAGGATATTTGAGCAGGAACGACCTGAAAACAAAATCTGATCTATCAGAAAGTGAGCCACGGACTGCCTTAATCACGGGTGCTTCCAGCGGTTTAGGCGCAGAGTTTGCCAGGCAGTTAGCAGCCAAAGGATTCAATTTAATCATAACTGCCAGGAATCATGAGCAATTACTTCAAGTACAACAATCCATTCTAGCCAGAAACAAGGTTCAGGTAGAAATTGTTCCTGCTGATCTATCAAAGTCTGCGGATCTGGACGAGCTGATAGATTTTGTCAATAAAATTACCAATCTAGATATGCTGGTGAACTGTGCAGGGTTTGGCACAGTGGGTAGGTTTTATCAAGTAGACCCCGAAAAAGAATTGGCCATGATGAAAGTGCACATGGTAGCTCCAGTCATGCTCTGCCGGATGGCTTTACCCCAGATGATTAAACGGAATCAGGGTGCCATAATAAATGTTGCTTCATTGGCAGGCCTCATCCCCATTCGTAATGTTATATATCATTCTAGTAAAGCTTTTATAATCAGTTTTTCGGAGATTTTACACACCGAACTTATCGGAAGCCAGGTGATTGTTCAGGCCCTTTGCCCAGGTTTTGTGTTCACCGAATTTCATGACACACCTGAATATACACGTTTCTCACGAAATAATGTTCCACAATTTTTATGGATGACTCCGCAGCAGATTGTATCTGCATCTTTAAAATCTTT
>Ga0210077_1000733_pt1 | contig 10769 bp, 12 predicted proteins | sample RushMan_CattailN_5_FD_185556 | JGI IMG/M metagenome (GOLD analysis project Ga0210077, IMG submission 185556) | Wetland microbial communities from San Francisco Bay, California, USA, that impact long-term carbon sequestration -... | ecosystem: Environmental > Aquatic > Marine > Wetlands ... | reverse complement strand
GATCCTGAAAGAAGAACCCTTGCCATTCTCGGTAAACGCAAACGCTATCGGCAAATTGAGCTTTGGCCAAAAACCGCCCAGCTTCTTAAAACCTACATTAAAACCTATCGCCCCAAGCCCAGGCTCCTGCATCGGGACTCTCTTTTTATCAATCAGCGAGCAGAAGCCTTAACCCGCCATGGCATCTACCGAATCTGCCAAAAATACCTCAAGAGGGCTCTTTCCCCCAAACAGTTGAACCATCTCAATCCCGTCCACTGCTTCCGACATTCCTGCGCCGTCAATATGTTGCTATCAGGCTATGCGGTCTCGGATATCCGAAACCGCCTCGGCCATGAGAATCTTCAATCCACAACAACCTATCTTCATCTGGATCTCTCTCGAAAAAAGGAAATCCAAAAGCAATTTATCGCTTTCACCCAATCATTTTTAAGTCAGGATCCACAAATAGAAGAGTTAATCGACTGGGAAAATAAAGATCAAATCCTGGGTTGGCTTGACAGTCTCTAAAGAGGTTTGCACTCTTTGGATGAAGATCAGAGGTGCGCTCCGGCGGCCATAATTATGTTGTCGCTTCTTACAAAAAATCGGCCTTGCATCATGCTATCATGCTGTTATCTCAAACAATACTGCATTTCCAGTAGAAAAATTCAATATATCAACAATCTCAAGCACCTAGATCAACTCGCAACATAAGTGATGGTATCGATAGTTCATAAGTGGTTTTTCGGCTTCAAGATTCGAAAACAATATCTTCACTATTTCGATGGGGTAGCGCATCGGGATTAATAGCATTTCTTATTGCGTCCAAGAACTGAAGATCGCAAGCCTCAATGATCCAGCCGTGACTGGGAACTTTTGAACCAGAATCTCCCCTAAAACGGGACACCACTCCTTGAGAATGTCTCCTTGAAGTCGAGCCTTAGGTCCCGATAAATGATTTGGGCCGCATTTCGGCCGGGTGCCATCGTCACACCCGGACCCGGATGGCTGCCGGAACCGCAAAGATAGACATTTGCGATAGGCGATCTGTAGTTCCCCATCTCTGGTATCGGACGCATGGCGCCGATCTGATACGGCAAAAAAGCGCCATGGCTGTTCGTTCCTTGCAGGGCGCTCGGCAGCCGCTTTTCAATGTCCTGTGGGCTATGGACAACCCGCTTCACTATTTTCTCCCGGAGATCAGGAATGTAATTGCTGGCTATCAGGTCAATAACACGGTCTGCAAAAGCTTCTTTTACTTCGTTCCAGTTTGTTTCTTCGATTTTGTCAGCGGCATCCCCCCTGATCACATAGGGTAAGGGCTGCACCACAAGCTTCATTAATCCTTTCCCTGGCGGGACACGACTCGGATCTGCGGCACTGTCGTTGCAAATGAGAGCGAATGGCTCTTGCGGTAAAAGATTGCTGCGGGCTTCACTGAATACACGTGAAAAGTAGTCCAAGGAAGGTGGGCTGGCGTGTACATAGATGGACCGTCCGGCATTTGGTCCCGCCTTGAAGTTGACCGGCTTATCCAACGCAAGATATACGACCATCACAGATTCTCCCAATTCATACTGTCGGATTTTCTTGGCTATTTTTTCCCCCACCCGTTTTTCCCCCAACAGGTCAATCACGAGGTGCCGGGGATGAGCATTTGAGACAATCAGTTTTCTGCTTTTTATTTCCTCACCATCAAGAAGTTGAACCGCAATGGCTTTTCCATTTTCAACAACAATTTTTGTCACTTGAGCGTTGGTCCTGACTTCTCCGTTATGCGCTTTGAGAAAACCGGAGAGCGCCAGGGGAAGATTGCGCATACCACCTTTTACGACGTTGTTGCCAAAGTGCTGAACCACCATTGAAAAGAGCCAGCCCATGCTGCCTCCACCGACTTCGTCGGGAGAAACTCCCCCATGCACCGCCCAGGTTCCCAACAGGACCTTGATTTCTTCAGCCTCGAACATTTCACCGCACCACGATCGGAGGTTTTGCATTTGGAACCGGTACTGGTCAAGGCCACCTGAAAGATTTTGCAGGGCCGCCGCTTGCTCGGCGAAAGATGGTGGCGGGCTATTGAAAGCAGGGCAAATAGAATCCTTCTGTTCCAAGAATGCTTGATAGAGGTTGCGCCACATGTCTGCATCCCTTCGTGAGTACTGGGCGATGCTGCGGCAAGTTTGGTCAAGGTCCCGGTGGACCGTAACCGAACGGCCATCGGGGAAGGCGTGAGTTAAGCAGGGATCAGGATAGATCAGCTCGAAACCATATTGGGCCAACTGGAGCTCCTCCGGAGCCGGCGAGAAGTTTGCGAATTGAACACATATTGCGTGCGTGTCCGACTTGAACCCTGGCAAGGTTATTTCTTCCGTATTGGTCATACCCCCGATGGAATGATATTGTTCCAGAATGAGGACTTTCAGACCGGCTTTTGCCAGATAACACGCACAAGTCAGACCATTATGCCCACTGCCGATCACGATGGCGTCATATTTGGCTGCCATATTTATTCCTCCTCAAGAGGCCGAGAAAAAGATAGTTTTGTCTCACTGCCCAAGCGTCTGCAAAAACGTCGGAGAATGTCTCACCTGGGTTGACTGTTCAAAAGCGTAGGCGTAGCTGATCAGCTTTCCTTCCTCATATGCCCCGGCAAAAAAGGACAATCCAACGGGAAGCCCGTGCACGTAACCTGCCGGAACCGTGATGTGGGGGTAGCCGGCCACCGCGGGAGGAGTGGAACAGCCACCTTTGAGGATGTTGTCACCAATGACCGGATCGATCACGAATGGGGGCGAACCCTCGGTGGGAGCAATGATTGCGTCCAGGTTGTGTTTCCTCATCGCCTTGTCGATGCCGTCGGTACGGGCAAGGCGGCGGCAGTCGGCTGCGATCTTGAGGTAAGTCTCGTCGGATAAATCTCCCTTAGCCTGGGCCATTTCAAAGAATTCCTGCTGGAAGTACGGCATGACCTTGGAGGCATGATCCTTATTGAACCGGATCAACTCTTCAAGGTTTCTCACTTTAGCTCGTGGATGCTCAGCCAAATACCTGTTCAAGCTGGCTTTGAGACCATACTGGAAAAGTTCGAGTTCCAACTCTCCGAAAAACGGCAATGAACTTGCCCGAACGGGATCTACAATCTCTGCGCCCAGGGACCTAAGTCGGCGGATAGCATTCTCGATCACCGCATCGGTTCCTTCGTGCGGTACAAAACATTCGCGGGCAACTCCCAACCGCGCCCCTTCAAGGGCTGCTGGGTTAAGGAACTTTGGATAGTCCTGTGCTGACCGGGCGACACTCTCCTGCGTTGTCGGATCTTCAGGGTCGTAAGCTGCCAACACATTCAAGACCGTCGCCAGGTCTGCGACGGAGCGTGCCATAGGTCCTGCCGTATCCTGCGGGGAGGCCACGCCGATGATACCCGATCTGCTCACCAGGCCAACCGTGGGTTTGAGTCCGACTATGCTGTTGCTGGATGCAGGTCGGACAATGGAACCATCCACTTCGGCTCCAATTGCAACCATGCAAAGGTTAGCTGCCACCGCTACGGCGGAACCGGAGCTGGAACCGAGTGGGCTGCGATCCAACACATAGGGGTTACGCACCTGCCCTCCGCGACTGCTCCACCCACTGCAGGCACGTGTAGAACGCATGTAGCCCCACTCACTCATATTAGTCTTTCCCAAAAGGACGGCTCCCGCCTCCCGAAGTTTTTCGACGACGAAGGCATCCCGAGGCGCAATGTTGCCTACCAGCGCCAAAGACCCCGCCGTTGTCATCATCTTGTCCGCAGTATCGATAGAGTCTTTGACGAGAACCGGAACTCCATGCAGCGGACCCCGAGGCCCATTCTGCCGACGTTCTTCGTCGAGTTCTGCAGCGATCCCCAAGGCGTCAGGGTTTAGCTCGATCACAGAGCGAAGAGTCGGACCTGCTCCGTCGATCTCTGCGATGCGTTTTAAATAAGATTCACAGAGATCTACCGAGGTAAATTCGTGCCGATCGAACCAGTCCTGCAGTTCGGCGATACTGAATTCCTGCAACTGCATGAAGACTCCTTTCTCACTATCATTATGGTTAACTACAGGTCATCGTTGCACAAGCATTGCCGCTTCACCGGGGAACTCAGCGACCAACACTACTGGATGGTCCGGCTGGAGTGTCCGCGGTATTCCCAAAATGTACCCTTTGTACTCTGCACGGCTGTATAGGGGCATTGAGTCGCAGTGTCTCTCAGGGGGGATGATTGGCTTGCCGCTTCGCATAGTTGAGCATACTCTAGTCAGAATGCCTACTCATGAATCCGTCCATTAATGTCTGCAGCCTGACGGGCGCCTCTTGCATGGGGTAGTGGCCCGATTCGATCTCAGCAAACTCGATGTTGTCATGCCATTGCGTGAAAGTCGCACGCTGCGCGTCAATCTGTTCGTTAGGGAGGTCGTATTTGCCGCAGATTACCAGAAACGGTAAGGCGATGCGGCCTGCTTCGGATGAAAAATCGTGCAGTGTAAACATGTCCAGGTAGCCACGCGCCGCTGCCAAGGTTCGCGTCTTGCGGGCTGAACGAAGCTTGTAATTCTTCCACTGTGGCGATAGTCGGCTGCCCATGGCGAAATCGAGAAGATCGTGGAACTTCTCTTCGTCGGTGATCGAATCGCTTGCTTTCTGCCGTAGCTCATCCGGCATCTTGAAGCCGGCCGCCGAGACCGCCGCAATCGCCACAATGCTCTTAATGCGCTTGGGCACGTCAATCGCCAGCCGCTCGACGACCATACCAGTCATCGAAAACCCCACCAGGTGAATGCGATCCCACCCCAGGTGGTCGATCAGCGCGAGCGTGTCCGCTGCCGCTTCAACCTCATTGTACTTACCCGAAAGGTCGATGGATCGACCGTAGCCACGCAGGTCTGTCAGTGCATAGGTGAAGCGCTCCACGTCAAGATAGGGCAAGACCGGTTTCCAACTGCTGCAGTCACCCATCCAATCGTGATAGACGACGACCCTCTCGGGTCCATGTCCGTGCAATGTGTGTCCCAGGAATCTTTGCATCTTGGTCCCTCCTGAAACCGGGGCATTATCTCGAATCGCGATGTAGTCAAAATTACCAGGTCCAGCAACCATCTGCGGATCACTGCGCTAATCCATCCTTCCCCCTAAATTTGTAGGCGTGAGACAATGACCTCCTGAATATCTTCAGTATTTTCAATAATCGCCTGAATGCTGGCCTTGATACCCTGTAAGGATGTTTCAACTGACATGCTTGGAGCCCCCAGGTTTTCAATCAAAGCAGCCGTACTGGGCAGATAGGGAAGATGAATCCAACCCGCGCGGATTGGCAGTTCATCTATGGCAATGTGGTGCAGAATCCCGTACATCAAGTGATTGCAGCAAAACGTACCAGGAGCATCAGAGATGTCGGCAGGAATACCGGCCTTCCGCATGGCCTTCACCATGGCTCGAACCGGAAGAGTGGAGCAATAGGCAACAGGCCCACCGGGAACTGTCGGCTGATCTTGGAGGGCAACACCAGCGTTGTCGGCAAGCTGATACCTTGTCGAATCATTCATGTTCTGGGCGAGCCGTTCCACTGTTATGACCGCGCGTCCGCCATATTCCCCGAGCATGACGACAACTTCAGGTCGCACCTCAACAATTGCATCAATAACTACATCTATACACTTGAAAAACACGTTAGGAATTACTTTGGAGATGATCTTAGTGTCGGCCAGAACTCTGCCATCCAGTGCTCTTGCAACACGCTCGGCGGGATTGATGGGTGTGTGTCCGAAAGCTTCAAAGCCGGTTACCAAAACTGTCGACATCTCTTGTCCTCCCTGCCGAGCTATGGAAACGCCTAAGAAACAACGGTAGGCAGAGTCAGCGTAATGCCGTATTGACCGTGACTATCATTAGGCGCCTTTTACTCGACTACGAACGAAATTCCGAAACAACGTTTTCCACCCTCTAGATCTCCCAACCATTTACAAACGCTTAAAGTGGCCCTACCACGGCTGGACTTATTCACGTATTCATGGAGATAACTCGGTTTTCTTGTCTCAAAGACCCTCTTATCCCCCGCCCTTAGGGCATCCGCGTTCTCAGCCCAGACAAGTTCGTGGTCGGTTTTGCCGGTAATTTGCTCCCCGGCGAGTTGAGAAATGGCTTTGTTTCCCCATATATACCTCCCATCCTCGTCTTTAACCCAAAAGAGAAATGGCATTTCATTGAAAATCTCAAGATCCTTCATTTGCATGATAGAAACCTCCGTCAAGCAGGCCGACCTTGGCGGGAAATTAAATACCGACCCGTGCCAATGGGACCGCCTTGCTATCTCAAAACACCCACCCCTTTAATCGCTGGGGGGCTACCTTGCACTTTAACCCGCTAAATGGATAATTTCCCTTCACGGTGTTAAACCAAAACCGTGAATGTCAATCCACCTATGTACAAACTTTAAGGAGGTCTAGATTCGAGTCAATACAAGGCGTCCAATCAGGAGTGGTAAACGGAGCTAAAAAGACGCCCGGGTTTTTTGGCTTGCCCGAATAGATTACATGAGGTGACTAAACAGACAAAGTGAAATGAATTGACTCGAAGTTTGGGTGGGATCTCAAGGACTTTGAAGAAACTCGACAGTGGTAAGTTTTCAGCAATTTCCATTAAGCCTGGTTGCCAAACCTGGAATGTGGATATTTTGGGGTTGTTGAAAAAATGTCCGGTGGTGAATAGCGTATTCATAAGTATAATTAGAAGTAGTTGAACTTGGCAATTACGGAGGGAATTCCGAGTCACGGTAGACGGCGAATTTTAGGGTTGATCGAGAGGAAGGCTGTAATTTTGCTTAACAAGAATCGTTAATTTTGGGGTAGGGATCGGGGCCAAATTTTCGCCAACACATCAGGTGTGGAAAGGTCAGACTATGAACAAAATGACGGTGGAAACACCGGTGCTGGTTATAGGAGGTCGTACGACAGGACTCATGATGGGGTCGGAGTTGGCGCGTCATGGTGTTGCGGTAAGGATTGTCGATAAATCGCCGGGCATCGATCCTCATTCGCGCGCTACCTTATTGCACTCACGCACATTGGAGATTCTTCACAGCCTCGGGATTGCTCGCCGGGTAATTAAGGATGCACAACCGATGCACGGGATCTGCCTCTATGCAAACGGAAGGTTTATTGCACGATCAGAGGAATATGCAGTCGACTCCCCGTTTCCGGTGGCCGTTGCCCTCTCGCAAGCCAAGACTGAGAAGGTCCTCGAGCAGCACCTCAACAGCTTTGGCGTGAAGGTCGAACGCAGCACCCAACTGACAGCCATAGTCCAGGGCGCTGATGGGCTTCACGCGACTTTGAAACATGCCGACGGGCGAGAAGAGCTTGTCGACACACCGTGGCTCATTGGGTGCGATGGTGCTCATAGCACGGTGCGACATTTGAGTGAGGAAGTGTTTCCAGGAGGGGCGGACCCGTATCCGTATATGCTTGCCGACGTAGTTGTCGACGGGCCACTGAAGCCCGAAGATGCATATATTTTCCTCAACGACCATGGGGACCTCTTCTTCTTTTTGCTCGACGAAGGCCGGCGTCTCGTCGTGGCGAACGCACCAAAGGGCAGCAATTTGAGTGAAGCTCCTACTCTCAAGCAGTTTCAGGAGATTGTGAACGAGCGCAGCTTGCCGGACTTTCGTCTATCGGACCCCCGCTGGCTGGCTCACTTCCACATTCACTATCGACTTGCTCCGCACTACCGGCACGGACGAGCTTTTCTGGCTGGCGATGCTGCCCACGTTCATAGTTTAATCGGGGGCCAAGGGATGAACACCGGAATCCAGGATGCCCACAACCTGGCCTGGAAACTCGCGTTAGTGATGCGCGGAGTCGTACCCAACACGTGGCTCGACACGTATGAAACGGAACGTCGGCTGATCGCCGAAGACGTGATCACGGTGACGAAGAAGGCCACCGAGGAGGGTGAAATCTTTGCAAGTCTTTCGCCGCAGGAGCGCGAGAAGCTCATTGAACACATGTTCGTGCCGGAAGGCGAGAAAATGAGGGTGCGACACCACGCCGAGGAGATCGACCTCGACTATAGTTCGAGCCCTCTATGTGTCGAGCCTGATGACGGATTCGAAGGCGGGCCTCATGCTGGTTCGCGGGCTCCAGATGCCACACCGGTTCTAGTCAACGGAAAAATATGCACATTTTTTGACCTGTTGAGTGGCGCAAACCACCGATTAGTGTTGTTCGCGGCCCCCACGGAGAGCGATTCTTTGACGGACCTTGCAAGTGCCGCAGGGGCAGTGGTCGAAGCGCATGGCCACTGGATCGATGTGTTTGTTGTCGGCAACCAGATTCAGCAGTTTGCCCTGCCGCACAATGTCACCATCATCGAGGACCCGAACCGATCCTTGTATCAACGGTACGGGGCCAAAACTGGCAGCCTCTATTTGATTCGGCCCGACGGGTATGTGGCTTACCGTAGCCGCCGGCTGCACAGCCTTGGCGAATACCTGGATCGCGTAATGTAGAATTGGATAGTGTGGGCAGCGTCGAAGCAGTGGCGTAGTGGCTTGTGTGGAGATGCTAAGGCGCTTAAGCGAAAAGCGGCAGTTTGTGGTCGTAAGTCCGACCCTCGAATAGTATCTTCTCATATGACTCGCCAAAAAACTCGATGCTAACTGTCTGAAGACTTGCCAGTATCGTGGCCCCGAGGTGCACGGTTCTGCATAACAGATTCCAAAGCAAATCCGTACTGCAAAGTTTTGACGTCAAAGTCAAGATAGGTTTCAGCTGCATGGACTCGGCACCTTTCAAATCAGAGGATGGTACAGGTAGCATACAGGTTGCCCAACAGTACGTTGAGTGGTTAAATTTTATTGTAATTTTTCGACTCGCTCTCACTCATCGATTCTACTCTTCTCGACCTCGCATTCCTTTTCGTTCTGCACATTGTTTTCTCGATGCTTGGAGAAAACCCATGCAAAGGAACTTACTCAAAATGCCAATGAAGTGCCTTCAGGGGTTGGTTTTGGCCTCTGGAGGCATCTATTTCTAAGCTAGAAGTAAATCAAATTTAGGACACTGAAGCGGCTTAATGCACCCCATGTATGAAGACTATCTGCCTAAAATTTTAAAAACATCAGTTTCTGTAATTGTTCAAATAGAAAGGAGTAAGCGTTATGCCTACCTATGTTTCCTTATACAAATTCACTGACCAGGGAATCAAGGGTATCAAAGAGATTCCTAATCGAATTGAAGAGGCCGTAAAGAACTACGAAAAGATGGGAGGTAAAGTCATTGGTGTTTACCCGGTACTGGGAGAATACGACATCGTAGCCATCGGTGAAGCTCCTAATGATGAAACAGCCATGACTTTTGCACTGGCATTGGGCTCGCAAGGAAATGTAAGAACAACAACACTCAAGGCCTTCACAACGGAGGAATTCAAGGAAATAGTCAAAAAACTTCCTTAATCAAAATGATGAAGACCAGTAGAAACCTGAGGGCAGCGGTGTTTACTCATCATCTAGGGAAGCACAATCGCTTCCTTCTTTTTGATTAATAGGAATTTCGTTAGAAACGGAACAGAGGATCTCTAGGGGGCTATGTCCACTACCCTCGGATGTCGCCCCCTGCGGTTTTTTGAAGGCACGGTGTGAATTGCATGAACCAGGTCCCTCTACCCCGTCTGGTCGAGATCCAACAACCTACTGATAGGCAGTGATCAAGGTTTGCGGTCCATATCCGTACCGCACAGTGCGTTGCCCAAAGTCCATATAAGTTTCAGCTTTACGTACTTCGGTGCGTTTCAAAACACGGTGACGAATACATAGCCCATGAATAGCTTACCGGATTTAAGGTACCAAAAACATTTGCTTTTTGATGGCGTAACGCAGATCCCTGACAACAGCAGCACTCCCGTTTGAACTCGATGACCTATCGGATTGCCCCGGATCTATTTTCAATTGACTTGAAAAGAAGGCTTGCTGTATTTTCATAGTATCATGTCTTTTAGAAACTGATCGTTCTGATTCTGATCCTCTCTATCGTTATGCTTCACGTGGGATTTTTGTCAGGCGCCAATCATTTATCGCGGGAGCATTCGAGGTGGCCGATACTCTTTTCATGATCCATGGGATGTGGGGAGGAGCATGGTGCTGGAAGAACTATCGAGATACCTTTGAAGCCAAAGGCTATCGATGTATTACCACTACGTTGCCCTACCACGACATGGACCCACAAGGGATTCCGGACCGAGCTCTCGGGACGACCAGCCTGTTGGACTACGCCGAGTTTCTCGAACATGAAATTCAAAATCTCAATGTGAAACCCATCATTGTGGGTCATTCGATGGGAGGATTGCTGGCCCAGATCCTTGGTACACGTGCACTAGCGAAGGCGCTTGTGTTGCTCACCCCTGCCTCTCCAGCGGGCATCATGGCCCTCAAGCCATCCGTCATCAAAAACTTTTGGTCCATCCAGACAACTTGGGGTTTTTGGCGAAAGCCAATGCGCCAAACATTCGATGAGGCCGTTTACTCGATGTTGCATTTATTGCCTGCCAAAGAACAGAGAGAGAACTACGATAAGTTTGTCTATGAATCCGGAAGGGCTGCATGCGAAATTGGCTATTGGTTGTTCGACCCCCAGGGTGCGTAAAGAGTAGACGCGTCTAAGATTACTTGCCCGGTGTTGGTGATTGCCGGCGGCCTGGATCGCATCACTCCCGCCTCAGTCGTTCGCCAAGTGGCAATTAAGTACAGGCAAGTATCAACCTATGAAGAG
>Ga0210077_1000731_pt1 | contig 10783 bp, 7 predicted proteins | sample RushMan_CattailN_5_FD_185556 | JGI IMG/M metagenome (GOLD analysis project Ga0210077, IMG submission 185556) | Wetland microbial communities from San Francisco Bay, California, USA, that impact long-term carbon sequestration -... | ecosystem: Environmental > Aquatic > Marine > Wetlands ... | reverse complement strand
GAACCTGCCGGACAATATCAAAGGCTATTATTTCAGCAGCAAGGTATGGGCTTGCGCCCAGGCTGAGAAGCTGGCTGCGCAAAATACGCGGTCATTGGTATGGCTTGCCCCGGAAGTGCTCATCGTACAGCCGCCGGTCGGGTTCAACCTGTCACCCGACTTTGATGCTGCAGTCCGGCCGGTACACATTCGCAACGTTGGCTCCCTATCAGGATCGCCGCTGGATGGTTTCTGGCAGGGAGTCTATAGGACTCTAGGTGTAGAAGACGTTCATTTCGATGTGGTCTCGTTCGTCGATGACCAGCGCCTGCGCGCTTACTTCAACACTGCCGCGCTGGCGATCAAACCTGGGCGCGGAGTCTTCCGACGCTGGTATGAACTCTTCGAGAAACTGGTCAATGACCGGGCATTCCAGTCCACAGCCTGTAAGGAAAATCTACATCGCATATTCCTGCACCAGGCAATCCTCAGCACGCTCATAGTAACCATGCTGGAGCCTGAGAAAATCCGCATGCTGCCGCCGGTTTACGGTTACCCCTACAACCTGCAGCCTTCCATACCCGACGAGCAGCGTGCCTGTGAGCTGATCGACCTGGTTTGCGTGGTCTACGAGGAACGCTCACTACACCCGGGGGAGATGGATATCACGGTCAACGAGCCGCTGCGTTCGTGGTTGTTGAAGTACGAGGGAATTGATCCCGTGGTACGCCAAACCCGCTGAGCATACAAGGAAAATGTTAGGGGCGCATGGCATGCGCCCAGTTCGACAAAGCGCGTTCGCGCGAACAGGGGCAGACGCCGTCTGCCCCTACAACTAATTCCATACAAGACCCTGTGAACTCGTTTGAGAATATTTCATGCATCAAAATAGAAGGATAATAGGAATCCGTTGTAGGGGCGTATGGCATGCGCCCTGTTTGACAAACCGCGCTCACACGAACCAGGGCAGACACCGTCTGCCCCTACAACTAATTCCATACAAGACCCTGTGAACTCATTTGAGAATATTTCATCCATCAAAATAGAAGGATATATGGGACCCGTTGTAGGGGCGCATGGCATGCGCCCTGTTTGACTGCGCTCACACGAACCAGGGCAGACACCGTCTGCCCCTACAATTAATCCCATGGAGAACCCTGCGAGCTCATTTGAGAATATTTCATGCATCAAATAGAAGGATATATGGGGCTCGTTGTAGGGGCGCATGGCATGCGCCCCGTTTGACAAACTGCGCTCACACGAACCAGGGCAGACACCGTCTGCCCCTACAATTAATCCCATGGAGAACCCTGTGAACTCATTTGAGAATATTCCATGGCTTGTTTATATTCTTACTTGGCCAGCTCAGGATCTTCACCAAAGAAATCCACCACGTAGCGGATGCGGTCGTGGATCTGCTTGCGCGTTTCAGTGTCGAACTCAGGCAGGCTGCGCTCAAAGGGCCAGATGTGACCCTGGGCCGCCGTGCGCCAGATAAACACATCCACCAGGTTGCCAATGACCTGCAGCTGACCGACGTCGATCAGGTCAATGGCGTCGCGGATGGTGTGCATGTAGTGCGTGCCGGTCCCCTCGCGGGCAAACCCAACCGAGGGTACACCCACATTGGCAAAACTGAGGTGATCGGAACCGTAAATCTCGGTGCTGATGTTGTGGTGTATGCCTAATTCACAGGTGAGCGCCTTCACGTAGTCGCCCAACATCTTCGGCCCGACGTAATAACAGTTATTGCTGCCCAGGCTCATACCAAGCACATCCAGGTTGATATTCAGCAGGTGCTTTTCAAGCTCCGTCTTGCTGTAACCCTCGATATAATCCGGTGCCTGCCTTTCAAGCTTGTCTTTTTTCTTTAGCTCGAGGGCATATTTCATACTGCCCACCAGGCCGCCCTCCTCGCTGCCCCAGCAGGCAAAGCGCAGCGTGCGTTTGGAGCCGCGCATTGCATACAGGCGCGCCAGTTCCAACACGGTTGCGGTCCCGGCGGCATTATCCGTTGCGCCGCTGTCACGCGGCACAGTATCCATATGACCGGCAACGACCACTATCTCATCGGGGTAGGGGTCACCGGTGACTTCAGCGAAAACAGCATAAGACTGGCTCTTCTTCCGCTCTGTTTGCAGGACCAGGCGCGCCCGCTTTGCACCCGCATTCCACAGGCGAACGCCATCTTCGTACGTGATGTGAACCGTGGGGATCAGCTTGAAGGGTTTGTTGGTATCCTTCATGATCACGTGAAAAGTATTTGGCTCTGAACCAATGTTCTTTCCCACCAGGATCAGCCCCAACGGGCGGTACTTGAGCAGGCGCTGCAGGTTGCGTCCCAGCGTGCCGCCATTGACCAGGATAACAATCTTACCTTCAAGATGCGGACCAATGTAGGGATACTCAAGTGTCTCGACGAATTCCAGGTCCGCAGTCAACCCAGCGGGGGTTGTATCGGGCGTACCAACGAGAGGCAAACAGGGGATTTCTCCCAGTTCAGGACTCAGGATCTCCAGTTTGAAAGCCGTGGCAGCATCCTTATCCACATCGAAACTCAACACCTGGGGATGCAGCCCGTACGATTCGAATGTCTTTGTGACATAATCCAGGGCGTCTTTTTCACCTTGTGTGCCGCTCACACGCGAACCGATCTTCTTTGCAAGGTGCTCGATGTGCTGATAGGCGTGATTACCGTCAAATACTGGATCTACCATCTAAATACTCCTTCGTACTTGCACCTGATGATTATGCTTTGGCCAATTCAGGATCTTCCCTAAGGAATTCCACTGTCTGACGGATGTGCTCCTGCAGCATTTGCTTGTATTCTTCAGGTACTTCAGGCACCTGGCGCTCGAAGGGCCACACGAACCCCTCTGCGGCAGTGCGTGCGATAAACACGTCGATCAGGTTGCCGATGACACCCAACTGCCCCGTATCAATCAAGTCCATGTTGTCACGCGCGGTGTGCATGTACTGGCTGGCAACACCCTCACGCACGAAGGAGATCGCTGGGATACCCGCCCAGCTGAAGCTGATGTTATCAGAGCCATAGACTTCGTTCTTCAGCGTATGGGGGATACCCAGCTCGCAGCCGAGCGCTTTGACATAGTCGCCGATGGGTTGAGGACCGGTCAGGAAGCAGGCATTGTTACCCAGGCTCATGCCGAGCACATCCAGGTTGATATTGAGCAGGTGCTTTTCCAGATCGGTCTTGCAGTATCCTTCGATGTAATCCACAGCAGCACGCTGCTCCTTGCTTTTTTTCTTCAGTTCAAGCACATACTTGAAGCTCCCGCCGCCGCTGCCCTCTTCGCTGCCCCAAGCGGCAAAGCGGATTGTGCGCCTGGAGCCTTTGCCGGCGTACAGGCGTGCCAGTTCCAGCACCGTGGCAGTTCCGGCGGCATTATCAGTCGCTCCGGGATCATGCGGCACGGTATCCATGTGACCGGCTACCACGATAATTTCGTCCGGGTAGTCGCTGCCGGCGACCTCGGCAATGACGCTGTGAGACGCGCCCTGTCTGCGGTTGGTTTTCAAGTGGATGCGCGCCTGGTTTGCGCTGCTATTCCACAATCGCACTGCATCCTCGTAGGTGATGTGCAGCGTGGGCACCAGTTTGAAGGGCCTGTTGTCCTCCTTGAGAATGGTGTGGAACGTATTGGGCTCCTGTCCTATGTTGCGCCCGACCAGGAGCAGTGCTGCCGGGTCATATTTGAGCAGCTTGCGCAGGTTCCTGCCCAGCAGCCCTCCGTTCACCAGGACCACGATCTTTCCCTTCACATGCGGTCCAACGTAAGGATCCTGCAGGGATTCGACGAAGACGAGCCCGCTCGTCAGGCCTTCCAGAGGCGTATCCGGTGTTCCCACCAGTGGCAGTGTGGGGATTTCTCCCATTTCAGGCTCAAGGATCTCCAGGCTGAATTCGGTGGCTTGCTCATTCAGTGCATCGAATTTAAGCACCTGTGGCTTTAGTCCATAGGATTCGAATTCCTTGCGGACGTATTCTGCCGCCAGGTTTTCCCCCTCGGTACCGCTCACACGTACTCCGATGGTATTGGATAGATATTCAACGTGCCTAAATGCGCGCTGACCGTCAAATTGATGTGTCATGGAGTTACTCCTTGTTGGATAGATGTTTTGGGTAAAATATGCTGACTAAGATAAATAGGGGCCATCTACAAATGCATATGACGATATTAGTATAATCCAGGATGAATTTGATTGTCTGGTGATCATCTATCAATCGCTTTTCGTGCGCCGATGGCTGCCCGGCAGTGTTCATATGATTAACTTTGCGATAAAATACTGGTGGCGGTAACAACCATGGAAAGCAGCGAGGTCACCTGGATACAGATCATTAAAATAAAGATTGATCTACTTGCGGAACTTCGAAAGACCATAATAGGAGTATAGGTGACTGATTTTAATAACAAGCTTGTTTTGATCACCGGGGGATCTGAGGGAATTGGCCTTGCGCTGGCAAAACAGTTCTTCAGCCTGGGCGCTAATGTCTGGATCCTCTCGCGCCACCCAGAAAAACTCGAAAAAGCTATGGATTTGATAGGATCTGAGCGGGTGAGTGAGAGCCAGAAATTCGGGAGCATCACCGCCGATGTCACAAATCACGAACAAATCAACCTGGAGCTAACAAAGTTTCTCAAAGAAGTTGGCACACCACATTACCTGATCAATTGTGCAGGTTACTCGTATCCTGAGACTTTCCTGAACATTCCTCTCGAAGTCTTCCACAGACAGATGGATGTCAACTATTTTGGCACGGTCGACTGTATCTATAGCGTTCTACCCGCGATGCGGAAGCGCGGTTCCGGACATATCGTAAATGTATCTTCCATGGGCGGTTATGTCAGCTTTTATGGCTTTTCAGCTTACAGCGCCAGTAAATATGCTGTGCGTGGCTTTAGCGATGCCCTGCGCTCAGAATTGAAATTGACTGGCATCCGTGTGTCGGTTGTATTCCCACCCGATACGGATACTCCCGGTTTACGAAAGGAAAACGAAATAAAACCCCGGATAACCAAAGACGTATCCGGGACAGCCAGTGTGGCATCTCCAGATCATGTCGCCAAGGAGATTATCCGTGGCATTGAACACAACCGCTACATGATTTTGCCAGGCCTGGATAATAAATTTCTTTTTCACTTGAGCAATCTATTGGGCAGCTGGACGTACCCCGTTATCGATTTCCTGGTGGGCAGGGCATACAACAAAGGTCTGGAGAATAAATTTCTATTCCGCCTGTTTAATTTCTTGTTTGGTTGGTTGTATAAATAATCGATTCCACGCGACAGGTCGAACTAATAATATCCTTTGTTCCAACCTTCGAGTAAATCCTGCGGACGATTCCAGTCCGAGCAAAAAACGTCCTCCTCGATTTGGAGAAGGACGTTTATGTATGTTACATTTTTAGCTTTTACTTTTTTACGATTATTCGATTACTAGCCCGATACGAGCGTGCCCACTGCGTCTCCGAACAACGAATGACGCAGGGCGTGTTCATCCCACAGGTTGAGCACCAGGATAGGAAGCTTGTTTTCCATGCACAACGAGATGGCAGTGCTGTCCATCACTTCCAGGCGGCGATTGAGCGCATCAATATAGGTCAGGTGGTCGAAACGTACTGCATCTGGATGCGTCTCAGGGTCATGATCATAAACGCCATCCACCTTGGTGGCTTTGATCAGTACATCCGCATCAATTTCCATTGCCCTCAAGGCTGCAGCCGTGTCTGTGGAGAAGTATGGGTTGCCTGTACCGCCGCCGAAGATCACCACGCGTCCCTTTTCCAGGTGACGGATTGCCCTGCGCCGAATATACGGTTCAGCAACCGTGCGCATTTCGATGGCCGTCTGCACGCGCACGATCACTCCCAGCCTTTCCAATGCATCCATCAGTGCCAGCGCGTTCATCACCGTCGCCAGCATCCCCATATAATCTGCCGTAGCGCGATCCATGCCCACATTCAGGCCAGTTTTCCCACGCCACAGGTTGCCTGCCCCGATCACGATAGCCACATCCACGCCTAATTCACGCACCTCACGTACACGCTGGGCGATATTGACCGCCCGGTTCGGGTCGATGCCATTACCCTGTTCACTCGCCAGTGCTTCACCACTCAGCTTGAGCAGGATGCGGTTGTATTTCAGACTCTGAACTTCACCCATTTATTACTCCTTGACCTCATCACCTGCGGCTTCATATTGCCATCGCTTTAATCATAAACCGATGTCATAAAAAAGACCAACCTTTCGGCTGGTCCTTTTCTTTCACTCTTCCTCTTCCTCTTCGAGACCTTCTCCAAGCGCCCATCTCTCAAAACGCCTGATCACGATATTCTCACCAAGGGCAGCAATGTTCTCGTTCAACAAATCCCGTATGGTTTTTGAGTCATCGCGAATATACGGCTGGAGCATCAATACTTTTTCTTCTTTGTATTTCATCAGCCAGCCATCGACGATGCGCGGGATTACCTGGTCTGGTTTTCCCTCTTCCCTGGCCATCTCAACGGCCCTGTTGGTTTCTTCTTCAATTACCTCAGCCGGAACGTCCTCTTCATTAACATAAAGCGGTGATGATGCTGCGATCTGGAGGGCAATTTCGTGAGCAAATTTGCGGAACAATTCCGAACGCCCCACGAAATCAGTCTCGCTGTTCACTTCGACCATCACGCCCACGCGCCCATCTCCATGGTTATAAAGCTCCAATACGCCTTCAGAAGCGCGGCGGCTGGCCCGCTTCTGCGCCAGCGCCAGACCCTTCTCGCGCAGGATCTCTTTGGCTTTTTCCATGTCTCCGCCGGTTTCCTGGAGCGCGTTACGGCAGTCCAGCACACCTGCGCCAGTTGCCTCGCGCAGTTCCTTGATCATATCGGTGGTTATTGCCATGCTTATTCCCTTCAAATAAGTAAATTCCAGAAACAGGCTGGTCTCAGCCTAATTTTCTTCTTCTTTTTCGTCGTCGGGTTCGTCTTCTTCAACTTCGGAGGAATCTTCAACTTCCGGAGTTTCTTCAGCTGCTGAGGCTTCTTCAGCTGCTGAGGCTTCTTCAGCTTCTGGGGCTTCCTCAGGTTCTGCGACTTCCTCAGGTTCTGTTGCTACCTCAGGTTCTGTTGCTACCTCAGGTTCTGTAGCTACCTCAGGTTCTGTTGCTACCTCAGGTTCTGTTGCTACCTCAGGTTCTGTTGCTACCTCAGGTTCTGTTGCTACCTCAGGTTCTACGACTTCCTCTGAGGATTCTTCCACTTCCCCAGCGACCTCAGCTTCTTCTTCCTCGAGCTCAACTTCTTCTTCAGATTCCTCGGAGTCCTCGGTTTCTTCTTCCCCTTCTTCGAGCTCTTTCTCACCACCGCGGGTACGGCGTCCGCCCAGCTTGGCCAAAGTAGCCTCGCCCAGCAGATCCTCATCTTCCAGTTCTTCCTCCATCAACGAAGTGCGAGCTTCGTAAGCTGGCGCCCTTTCAGCCTCAGCTTCAGCCTCCAACTCGAGGTCTTTGCGCATTGCCTTGCCTTCCAGCACTGCATCAGCAATCTTGCCGACCAGCAGCTTGATGGCGCGGATGGCATCGTCATTAGACGGCACCACGTAATCGATGTTGCGTGGGTCGCAGTTGGTGTCCACCAGAGCAATCACCGGAATTTCCTTGATGTTGGCTTCGTGGACCGCAGTCGCTTCATAAGCCACGTCGACGACGAAGAGCAGATCCGGCAGAGTGTTCATGTTGCGTACGCCGCCAAAGTAGATAGTAAGACGGTTGATCTCACGCTGGATCAGCAGGCCTTCCTTCTTGGTAAGCCGCAAGATCTCGCCGCTGTCGCGCATGCGCTCCAGTCGTTCCAGCTCTCGGATGCGCTGCTGCATGGTGGTCCAGTTGGTGAGCATGCCACCCAGCCAGCGCTCAGTTACGTACGGCATATCGCAGCGTTCCGCTTCATCACGGATGGTTTCCTGGGCCTGGCGCTTGGTGCCTACGAACATCACCATGCCGCCGTCAGCGACGTTCTGGCTGACCATTTCATATACACCATTCAACGCCTTTACAGTTTGCTGTAAATCGATGATATGGATACCATTGCGTTCGGTAAAAATATACGGCTTCATCAGGGGATTCCACTTGTTGGTCCGATGCCCGAAATGAACGCCGCTTTCCAATAATGCTTTCATGGAAACTACATTAGCCATTTTTTCTCCTTTGCGTTTTTCCTCCGCTTCCTTCATTTCTCACCCAGACTGCTTCCCCCCAGCAGCACGCAGGGTGTGTTCCGAAAGCGTGTGAATTTTGTACTTCACTTCTGGATTTTCTTCTCAGATGTGAGCCGGTAAAGTATATCATACGAGTCAAGGTAATGTCCAGACCACTACTGCAGTATTTTTTATCCTCAAACAGCCTCAGAGGAGGCAACCTCCAGCCCGTTTCTCATGCCAAGCTGCCGCATAACCGGGCGGCTGCGCACCCATAACCAGAAGACCTGGCCAACATACGATAGCGTGAAGGCGGAGGCGCCCACATACAGCCCGATTACCTTTCCATAGACTACCCCGGCAACGAGCGCCACCATCAGCGTGAACAACGCGATAACCACCGATTCAGTGATCCCACGCGTGCGACGAGCATGCAGGATGGATCCCTGGTACCAGCTTTGCAGTGCACTCAGGGCGGGTGTCGGCAGCAAAACCCACATGCCTACCAGCGCCAGTTCCACCAGATGTGGTGGCAAGGAAGAGACATTTCGGAACCAGAAGGTGGATATGGGAGTCACGATGAAAAGCAAGGTTATCAGTATTGAGCCAACCACTAAAAAGGATGCAAACCTTCGCAGGCTGCTCACAGAGGCGGGTTTGTCCAACAAGGCGATTACCACTTCGTTATACGCCACCCCAAAGCTCTGCAGCAAGTAGATCAAACCCGAACAGACCGGCCAGGCAGCCAGAGACGCCAACGCCTGCGGCATGCGGCTGATGGCGGTGCTGCCAATGAACTGGAAGGTGAACAGGATGATCGTTGTGGCGACAAGCGGCAGGTAAAAACGGAGGAACTTACCCCACATCAACGGCTCTACGATGGGTGCAGGCTTAAGTTGGTCACGAAGGATGGGTCGTACACGCAGCCCTGCATAGGTAGTCTCGCACAACACGCCCAGCGCCTGTGCGGCGGTCGCAACAACGATGCCTGGCAGCCGACCGTATGTCAAGCCTGCGGCCAGGAATACAATCTCGGTGCCAATCCGTACCATGGAGACTTCCGTAACGGCACGCGAATTGCCAAAGCGTATCATCACACCTTGCTGAAACCTGCGAAAACCCACGCAGAATGGGAACGGCAGCAGCAGGATCAGCCCCAAACGTCCCGGTTCTATGATCTCCTGCGGCGCGCTGATAACATGCTCAGCCACCACATAATACAGCGGCGTCAATGCCACCAGCAAATACAGTCCAGTGATAGATGCTCCCACAATGAGCATGAATTTGCGCAGCTTCAGGTAAGATGCCCAATCTTTGCTCCAGGCAACCGAGGCTGCCAGGAGCATGGCGATAGGTGAGGAGATCACAAAGGCAATTGGGAAGGAGATGCCACCATAGGCAGCCAGGTTAATCTCAGGCATAGGCAGGCGGGCCATGATAGCGCTCATTGCAGGACCTTCCAGTGACATCAACATCCAGCTGAGCACCAGCGGCCACCATGTCCTGGCAATGGTCTTCTGGGAAAGGCTCGGAGGGGAGATAGCGATCGTATTCATGGACTGAGGCATGCGAATTTTATCATAGCGAAGCTCTTTCCACGACCTGCAGACGCGAGCAGACATCATGCGCGGGAGATTTTAGGATATCAGGTTAATCTCCTGAGTCTAGGGTAAATTGCAAACCCTATCCGCCTATAGGCGCAGAGTTGTCAGTATTAGGAAATAATCTCGAGTTTAGCCAGGGACGCCAGCAGGCGCTTAAAGCCCACGCTTTCGAAGTGTACGTCAACCGTCTCTTCACCATCTTCGATGCGGCTTTCGAGCACCACTCCCTCACCCCACATGGAATGGCGCACGCGCATATTGGGCTTGAACTGCGGTTCGAGGATGGATGCAGAGCGACTATTTGATGAACTTGACTCCCAGCGTTCAGGCAGGGAATAATCGCTCCACCGTGCGCCGCGGCTGAAAAGGCGTACACCCTGCTTGAGCAGCAGATCACCGGGGATGTCATCCAGGAAGCGCGAGGGCACATTGATCTGGATGGATCCGTAGTTGTTGCGCTGTTCGGCGCGCAGCAGGTACAGGCGGTTCTTGGTGCGCGTGATGCCAACGTAGAACAGGCGGCGTTCCTCGGCCATCTCCTCCGGGTCACCCGAGTCGATGGAGCGTGAATGCGGCAAGATGCCGTCATCCAGCCCTATGATGAAGACTGTGTCGAACTCGAGCCCCTTGGCGGCGTGCAGGGTCAGCAAGGTGGGTGCATCCAGCTTATCGGGCAGCGTGTCCTGGTCGGAAACCAGCGCCAGGTTTTCGAGGAATTCCACCAGGCCCAGGTCGCCCTCCTGGTATTCATATGACAGGCGGCGCAGCTCTTCCACGTTTGCCCAACGGTCTTCCCCTTCCTGGCTGCCGTCCATCAGGTAACCCTGGTAATCTGTATCCGTGAGTATGCGTTCCATCAGGTCGGGCAGCGGCAGGCGTTCGGCTTCGGTACGCCAGGCACGCAGCATGGACCCAAATTCGGAGAGCGCGCTGGCCTCACGGTTCGAGAATGCGTCCCAGAACGGGGATTCCTCGCCATTGACAGCCAGGTCGAGCACGATC
>Ga0210077_1000730_pt1 | contig 10784 bp, 6 predicted proteins | sample RushMan_CattailN_5_FD_185556 | JGI IMG/M metagenome (GOLD analysis project Ga0210077, IMG submission 185556) | Wetland microbial communities from San Francisco Bay, California, USA, that impact long-term carbon sequestration -... | ecosystem: Environmental > Aquatic > Marine > Wetlands ... | reverse complement strand
AGGCCGCCAGACGAATGCAGTCATTGGCAGTCATACCATCCGCGGCAGGGTTGTGCGAGAAGAACTTGATATCATCGAAGCTATGGGCTATGATACGGCTCGCTTTATTTGGATCCATACCCAGGCAGAGCCGGATTTCAATTTGCACCTGGAGATTGCTCGGCGTGGAGCCTGGCTTGAATATGACGCCATTGGCAACCCAGATGTTGCTAGTGACGAGTTCTATATAGCTCACATCCAACGCCTGCTGGAGGCTGGCTTTGTGGATCAGTTGCTGCTGAGCCATGACCGAGGCTGGTATGATCCCGCGCTGCCGGGTGGCGGAGTTCCAAAACCGTATACCTACATAACAGAGCAATTCCTGCCAAAGTTACGCGCAGTCGGGGTGGATGAAAAGACCATCCACCAGCTAACCGTCCATAATCCATTCCGGGCATTTGCCCGTTGACTCTGGTCAATTTATCTGGGCAAAAGCCCACAGCTGAAATTTGTGCACTAGCAAGCGAAGCCAACTATGTGGTAGCAGGAAGCTAAATTCAAACATCATCGAAGATAGAAGTTGGAAAAATCACTCCAGACCATAAAAGCCGAGGCCTAAGCGCTTTCTTTTTTTGGGGTCCCCAACTCACCTTGAGTTTGATGAGCTTTTCGGAGCATCAGGGATGCAATAGACCTTAGCTGATCACCAAAGCTACCCTAACATTGTGTGCACAGCTGGTCACGCCATCACCAGAGAAGCACTCAGAAATTTCAATGTTCTCTCCCACGCCAGCTGGGCAGCCTGTGCACTGTAGGCCTCCGGTCGGTCTTTCTCAAAGAACCAGTGGCCTGTACCTGGGTAGGTATAAAAGGTTACCGGGCGATGTGCACCTTTTAGATTCTTTTCCAGCTCCTCGATCGTAGGCTTAGTTTCGTATGGATCCATTTCAGCAAAGTGGCCAAGAAAGGCTGCCTTTGACTGCTCAAAGTCCCCTCCGCCCCCATTCGTGCCGTAAAACAAGACCACTGCCTTGAAAAGCTCGGGTATTTTCTGGGCCAGCCATAGCGCCCAATAACCGCCCATTGAAAACCCAACGATCCCCAAACTATGGCCATTTACGGCTGGGTGTTTCTCTAATTTCTCCACTGCGGGTAGGATAATTGGCGGAACTTCTTTCTCCTCATCCCAATGGGACTTAAATTGTTCTGCTTCTTCAACCGTCTGGACGATCGTCCCAGAATACATGTCTGGAGCCAGGGCGACAAAGCCTGCTTGCGCCAGGTGGTCACAGAATCCTCGAAAAAAATCGTTCATACCCCACCAGGCATGTAAGACCAATATGCCTGGACCTTTACCTGTGGGTGGGGTAGCAATATAACCTTGTGCCTGCGAAATATTCACTTAACTTCCCTCTGTTTGCTGTACCGGTGATACTGAGTGTTTAACCAACCCAACCCCGATGGTTGTAAAGTATATTTAGACAGATTTTGTCTTATTCGATATTATACACCCCTGGTTTTTCCCAGTAAACCTCTGGTATAAACAAGTAAAACACATTTTAATAATTTAAAAGGTCATAGAGTTTGTGCATATTTCTTCTTTTTCCAATCATGAATAATAGCTCCGCAGACTAATGCATAAAACCAGCGGGGAACCATAATGGCGTAAAAATGATTGCATTTTTATTAAAATGGCGTAAACTATTTATATCGCCATCCACATCAACATAGCCGGAAAAACAGCTCTCGTCACAACTCATCACTTTCATAATTGGCTGTATAATCTTCTCTAAAATTATCCTTGTTGTCCTTCTGGCTTTCAAATGGACGACAGAAAGTAGTTTCCGTTGGGGCAGCAAAAATTAACCAGTGTGATAGTAAGTTATAACAGTGCCGCTACCATAACCGACCTGCTCTCAGACCTACGCATGGTTTGCTCAAACCAGCCGGTGATGGTGATTGATAATGCCTCGACGGATCAAACTGTGGATATTGTGAGCAGCCAATTTCCCGAAGTGCAGCTGGTGAGAAACCGGCAAAATCTGGGCTATGCCAGAGCAGTAAACTTGGGGGTTGAATTGAGCAGTACGCCCTATGTATTTATCCTCAACCCTGATATACGCATCCTATCTCAGCACGTAATTACCATCATGGTGAATTTCCTGGAGGATTTCCCCGCCGCTGGTTCAGCGGCGCCGATACAGTACATAACAACGAATGAGGGGTATCGCCTGAATTTCATTTGCTCTTATTTAGGCTTGGAATCCTTTAGAGGATACCTGCATTTCCAAATGTATCGTACCTGGCCATCTCAAGACCCTATTAAGGTCCCATTGCTCAATGCCGGCTGCATTATGATACGCCGTTCAGCTTACCTAAAAATTGGGGGGATCAATCCTAAATACTTTTTATATGGCGAAGACCCAGACCTTGGCTTGAAACTGCGTCATTACGGGTACGACTCCTGGCTGCTGCCCGGAGTTTCAGTTATCCATTATCGCGAAAGCAGCTTGCAAACCTTGAACACAAAAAAGCGCTGGCATATTCGCTGGCAGGCAGTTGAGAATATCAGCCATGCCTTCCTGACGGGTTGGTGGCGAATATTAGTCGGTAAGAAAACCTGACAAAAGTCAAACAGCATAAAACCCGAAAAGAATATGGAGCACAGATGAGTTTTATCAAACCCTGCTCGGTTTTTATCTCCAGGCTGATGAACCGCCAGGTTTAGTAGCGACGTTTCGTTTACAGGTGCCGGTTGGTTGGGTGATAATAATACCGTAACATCTTTGAACTACTGGACTTGACTGTATGCGCTGGAAAACATTTGAGTGTAGAGCCCCTGAACTGGCTGGTCTGTGCGGCCAAAAATTGAACAGGCAAATTTCCTACTTGGCTACAATTAAGAAAAATGGTTCGCATGGCTAAATCAGGTGCCAGTCTCACTCGATTTATTATTATTTCCAGACATTAATAATCGAATATGTGCTGCTGTCACCCGCGTGATCCAGATAGGGTAAACCCCATGCGTCTGCCATCATCTTCAAAATGGAATAATGATCGTAAGAAGTGGAATCCTGGTAGCCTGCTTTCGCCAGGCCGGATATGAATAAAGTGGCGATGTGGCCACCAGCGCTAGACAGCAGTCCGCAACAGCTTGAACCAGAAGTACCTTCGTCAAATGTAATGATCAGCAGGCTGTTCTGATCAAAACTGGGTGAAGTAAGAATCTTGTTGACCTCAGAACCCAGAAAACTATCAGCTGTCGATGACGAGCAATCATGACCATCGTTGCACATGTTAGGCGTAATCCATGAAAAATCCGGAAGCTGGTTGTTTGATAAATCAGCATCAAATTGCGTCAAAGGAACTACATGGCTGGCACAACGATTAGAATTAGTCCGGATATCGTCATAGTATATAAAGGGATTGTGCTTCTGGGCATAATCCCCCGAATTCCCAACATAACAAGGGGATGGCATATCCTCCATGTAACCTTTCCAAGATTTTCCATTTTGCTCTAGGATGTCTCCAATGTTGGTAGCATTGACAAAGCAAGAAGTGCAATCACTGGTAATCCCCTGGGTTGATCCGCTCGTGAGGGCAATATAATTCGGTAAGCTGGGATGGGCTACAGCATAAGACTGGGTCAGCAAGGCATAATTTGACGCCAGTTTATTAAAGTTAGGCCATGAGCCATTGCCAACCACACTGCTGTATTCTCGGTTCTCGAGGATAATGAGAATGATATGCGAGAAATTGGGAACGCTGCCAGCTATGCTCGTGCTCGTTGGGGTTGGGGTAATCGATGGTGCAGTTGTAGATGTGGGAGTACTTGAAGGAACAGATGTTGGCGGAGGTGTATTTGATTGAGTTGGTGTTGGCGTAAATGTGCTTGAGCTGGTGGGTGTGGACGTACTTGAGTTCGTAGGTGTCGGAGTGGGTGTGTTCGATCTAGTTGGCGCCGGTGTAAGTGTGCTTGTACTGGGAGGTGTGGGAGTGGGTGTATTCGATTGAGTTGGCGCTGGCGTAATTATGATTGTGCTGGTCGGCGTGGGCGTACTTGAGTACGTAGGTGTAGGGGTAATTTCGCTGGTTTGAGTTGATGTCGGCGTAAAAGTACTTGTACTGGTTGACGTGGGCGTATTTGTCGGCTTCGGAAGGCTCGATGAGGATCCTGAAATAATAAGCTGTGGCGTATGGCTGCCGGATTCACGCGAAGCCAGGTTTACCCGGGTTGATGATAAGGGAAACAGCACCAGACTGTAAATCCCAGGGCCATCAATATACGATGTGAGGTCAATCGAGACCCAACTATTGGTAGACACCGGCCCAGATTGGGTAATACTTTGACCAGGCGCCGGTGCATTAGCATAATCAATAATATCTTCCTGCCAGGTATTGTCTGTTAGCTGTTCTATCTCGAAACCTGCGCCGAGACTAGAGTTGGCATATATTCTCAAGGTAACATTATCAATAAGGTTGTAATCCAAACTCGAAAGATCGAAACGGAGATAGCTCAGTATCGTCGGCGACTCATCAACATAAAGGGAAGTAAATAACCCAAAGTTTGTATCAGGATAGCTGCTATAAACATAAGCATCAGCAGTGGGTATGAAAGTTGTAGATATATCTACTGGTGATGCTTGAGTAGGTGCAGGTGTTGATGAATAGCCTGTTGGAGTCGGTGTATTGGTAGGGATGGGCGTGGAGGTCGAGGTATATGCCGTTGGACTTGTAGTATTGGTAGGGACGGGTGTTGGTGTCGATGTGGATGGAATTGGAGACGATGTGTTGGTGGGGATGGCTGTTGGTGTCGATATGGATGGGATTGGCGATGGGGTGTTGGTCGGAGAGGATGTAGGTGTATTTAGAACCTGGGTTGGCGTATGGGTTGCAGTGGGTGAAAATTCTTGAGTTACGATGAGTTGAGGAGCATAGCCTTCAGCGTCTCGCGAAGCCAGGTTCAATTGGGTGTTCGATAATGGGGTAAAGACCAGGCTATAAATCCCGGCTCCCTTGATATAGGAAGTGATATCGATCGATACCCATTGACCTGAGGAAACGTCACCCGAATTTATGATGGCAGGTCCTGGAGTGGGTGCGTTCTCATAGATAATGGTATTTTCTTGCCAGGTATTATTTGTCAGCTGGTCTATCGAAAAACCTTCACTAAGGCTTGAGTTCGCATAAACTTTGAGAATCGCACTGCTAATTAAACCATCGCTAAGTGAGGAAAGATCGAAACGAACATAACTGCGCATGACCGGTGATCCATCGACCCGAAGGGTGGGCGCTGAACCATTATTCGCGTCTGGTTTGTTGCTGTATACATAAGCATCTGCAACTGGGTTGAAGGTCATAGAAGTTGCCGCCGCCTCGATACTCGTTGGCATGATAATATACATGCCTATCCCCAAGATGCTAAGCAGCACTAGTAATTTACTAAATTTAGCTAGGAATCTCATTGAACTATCCTTCGGGATACAATCAGAACCCTCTAGGTCGGTTTTGTGAAAAATCAAGGAATATAATCGATAGAATAAGATCTTGCCTCTGGCTGTCCGATTAACGATTTGAACAAAAACACCTAATTGGAACTCCTTGATTTACTCCAAGTCCTCTAGACTGGTCTCCACATGTCATTGGATAACTGACCTGCAGTACCCCCTTTAATCGTCAAATATACTTTATAAGCTTTAAAGACAATCCGATGACAACAGTATGTGATATATATTCTCGGGTCAACCTTTAAAACCTGATTTGCTCGCGAAGGTTCTCAGATGGCTGACTAACCATCCAGGTGTAATTCGGACAATGTTTGGCATATTATCATCAGAAAGATAAAAAGTCAATAGCGCAAATTTTTACGGTAATCGTATTTGGATGGATGTTTTCTTGGTGGTGCTATAAAATATAGGTGCGATATGACCTGGGTTTACACACACAAGCAATCTTCCCAATTAACCAACGATTCGTCAGGCGAGGAGTCGTCTTACCCCTTGTGGCTTTTGGTGTTTTTATTCTTTCTATTGGCCATGCTTTTTTGATGAAGGACTGGTTAGGCTTTTTGAATATCACTTTTAGCCTTGGTGATCATCATACATGCAAGAAGGACAGGCACCTGACTTCGCAGACGATGGAAATTGAAGATTTTATCTTGATATCAGAATGGAATCTGTGATTACAATTATCACTGATAACAAACTGATCCGAAGGAGGAGTTATGAACATGATTACCTCTCAAATCAAAGGTCTTGGTGAGGTCTCTTTACGCGTAAAAAACCTTGATGTAATGCACAGGTTTTATGAAGAAGTGCTTGGGCTTGAAGTGCTCAGGCGAGACGAGGGTTTTATATTCTATAAAATCACCGATGGCTATGATGGTCACCCACAAATATTTGCTCTCTTCGCTGCGACCGCGCGTTGGATGCTTGAATCCAAATCTACTCAATTAAGCCCTGAGCAAACCACACTTCACCACATTGCGTTCAATGTATCGCTTGATGATTTCGATAGCCAGAAAAAGCACCTCGAGGGTTTAGGAATAAAGGTATACGTGACCGATCATCCCTGGCTGCATGTTCGCTCACTATATTTTTCCGACCCTGAGGGCAATTTGCTGGAGTTTGTCTGTTATTGTGAGAATGTAAACTCGGCGAAAGGTGGCTAAACAACCAACGGCATGGGTTATACAAGATTCGCCGATTAAAAGTTTACTCACCAGCTCCCCGATTCAACATTCAATCACATGCGGCCTGGTAGTACACATAGTGCTCCATCTGTGGGGGTGTATAATCTAACCGTGCTAACCAGGTGAGTTAGCCGAGTTAATCACCAGAGCCAAGATATGGGGTGAAAGCCTGGTCTAAATGAAATTCGTACATATTGAAATTTAAGCTGATTAGTAAGCATGGACTTGTAAAGCATTCTTTATCTTTTCCGCATTCAAGAACTTTATACGCTGCCTTGCTTAAATCTGCGTAAAAGTTAACCGAAATCTTCCTGTAGGTGCCGCATGTAGTTTATCAATCGCGATGAAATTATTTCTCAAGGAGCCTGGGTAATATGGCTACTGTGTTCATGAAGTGGCTGGAAACTAGCCCAAAAGATTATGACCGGGGGATCCAATTTCTTACATTCGGACGCATTCAACATATCAGGGAAAAAATAGTTCATGACTATGTTCATGAAGGAACACAGGTGTTGGAGATTGGCTGCGGCACAGGCACCCTTGCGCAAATGATGGCCCAACGAGGTGCTATTGTCACAGGCATAGATGCTTCGCCACGCATGCTGGCCGAGGCGGAAATCAAGGTCAGCGATGCGAATCTCGAAGACCGCGTATTTCTGAAGTACATGGATGCCACACTGGTCGGAGAGCGTTTTCCCGCTGCTTCCTTCGACTTGATCGTATCCACCCTGGTCTTCAGTGAACTCCAGATTGCCGAACAGCGCTTTGTGCTGGATGCCTGCCAGAAGCTGCTGACACCCAATGGTCGGCTCGTCATTGCCGATGAAGTGATACCATCCAGGTTACTTACACGCTTACTCTTTTATCTGGTTCGCTTGCCGTTGGTGCTGATTACATGGCTGATCACCCGCACCACCACCCATTCTCTGCATAGCTTCGATTCATTGTTGACACAAGCCGGATTTTATATAAGATCCTCTACTTCATACCTCAACGGAAGTCTGGCCTTTTACGAAATATCACCCACTCAAGCCGAAGAGATCAAACAAAGTCTATCTCCTTACGTGACCGGAATTCTTCGCCATCAAGTCACACTTCGCACGCTCCTGCTCGACCTGTGGTTGTTATTCTTCCGCATTATTCCGCCTTATCCAAAGGTACACACGGGGTTGTATGCTGTCGGCCATCCCAGCGCCAGTTCACCCGTGTTGGTCACCGGAAACTTTGACCTGACTGTGCGTCGGTTGGTCAGAGCAATCGATGGAAAAATTGATGTTTGGCTGTTGGTGGCTGATTCTGCGGGGATCAATGTGTGGTGCGGGGCTGGAGGTGGATATTTCACTGCTGAAAAAGTCATCGCCGCGCTGAAATCAACTCATCTGAGTGAGGTTGTCAATCATCACGCCCTGGTCCTACCCCAACTGTGTGCTAACGGTGTGGATGGCTGGAGAATTCGCAAGGAGACCGGCTGGGGTGTTCATTGGGGACCTGCACGTGCTGACGACATCCCCGCTTACCTAGCTGCAAAACGCAAAAAAAACGACCTCATGCGCTGGGTAAAATTTCCACTCAAGGATCGGCTTGAGATGGTAACGGTCACCATGGGCTTCTATGGATTGCTGATCCTGCTGCCTGTGCTCATCTTCTGGAGGCACATGTTTTGGCCAGTTGCAGCAAGCCTGGTTGGGTTATCTTATTTCTATGCTATTGTCCATCCCTGGCTACCTGGCCGTGATGGGCTTTATAAAAGCATTCCGCTCACGGTTATATCGCTGGCAGGATTATTCACTTACAGTGCATTCTTGAATCCATTGCCCATCTCACAATTATTCCACTGGGCGGTGGGACTCACTGGCTTGTCCGTCTTCTCCGCTGCCGAATTGCAGGGTATGTCACCGCTGATGCGTGGCGAACAAGCCAACTGGGGCTACGAGGCAATCATCGGATTGCTGCTCGGAGCGATATACTGGTTGATTCCACTGACAATAGGATGGAGGTAAGCACATTACCATGCAGCCCACCCTTCTATCTTCGTTAAAAGACCATCTTAAATTCGCCAGGGAATTACGCGGTCTTAATATACATTTTGATCCACAGAAATGCAAAGGCGTCTGGCAGTGCTACAATGTATGCCCGGTTGGGTGTTGGACGCCTGATTATGAAAAACGGGTGATCATCTTTCACGATAGCGAACGCTGCATCGCCTGTGGTGCCTGTGTATTGCAATGCCCACAGGATGCAATCGAATTGAGATGAGCTAATTTTAGATTTTTCAAGAATAACAACAGCTTCTAGCTTCCTATCCATCAACTTTCAGCATATATCAGCCTCTGAAGCCAATAATTCACCTCCCCCGCTTTTAACCCGCTCAACACCTCTCCAAAACTAAATCTCGAATGTGTAATGTGGAATAATGCCACAAGCAGACTGCATTTGAAGCAACCCCTGTCAACCCCAAGCATGCAAGAATGGTCAGATTTGGTCATAATGTAGTCAGTTATCTTAATGAACCTACTTAGGGTGAATCCGTATTATATATGTACCTACTTTTCCAAAAATCTTGACTTATATCATGTGTAATACCGGCGTTACCTCGCCTAGCCATTGACAAGAAACATGCCTTACAGATAAATCTTCTTTTCCGGTACGCAGCTTAAAGGAATCACCTGGGTGGCAAAAAAGATAGCAAGTAATTTACTGGTCCTGTTTACTGCGGCCTGCCTGCTTTCCTCCTTATTCGGCTGTGGACAGAGCACGCCTGCGGTCCAAACGCCCACAGAATCTAGTCTTACCCAGCCAACGATTAACCATTCTCCAATCCCGGATGAGAACGAGAATGGAACAGAAACATATCCGTATGCAGTCAGTGTTCCTATCGGAATCGCTCCCACCATCGATGGCACTCTTTCTCCTGGTGAGTGGGACGATGCTTCCGTTGAAACCTTCACCGATGGTAGCCAATTGCTCTTGTTGCAAGCAGGAGATTTGATTTACGTGGGCATCAAGGCTATTGAGCCTAAAACGATCGCTGGGAATATATTCATCAGTAGCGGGAATGAAATCACCATCCTGCATACCTCTGCTGCCTTAGGCACCGCAATTTATCAGCAGGGTGTGGATGGTTGGCAGCAGACCCAGGATTTTTCCTGGCGCTGCAGGAATACAAGCGACAGCGAAGCCGCACAAGCGGAGCGTGCTGAATTCCTTCTGTACGAAGGCTGGCTGGCTGCTAATGGACTGATGGGAACACCCAATGAATTGGAGTATCAAATAAAACTCCCAGATCAAGATTTTCGCCTAGCCGTGGTTTACATTAAGGCAAGATATCCGTACGAGAAAGTTCCCTGGCCGGTTAACCTGGATGATGATTGTATCCAGCCATCCTCAGGCGGATTGCCTAGCGTAATGCAATTTTCGCCCGCACAATGGGCCAGATTAGAATTGTCAAGATAATCTGAAAGGGAATCATTATGATAAAGGGTTCCAAGATTTTTACGATACTGATTACACTTACGTTAATCTCATCCTGCAGGAAAACCGAACCCGAGGCAACAACCGTTTTAGGGCAACCCATTTCCGAGTCGAACCCCACGCAGGAAGAAAAAGCCGCTAGCACCCGCACTGTGCTCGCTTACGACGAATTGATGCATGGTTTCATTTCCACATCACCAGTGGACGAAACTGCCCTTACCATTCCTGAAGGTGCTGCACCTCTTGCTCACATCTTCGAAGGTCGGCTAGAGTTAATTGGGGAAGATACCATTGGCGAAATGCTCATCCTACGAGGAAACCCAAAACAGGAGCCAGAAGTTTCGCATCTGCCCGAGTTCGATTTCGAATTCGTGCAGAACGATGGCTATCTCGTTCCCGTGCAGCGCGGCCTAATCATCACCGATCATCCTTACTGGAACTATATCCTCGAGCCTGGGCGGGTCTGGCAAGAAGCTAGGGACCAGGGATTCTCGCGTGCATCTTTCCCTTTTGCCCTGGTCTGGAAGGGTTCCAATGCCATTCTCAATGGCACAATGACCTTTTTGTTTAGTGATGAAGACATTTCGAAGGTGTGGTATCAGGTAACCCAAGAGACGACTATCGATTTCAGCGCGGATATGTG
>Ga0210077_1000729_pt1 | contig 10827 bp, 10 predicted proteins | sample RushMan_CattailN_5_FD_185556 | JGI IMG/M metagenome (GOLD analysis project Ga0210077, IMG submission 185556) | Wetland microbial communities from San Francisco Bay, California, USA, that impact long-term carbon sequestration -... | ecosystem: Environmental > Aquatic > Marine > Wetlands ... | reverse complement strand
CCCCATGGTCAACGTCCTGATTTGGATCTATAATTTTCTACTGCACAATTTCGGCCTTTCTATTGTAATTTTTACCATCGTCATCCGGCTTCTCACTTATCCGCTCACGGCTCAACAGCTAAAAAGCCAGAAGAAGATGCAAGAACTGCAGGGATCCAAAAAATGGCAGGATATCCAGAAAAAATACAAGGACGATAAAGAAAAGTTAGCCCAGGAGCAGATGAAGATTTACAAGGAAATGGGTATCAATCCATTAGGTTCCTGTCTGCCACTAGTCATCCAATTCCCAATCATGATTGGTCTTTACCAAGCCATCTCTCTGGCAATGGCCTCTGCGCCGATTCAGCTGCTGAATTTGGGTCGCAGCCTGTATTCATTCATTCCTGCTTCAGCCCTTATCCCGCTTAACAGCAAGTTCTTATGGATGAACCTGGGGCTTCCAGAGATCAGCAGCCCGCATGCATTAGTGATCGCGGGCTTCGCTGTTCCGATCATGACCATCATTGTGGTGATTACCACCTACCTGCAATCAAAATTAATGACCCCACCAGCCAACCCAGGTGACCAGGGTGCCCAGATGTCAAAAATGATGAACTTATATATGCCCATCCTGATGGGATGGATCGCCTATTCCCTGTCTTCAGGTTTGGCGTTATATTTCATCATCAGCAATGTCCTGGGTGTCGCTCAATATGCGCTGATGGGTAATGTCCATTGGGATAACCTTCTACCAAAGAAAAAAGTAGCCACAACGAAGTAGTACCAAGTATGGGGTATCAGGTCAGGTAAAATTATGAACTCAAAACGTACGACTCTTGAAATTATCGCTCCTACGATCAATGAAGCCATAGAAAATGGATTAGCTGAGCTTGATTTACCGCGAGAAGCTGTTGAAATTGAAATCCTGGATGAGGGAAGTAAAGGATTGTTTGGCCTCGGAAGTCACCAAGCGCGAGTCCGTCTTATTGTGAAGCAGAATGTGCGAGAAGTTGTCCAGGAAGCTGATGTAGCGCCTGGAAAGCAGACAATCTTACCAGATACCGAAGAGGAAGAGTCTTTATTTACGCCTGTTCGCATTCCCGCTGCCAGTGCAAAAGAAGAAATCCCATTACATGTAGCTCAAGAGACGGTCAGTGAGCTATTAGGAAAAATGCGTATCAAGGCAGAGGTTAAAGCTTCCTATAGTGAAGTTGACGAGATACGAGGCACCCGCGCCATCCTGGTGGATATCACAGGCCAAGATTTAAGTGTGCTGATTGGGAAACGATCTGAAACGCTGAATGCCTTACAATACATTGCCCGGCTGATTGTCAGCAAAGAGCTGGGGGAAAATATTACCCTGGTGGTAGATGTTGAAGGCTACCGCACCCGTAGAGAGCGCCAGCTCCGTCAACTGGCTCACCGCATGGCCGAACAAGCCATAAAAACTGGACGCAAACAGACCCTCGAACCGATGCCCCCTAACGAGCGCCGTATTATTCACATGGAGCTCAGGGAGGATGAGCAAGTGACCACAGAAAGTTTTGGAGAAGAACCCCACCGCAAGGTCACCATCATTCCTAAAGTATAAACCCAAAAATCTTGGATGCTGTTTTTCGTAAAAAGACGGCATCTTTTTTATTTCAGGTATAATCATCTCATGTTCAATCTTTCACCGCTAGAACCGGTAAATTATCTCATTATTGGTCATTTAACTTATGATATTACCCCAAGCGGACCCAGGCTAGGTGGTACCGTCTCATATGCTGGGTTAACCGCCCATGCTTTAGGCCTGCGCGTCGGAATCATCACCTCCTGGGGTGGTGAATTGCCCCTCGGAAGACTCAAACAAATTCCTATCATCAGCTTTCCGGCTGAACATTCAACAACCTTCGAAAATATATACAACAAGGATGGTCGTATCCAGATCGTCCACACAGTTGCTCCCAAACTTGACTATCATCTCATCCCCGAGCCTTGGCGCCAAGCACCGATCATTCACCTCGGGCCAGTAGCTCAAGAAGTTGAACCAAGCCTGGTGAGGTATTTCCCCAACTCGCTGGTTGGCATCACCCCCCAGGGATGGTTACGTAGTTGGGACGAAGAAGGAAAAGTACATGCATCTGAATGGCCAGAGGCTTCTTTTACCTTACAACAATCAGGTGCAGCGGTGTTGAGTATTGAGGACCTGCAGTATGATGAAAGCCGGGTGGAAGAAATGGCTTCAGCCTCGCGCATCCTGGTGGTTACAGAGGGTGCTGCGGGTGCTCGGGTATACTGGAATGGCGATGTCCGCCGCATAAAAGCACCCCATGTGGAAGAGATCGATGCCACCGGCGCCGGGGATATCTTCGCGGCAGCATTTTTCACACGCCTCTACCTCACTCGCGACCCATGGGAATCTGCCCGATTTGCTACTCAGATCGCAGCTATGTCAGTTACACGCCGGGGTTTGGAGGGCATTCCTACACCAGAAGAAATCCAGGAATATCTGATTGAGGTCCTTTGATGGGGAGAATTTATACGATTGCAAACCAGAAAGGTGGCGTGGGCAAGACAACCACGGCAGTAAATCTGGGAGCATTCCTGGCTAATTTAGGCCAGCGTACCTTGCTGGTTGATCTTGACCCGCAGGCAAATGCGTCTTCATGCCTTGGGCTAGATAAGCGGAGTGTAACGAACAGTTCGTATAACGTCATCATTGGTGAAACACCAGCTATTAAAAATATCCTGTATAACCCCCGACTGAAGATTTCACTCTTGCCCTCTTCTCCTGCCCTGGCAGGTGCTGAAATTGAGCTGGTTTCGGTAATTGCTCGAGAGACCCGTCTCAAAGAAGCTTTACAGCCGGTGATTGATCGTTACGATTATATTCTGATCGACTGCCCCCCATCTTTGGGATTGCTAACCCTGAATGGCGTGGTTGCAGCTAAAGATGGTGTCATTATCCCAGTACAATGCGAATATCTGGCATTGGAGGGCATCGGGCAGCTAAATCAGACCCTGGCGCGCATCAGGGCATCGTTATTCCCCAGACTGCGTGTGCGAGGTGTGATTTTAACCATGTTTGACGTACGAACAAAGCTCAGCGCTGATGTGGTTCAAGAAATCAACCGCCACTTTCCAAACCTGGTCTTCTCTACCATCATTCCTCGTTCCGTACGCCTGGCGGAAGCGCCGTCGTACGGACAGCCTATTTCGGTATATGCTCCAGGTTCAAACGGGGCAATTGCCTACTCAAACCTGGCGCGCGAGATCATGATCGGTGACGGAGTGTTGCTTCCGGAACAAATCCAATCTCTGGTGAGTACATGATGGCAAAAAAAACTGGTCTTGGCCGAGGGCTCGATGCCCTCATCCCAGCAGGAGAATTTACTCCTGAAACTTCTACACCTCTCCCCGCACGGGGTTATGATACTTTGCCAATAGCCGCGATCAGCCGCAATCCACGACAACCACGGTCTCAAATGGACCAGGAAGCGCTGGAGGAACTCGCTGCTTCCATTAGCAAGAATGGTATCTTACATCCATTAATCGTTACGCCGAGTGAGGAAGCTGGCAAGTATACCCTCATCGCCGGTGAGCGGCGATTAATTGCCGCAGGTATGGCAAAACTGGATAGCGTCCCGGTAATTATCCGCGAAGCCAATGAGCAAGAAAGGCTCGAGCTAGCGCTGATCGAAAATGTCCAGCGTGCTGACCTGACACCTCTGGAAGCAGCTAATGCTTACCGCCAGCTGGCAGATGATTTTAATTTATCTCACGACCAGATTGCCCAACAGCTGGGTAAAAGCCGTGTTTCAATCACCAATACCCTGCGCCTGCTGAACCTGCCTGAAAATGTTCAACTGGCGCTGGCGAAAGGTGAAATTACAGAAGGCCATGCACGAGCGCTACTTGGCTTGCCTAATCCGCAGGCTCAAAGTGCGGTTTTACAGACCATCATAAAAAATGAACTGAACGTCCGTAAAACTGAAGACCTAGTCCGTAAGTTTCTCGGGCAGAGACCACCCACTGCGCAAAAGCCTGCCCCAACACCCGATGTATCTTACCTGGAAGAAAGGCTGCGACAGCGATTGGGCACCCGCGTCAACCTCCATCCACGCAAAAAAGGGGGTACACTGGTCATTCATTATTATTCAGACGAAGAATTGGATGCCCTGATCTTGCGCATCCTGGGCCAAGCTGATTAACCAGCTATGATGCTCGTCATCCACAACGCTAAAATACATACGCTCAATCCAAAACAACCATTCGCCAGTGCTGCAGCCATCGATTACGGCCACGTACTGGCGGTTGGTACTGATGAAGAAGTCCATACCCGCTTTTCTCAAGCCGAAAAATTTGATGCAGCAGGTCACACTATCATCCCCGGCCTGACTGATGCCCACATCCACCTGGAAGATTATGCGTTGAGCCTGCAAAAAATCGATTGCGAAACGCCGACACGTGAGGATTGTTTACGCAGAGTAGCTGAAAGAGCTATCAGCACCCCTCCTGGCGAGTGGATCTTCGGCCATGGGTGGAATCAGAATAATTGGGAAGAAGGCTATGGGTCAGCCAGCACGCTTGACGCTATCACCCCACAAAACCCGGTATATCTTACCCATAAATCGCTGCATTCCGCTTGGGTAAATTCATACGCACTCCATGTGGCTGGCTTAAACAGCCAGACGCCTGACCCACCTGGAGGGCGGATTGGCCGCTTACCTTCCGGTGAACCAGATGGTATCTTATATGAATCTGCAAGAATCAAGGTTGAACAAGCCCTCCCTGAACCAAGCCTGGAGCAGGTGGTGCAGGCATTGGGTACTGCCATACCCAGGCTGTGGCGCATGGGGCTGACAGGTGCTCACGATTTCAGCTCTGCGAAATGTTTTTCAGCCTTGCAGATCCTGCACAAGCGGCATGATCTCAACTTTCGCGTAGTGAAGGGCATTCCCTTTGAGAATCTAGCCCAGGCGATAGCAGTGGGCTTAAGAACCGGCTTTGGGGATGATATGCTGTGTGTGGGTGCGCTCAAGCTCTTCTCAGACGGTGCCCTTGGGCCACGGACTGCAGCAATGTTTCAGCCCTATGAAGGTGAGCCTAGCAATCGGGGTTTATTAATGATGGATGGGGAGGAGTTATTCGAACAAGGGCAGATTGCAATCCGTAATGGCATCAGCCTGGCCATCCATGCCATTGGTGACCGTGCAAACCATGAAGTACTTAAGGCCTATTCGCAGCTGCGAGAATTCGAACAGACAATCCCAGAAGTATCAAAAACAGCTTTACGGCATCGCATTGAGCATGTACAGGTTATCAAACCAGAAGATATTGCTCGTTTTTCCAGGCTAGGAATTATCGCCTCCATGCAGCCCATCCATGCCACCTCTGATATGTCGATGGCCGACCGCTATTGGGGCAGCCGATCATCCTATGCCTATACCTGGCGCAGTCAGCTGTCTGAGGGATCCAGACTGGCTTTTGGCTCGGACGCCCCCGTTGAATCGCCTAACCCTTTCTGGGGTATCCACGCAGCAGTCACGCGAAAGCGCCGAGATGGTACGCCAGCGGATGGATGGCACCCAGAACAATGCCTGAGCGTTGAAGAAGCTATCCGTGGCTTCACCACAGCTGCGGCTTATGCTGGCGGTATGGATGAAAAACTTGGGGTCCTGGCTGAGGGCTACCTGGCAGATCTCCTTGTCTTAAATGCTGACCCTTACAGATCTCAGCCTGATGAGTTGATGGAGATTCAGCCTCTTGCCACAATGATTGCTGGCGAATGGGTCTACAGCGGATAATAAAAAAAGCGCCGGATTTCATCCAGCGCCTGTGAGGGAAGTAATATTATTATCGAGATAATCCCATTGTGATGCGTTCGGTGCGGATTAGATCTGCGACCACTACCAACCGGTTCAGATAGGACTTGGTAGCAGCATCCCAATCGATACAGGTGATCAGGCTTATTTGGGAGTTATCCGTCGGTTTAATCACCGACATATCGCCATCATCGGTAATTTTTCTCTCACTTACCTGATAGGTATATATATTCTGCTCTGTGTAAAGTATGATCACCTCTCCCATGTGCAGCTCATCCAAATGACGGAAGGGGCCATCTCCCATGCCTGCAACAGTTACATGCCCAGCCAACCCGGTGTTGCTGCCCAACCCGGGCCAGGAGGTATTCCCCATCCAGGCTATTTCTTGCCGGAGGCCATTAATCAGCCAGCTGTAGCCATCGTATGGCACATATTTCACTTCGGTATCCAGCAATAAGGCAGGGATAATAATTCGTACGACCGCACTGGTATCAGGGTGGGCTTCACCCGGTCTCGGTGTGACTGTGAGCACCGGGGTTGGGATGGGATAATCGGGCAGAGTCACGATAGGAACCACGGAATCAGGCGTGGAGAAAGCTGAAGCAGGCTGCCATACCAGGCTGGTTGCGGATGGCTTGGCAGGCTGGGCCTCGACAACACTGCCATTACCCGCTTGATTAACCTGCTCGAAGGGTGTACCCCCGAGCTGATTGAATAATCCCACTGAGGTCACTATCACGATAAAACCAACCAAGATCAACAAGCTGCCGCTGACGGTCATCCACAACCGATCTTTATGTATGCGTGCTTTTGTCCATCGCACCAAGCCCAACAGGGTGCCACCAAAAACGATAAGTAAGATTCCCGGAAGCGATGAGAGCGATTTCGAGCCGTCTTGCCGCCAATTCAAAGGCAGGTCGCCAGTACCTGGTAAGGATGTGTATATAACTCGGTAAGCAACACTGGCATTTTTCGATCCCCGCTGGTCATAGGTGAGGGTAACAACATTACTCAGGGTTTCAGTGCGCGATAGGGTGGAATTTACCCGCACCAATGCAGTGATCGTCACGATTTCATCTGGATCAACATTCCCGATCGTGGCGATGAAAGAATGGGTCCCTTTTGTGACCGTCCCCGAGAAGGTCACCGAGATTACATCGATGAAGGTCGGGAAAGAATCAACGATGATATTATCCACGGTGGTTAAGTCGCTGGTATTTCCCACTTTAATGGTGAATGTCATCGTCTCGTTTACTCTCGCTGACGAGGGTGAAACTGAAACAGAAATTGTTGCACCCGGGTTTACCGTTGCTGTGCTGGTAGGAGTGGTAGTGGGAGGAGTGCCGGTAATCGTTGGAGTAAGAGTGGCTGTTGGACTGCTGGTTGGAGTATTTCCTGGAGTCGAGGTCTCGGTAGGCGTAGGTGTTTCAGTGACAGCTGCTGTGGCCGTAGCCGTGTTAGTAGCTAGCTCAGTGGGTATTGGGGTGAGCGTGACGGTGGGAGTTGCAGTGACAGTATCGGTTAACTGCTGCGAGTAGTATAACTCTGTTCCATATGCGGGAAAACCAGCGCGATTACCCAGCGAAGCCTGTCCCTGAGCAAATGAAGCTGATGCAGATATTAATACCAGACCAATAAATATGATCAACCCGAGGAGGTATATAAACAACCTGGTCTTATTATTAATCAGTATGTCAGGCTCGAAATCAGGAGTCTTCATTAATAATTATTAATTTTTTTCTTTGAACTGTCTTATACGCCCTATTTTGAATATTTTTTCTTATCAGACATTATAACACTACAGATAAAGGTAAGATTAAATTGTGCTTGTAACAATTATAGCGACCCAGCATCTAATGATTGTGGACTTAAATAGAATTAACAATTTATGAGGAGAACCGTGCAAACCAGAATACTCAATGATGATTTAATCGGACAGATCAGGCAATTATTCGAGGCACAATTTCAACATCCTGTGGAATTGCTGTTCTTTGCTAGTGAATCTAGCTATGATGTTTGTGAAGATATTAAACAATTATTGGAAGAAATAACCGATTTATCCCAGAAGATACACATACAAAATTATGATATCGATAAGCAAGACGACATAGCTAAAAAATACAACGTGCAAGTTGCACCTGCTCTAGTGGTAGCAGGGCGGGCAGAGGATGGCACGATATTGGATTTTGGCATCCGCTTGATCGGCGCACCATCGGGATATGAATTCAGCTCCCTAATACAGGCAATCATATTGGTATCCAAGCGAGATTCCGGGTTGAAAGACGAAGCCCGAGTGAAGCTTAATCAGCTGAAAGATCGCGTTCACCTACAGGTCTTTGTCACCCCCACCTGACCCTATTGTCCGCAAGCCGTGACGCTTGCGCATCGAATTGCATTGGAAAACCCGATGGTACAGGCGGAGATGATCGAAGCAAGTGAATTTTATGAACTAGCCATGCGATATAATGTCAGCGGAGTACCTCAGACGGTTATAAATGAAGGTGCAGGTATAATTTTAGGTGCTGTCTCCGATGATATCCTGCTGCAAGAAGTAATGCGTGCAATAGATAATCCATAATATTTATGAGTATGTCAAGCCACATCCATAAGAAAATCCAAATCTTGCCACTGATATTGATTGGTGTTGGGTTGATCCTGATTGGTTTAGTAGCCATAAAAGTGATCAGCAGCAGGGATACTTCGGATGATTATTCCGTTGTACCGTCGGAGGTGAATTTCCCTGCACCTGACTTATCATTGAATGATCTAAACGGTCAGGTGGTGCGCATATCTGATTACCGCCAAGATATCGTCTTAATAAATAATTGGGCTACCTGGTGCCCTCCATGCAAGGCAGAGATGCCGACACTTTTAAAGTACTATAACCAGCACACTGATCAAGGTTTTACGCTGCTTGGTATTGAGGCTGGCGACTCTAAAGAAGAAGTATCAAGTTTCGTCAATAAATATGGGATCAGCTTCCCGGTTTTGCTGGACCCGAATAACAAGTCTCTGATTGCCTTCCACAATGACAGCCTACCAAGTTCGTATGTCATTGACCATGATGGCAATGTTATTCTTGCCTGGACGGGTCCCATAAATCAAGCCATGCTGGAAAAATACCTTACCCCCCTTTTGGAACAATGACTATGAATGTGAATGTTACCTGGAATAAGAAACTTTTCTTTATGGGAAATGGTGAAACTGGCTTTTCAGTTCCACTGGATAGCTCCCCTGCGATAGGAGGCGAAAACAATGGATTTGAACCGATGGAATTAATTGCCATCGGGCTGGCTGGCTGTACTGCTATGGATACCATATCCATCCTTCAAAAAAAGCGACAGGAAGTGACCACTTTTGAAGTTCAGGTACATGCTGACAGGGCAACTGACTTTCCTAAAGTTTTTACTCATATCACCATTGAATATATCGTTGATGGGTATCATATTGACCCGACTGCCGTCGAACGCTCTATTGAACTATCCGTAACAAAATATTGCCCTGCACAAGCTATGCTGAGCAAAGCCTGCCAGATAGATCATAAATATACAATTAAAAATGCATCCATTACCGGGCGTGAGTTAAAGTTCTCTAAGGCGGAAAAAAGTTAATCAATTCCTAACAATTCTATAAAGGTAATTCTTACAGCTCTGTGGTATAGTACCAATTGCCATAGAAGTTGTAAAATCAATTGGGGCTGATAAATATAATTTACCTACGAGATTCAAATTTTGGGATAATTTTTTTCAACCAATTTGACCAAGCATTCTGTATATAGTTGTTTTATTTTGATGAGGAATCGCGAGGATTTCTTGATTTGACGTAAACTACTCATATATAAAAGCAGTTTTGATTGAGAAATATTACACAAAAACATTAGCAAAAAGCATTGCGAATCGATTGCATAAAAACAAACTACATGCTATAATGACCACGTTAATTATTCCCCCCTTTACAAGTAATTAGTTTTACACATATTTCCAGCTTCCCGTCTCGATTCTTATCACTTGAATAAATCGACGGGAAAATGAAAATAAATATGCGCATATCAAAAAAATACTAAGAGAAGAAAAATATGAAAGTTATTGAGTTGCAAGCGACCACCCTGGATCATCTGCGCCAGATGGCAAGGGATTTGAATGTTCATAATGCCAACCGACTAAAGCGCGATGATCTCATCCTGAAGATTCAGCAAGCTGAAGCCGAAAGGGAAGGCCTTGAATTGCGCGGCGGTATCTTAGAAATTATGAGTGATGGCATGGGTTTCCTGAGGTCAGGCCATTACCAGCCGGGAGCGTTTGACGTTTACGTCTCACAATCACAAATCAGGCGATATAACTTGCGCGATGGCGACCTAATCATTGGGCACGTCAGACCTCCGCGAGAATCGGAAAAACATTATGGGCTGCTCAAGGTCGAAACCGTCAATGGTTTCGATCCCGAAGAAATCCGCAACCGCCCGGCATTCGAAAGCCTCACTCCAATCTTTCCTGACCAGCGTTTTAACCTAGAGACCGATCGCCACACGCTGGCAACCCGGCTGATCAATATGGTTACCCCTATCGGACGGGGACAGCGCGGGCTGATCGTTTCACCTCCTAAAGCTGGTAAAACCACAATTCTCAAACAGCTCGCTAATGCCATATCCACCAATCATTCCGATGTGTATTTGATGGTTGCCCTGATTGGCGAACGACCGGAAGAAGTGACCGATATGGACCGGTCTGTAGATGCTGAAGTGATCTCCTCGACCTTCGATGAACCGGTAACGTCTCATGTACGTGTGGCTGAAATGGCCCTCGAGCGTGCAAAACGTATCGTAGAAACCGGTCGAGATGTGGTGATCTTGATGGACTCCATCACCCGCCTGGCGCGAGCCTATAATCTAGTAGTCACCCCATCTGGGCGCACACTATCGGGTGGTATCGATCCCTCGGCACTCTACCCACCCAAGCGGTTTTTTGGTGCTGCCAGGAATATCGAGGAAGGTGGCTCACTCACCATAATTGCCACCTGCCTGGTGGACACCGGTTCGCGTATG
>Ga0210077_1000728_pt1 | contig 10828 bp, 13 predicted proteins | sample RushMan_CattailN_5_FD_185556 | JGI IMG/M metagenome (GOLD analysis project Ga0210077, IMG submission 185556) | Wetland microbial communities from San Francisco Bay, California, USA, that impact long-term carbon sequestration -... | ecosystem: Environmental > Aquatic > Marine > Wetlands ... | reverse complement strand
TAAGGGGATTTTTATATGGAAAGAGTTTATGTTATACCACTTAGAAAAGTAAAAAATGTTCCAAGGACTATCCGGTCCCCAAGAGCAGTTCGTTACGTAAAAGAATTCATAGGAAAGCATATGAAAACAGAAGATATCACAATAGATGCTTCTGTCAACGAAAAAATATGGGAAAGAGGAATCCAAAAAATACCTCCTAAAATCAAAGTCAAAGCTGTAAAAGAGGAAGACGGTTCAGTTGCAGTCACCTTAGTCGAATAGGTGAACTTGATGATAAGAAGAGCTAATTTAAACGGGAACCCTAATCTCGGTGTTGCAATTTCTGCAACAGATAAAGTTGCAATAGTTCCCTCTAATTTATCAGAAGCAATGGAACATCTTGTAACAGATACTCTAAAAGTACCTGTAATCAAAACTCCAATTAATGGAAGTAATCTTGCTGGGGCACTGGCTGTTGGAAATTCAAATGGATTTATATTGTCTCCATACGCTTTTGACAGTGAGATAGAAGCCATTAAAGAGTTTGATGTGGAAGTAGCAAGAATTGAGGATAAATTTACAGCAGTAGGTAACATCATACTTGCAAATGATTTTGGAGCTATTGTAAATCCACTACTTTCTGATGAATCATTAGAAATAATTAAAGATGTTTTAGACATTGAAGTTGAACGAGGAAGTATAGCTAAATTTAAAATTACAGGATCTGTCGCTGTTTCAACAAATAAAGGGATATTAGCACATCCTTCTGCAACTGAAGATGAACTTGCCTTTGCAGAAGGTGTAATGAAGACTCCTGCAGATGTTGGGACCGTAAATAATGGTATAATGCTTGTTGGAGCATGCATGGTTGCAAATTCCAGCGGTGTTATTGCTGGATTGAACACCACAGGCCCTGAACTTGCAAGAATTGAAGAAGCATTAGGTTTTCTTGAGGGATATGAATGAGAACAAAGATATTTAGAATTCAAGGTAAATTTATGATGGGAAATAAATTCAAACCTTTTACAAAGGAATTGAAAGCCATAAATGAAGACGATATACGAGAAAAGATTTATTCTGATTTTGGAAGCAGACATGGAATAAACAGGAACAAAATAGTTATAGAAGACATCAAAGAAATTTCAAAAGATGAAGTCCAGGATCCAATTGTTAAAGCATTGATCGAAGGGTGATCTCATGGAAGACAGACAAAGGCTCGAACAGATGGTAAATGAAATTAACATGTACCAGGGCCAACTGGACGTTTTAAAACAACAAATTGAATCAGTTAAATCTTCTATAGCAGAATTAACATCAGCTGAGGATACTTTAGAAGCTGTTAAGGGAAAAGAAAATACAGAAACATTTGTACCAATAGGTGCGGGTTCTTTTCTCATTACGGAAATTAAAAACACTGATCAGGTTATCATGGGGCTTGGAGCAGGTGCTGCTGCAAAGAAAAGCATAGATGAAGCAAAAGAAAGTATATTTTCCCAAAAAAAAGAGCTAGAACAATTAGTTGAAAAAATGATGGGAGATGTACAGAAATTAACTGATTATATCGTAAGAAAAAGCCCGGAAGCTGAAGCACTACTTCAAAAAGTGGAAAGTGAAGAAGCTCAAAGGCAGTAATTCACTCGAAAATCTGTCAAATCTCCGATTTGACGCTGCAAAAATCTTTGATTTTTGTTGGCTTCGATTTCGAGGGTCCCAAACACAAAGTATGCAAAAATCTTCGATTTTTGCTGCCTTCGAACATGGAATGTTCGGGGCCGAGAAAATTACATTTTCTCCGGCGTCAAAATTCTTTGAATTGTGACAGTGTTTGAGGGTCTCTTTTTTATATAATGTTTTTTATAAATTTAACTCACTGGAAATTTAAAAGGACGTGAATATTTTGTTTGAATCACTTAAAAAGAAATTTAACGGCACTATTGGGAAATTAAGTGATAAACTCGCAACCGAGGAGGAAGAAACATCTCCTGTAACTGAAGTTCCAGAAGAAATCAAAGAAGAAACTAAAGAAGAGACATTCGAAAAACTGGAAAAAATTGAAGAACCCTCAGCTGAAGAAACTGAAACTGGCGTCAAGGGAAGGCTATCAGGGATTTTTTCCAGGGAAAAGAAGGAAGAAACAACTGAAGAGGAACTTGAGGAAAAAACTGAAGTTAATCCTGAAGAAGCTGAAAAGGAAGAGTCTGAGGAAGAAAAATCAGGAATGTTTTCGTTTGTTACTAAAAAGACTATATCTGAAAAAGATATCGATGATATACTCTTTGAACTTGAAATGTCGCTTTTAGAAAGCGATGTTGCCATGGAAGTCGCAGAAAAGATCATTAATTCTGTAAAAGAAGATCTTGTGGGGAAAAAGATTAGAAGAAGAAGTGACATTGCAGAATTTACAAGGGAAGCACTTAAAAAAGCTATTTCTGAAATATTAGGTGTTGAAACTAAAGACCTTAAAGAAATGGCGGATAATGCGCAAAAGTCTGGTGAGCCCCTTAAAATTATGTTTGTGGGGATAAATGGCACTGGTAAAACAACTACTATAGCTAAAGTAGCTACTTATTTTATAAATGAAGGATATACTCCGGTTATTGCAGCTTCGGACACTTTCAGGGCGGGTGCAATTGAACAGATAAGTCATCACGCTGAAAAAATCGGTGTAAAAATTATAAAACACAAAAAAGGTGCAGATCCAGCTGCAGTTGCATATGATGCAGTTGAACATGCAAAAGCTAAAGGAAAGGCTATAGTTTTAATAGATACCGCTGGCAGAATGCAGACAAATGTGAATCTCATGGATGAGATGAAGAAAATCAAGCGTGTTGTAAAACCAGATCTAATTATTTATGTTGGTGATGCTTTAACAGGAAACGATGCGGTGGATCAGGCTTCAAAATTTGATGAAGCTGTTGGCGTCGATGGGATTATCCTGACAAAAGTGGACGCAGATGCAAAGGGCGGAGCAGCACTTTCAATAGGTTATGTAATTAACAAGCCAATCCTATTTTTAGGTGTAGGTCAGTCTTATGAAGATATAATGGAGTTTAAATCTGAATGGATGGTTGAACAGCTTATTTAATTCATTTACATCAAATTTCTATTATTTATTCTTTTTATGTAATGATTTTCAGCAACTTCATCAAACTATACTATAGAAAAAGAATTTTTTCGGGAATAAAAATTTAAAAATTATTTAAGTGATCCTATTAATCCAAAAATAGTCTATTTAAAACATGAATTAGAATCAGTCTTTATCAAATTTTCTATTTTTGAGTTGAGATACTAGTTTTATCCCCGGAAAAATTTCAATTTTTTCAGCAATTTTTTCAGAGTCTACGTTTTCTTCGGTAAAATATTTCAAAACATCCCTTGAATTTTTTGATTTTATTAATATTGAAATTTTAGTACCTGGTTTTAAAATCATGTCTGCTTTGGGGAAAAGTATTTCGTCATTTTCATAAACGGCTACGATACTGAAATTATCGTTTGGGCTTATATCGCTAATTTTTTTACCTATATATTCCCCATTTTCAAGGTAAAGATCTATGAGTTCAGTATCGCCATTACCTAGAACTGTTATATCTGCTATTTTTGGCCTGGTTATAAGTTTTTCAACATAGTCAGCTGCATAGAGTTCGGGATTTATGATTATATGAATACCTGCTTCTTTAAAAGCTTCTCTGTGATTTGGGTCGCTCACCTGTGATATTATCCTGGGAACTTTATAACCTTTTGCCAGTATGCACGCCAGTAAATTAACTTCATCATTTTCAGTGGCTGCCACAAAAACGTCCGCTTCTTCTATGTTTGATTCTTCCAGGATTTCTGTATCTGTTCCATTACCATATAAAACTTGGGCATCCAGTTTACTGGCAACTTTATCACATTTCTCCTGGTTATTTTCTATTAGGATAATGTCATGACCATCCGAAATTAATGATAATGTCAGATTTAACCCAAATATTCCACTGCCCATAATTACAACATGCATAATGACCCTCACGTTAGATTATAATTTAAATCAATTGTTAATAACTGATAAGCTATAACTATTTCTTAGTACATTTTTTATAATATAAAATATTTTAACTTTTTCATGTTTTTTTAAATTGGAAATGTTTTATTTTAAATAATTTAAAGATTTTTAGCAACTTCGCTAAAGGGCACCACTTCCCTAACTTCAACTTCCATGGGTCCAAAGAAGTTTTTAACAGCATCTGCGCTTTCTGCATCTACTATAAAATATCCATGATGTGTGACGGCTTCTTTTGGACAACTAACATATGCCCCTTCCATTTTAATATTATTCTTTTTCATATTTTCCTCAGAAAATAGTTCTTTAAGCATATTTTTCCCTTCATCGCTGTTTAAAGGGCATTGGGATGCAGGATGCATATGGACTGCAGCAAATAACATAAAATCACCTCATTTTATTACTAAGTTTTTTAAAATATTTAATTTTATGGAAAAATAGTAGATGAATTTTAAAACTATAAAAAACACAGTGGCATTAACTTAAATATCATGTTGACAGATTAATTTTAGATTATCTTATTTATTCCCTCAAATTCTCTCAAAATCCTCAAAAAAATTTTCAATTTTTTTGGGAGTTAAGAAATGCTCTGCATTTCTTAAAATTCATAGAATTTTTGGAGCTCGAAAATCGTAGATTTTCGAAAGCTTCGAATTTGGGGCATAAAAATCTATGATTTTTTACGGTTGCAGAATGGAGCAGGAGAAAAATGCAAGGCATTTTTCGCTGCCGGAGGAAATTTAACTTACAAACACTACGTGTTTGTGCTCCGAAATTCGTAGAATTTCGAGAGTTTCCTCGGCCGCAAAAACGGAGTTTTTGCTGGCATAAAAAATGGGAGATTTTTTAATGTTCCGCAAACATCAAAAATTGTAAACTTTCGAATGTTAGAGTGATTTCATGAACGCGTATTTAGAGATTATAAGGCCAGGAAATGCAGTTATGGCTGTTATAGCAGTACTTTTAGTCATGCTTATAAGCGGAAACTTTACATTAAGTGCATTTTTGGCATGTTTTGTGGTTTTTATCATAACTGGCGGTGGTAATGCAATAAATGATTATTTTGATTATAAAATAGATGCCATCAATAAACCAAGCCGCCCAATTCCATCTGGAAGAATTTCTTTAAGGCGAGCAGGAATTTACTCACTGTCCTTATTTATCATAGGTGTAATTCTTGCTTTTATGATTGGGATATTACCAGGATTTATAGCTATTTTAAGTTCATCACTATTGATTTTGTATGCGTATAACCTAAAAAAAATGCTTATTGTTGGAAATTTGGGTGTTTCATTTCTTACAGGACTTACATTTGTTTTTGGAGGGGTGGTTGTGGGTGCAATTACAACTTCTGTTTATTTAGGATTATTTGCATTTTTGATGACGATGGCACGTGAAATTGTAAAGGACATGGAAGATGTGGAAGGAGATAAGAATGAAGGGGCAACCACATTACCTATAATCTATGGTATGAAATCATCATCGATCCTTGCAGCATCATTCATGATAATTGCAAGTATTGCAAGTCCAGTGCTTTATTTTATAGGAATCTTCAATATACTTTATTTAGTACCACTTTCTGCTGCAATTGTAGTCTTTCTACTATCTGCAGTGTCAGTATTAAGGGATCAATCAACTATAAATACTGCAAAGGTTTCAAAAAGAATTAAAATGGGTATGGGGATAGCATTCCTGGCATTTGCTGTCGGATCACCATTTTTAGCCGCAATATTTTAATATAATGGGTTCTCATGACTTATTATGAAAAAGTTCAATTTATGTTTAAAATAGGAGCATTAAATGAAAAGAAACCAGAAAAATGCATTGGTTTATTTAGGTATTGGAATAGGGATAGTGATACTTCTTGGGGGAATTTTCAGCATTTATGATTTTAAATATGGGTTGATTGGATTCGTTTTATTTATTATAATTGCTAATGTCATTAATTTGTATTATAAAGATTAAATTAGCTCTATTTTTCTAATTATTATTTTAAAAACACAATTTTTAACTATTTTTAAGAATATAACCTAGTATATGAAACTCAAACCAATAGGAATTATAAATTCTCAGTATAAAACAAAAAGTGATTCTCCACGTCAGGGCCGTTTTTCTGAAAAATTAAGTAAAATAACTGTTTTCGATGAATATTTGCAGGGTTTGGAAGATATAGAAAAACATGAACACTTAATTATTTTATATGGCTGGGATCGGGCTGAAGATTATAGATTAAAGGTAATTCCCCCTGGAAAAACAAAAGAACAGGGATTATTCTCCACCAGAGCTCCTGTTCGGCCAAATCCTATTGCTTTATGCCTGGTTAAGTTGATTGAAATAGAAGGTAATGTTCTTACAGTAAAATGGCTGGATGCATTGGATGGATCTCCACTTATTGATATTAAACCGTTTTTACCTGAAATAGACTGTATATAATAATGAATATAGGGAAAATTCAGCCTGAAAAAGTCTTAAAGGATAAATAACATAATAAGTAGGGGGAGAATGAATATGGCAGCTAACGATGAAATGAAAATAAAAATACTTAAAAACGGTCCATATATGGTTTCAGGGAGTGTTCCCTTAATTGAAGAGATAATGACAACAAATGAAGAAGGGCATGTATGCCAGTGGAGTGAAGGCATTAAATACCCTCTTAAGGAAAAATACACCATTTGCCGCTGTGGGGCTTCCAAAAATAAGCCTTTCTGCGATGGAACACATATAAAAATTAATTTTGACGGGACCGAAATAGCGAGCAAAGAAGATTACATGAATAAGGCTCGAAAGATTGAAGTGAAAGGTTTTGTGTTAAACGATGTATGGGACTTGTGCGATCACTCTCGTTTTTGCCTTCGGGGAGGCGGAATAAGGGAACTGCTGAAATCTGAAGATCCTGAAGACATTGAACTTGCCATTGAAGAAGCTAAAAGCTGCCCCTCTGGACGTCTTGTATTATGGGATAAAAAAACAGGGCAGCCAGTTGAACCAGAATTTGAACCATCCATAGTTCTGGTTAATGACCCGCAAAAACAGTGTGACGGGCCGGTTTGGGTAAGGGGTGGAATTCCAATTGAATCTACTGATGGAAGCACCTATGAAATTCGTAATAGGGTTACAATTTGCAGGTGCGGAAAGTCTGAGAATAAACCATTTTGCGATGGAAGGCACTGGATGAGTGCAGAAGAGAAGCAGGCATTTCGGGAGAAATGGACCTGTCGGGAAGATTAAAAGTTAATAATTTTCTATTTTTTGTTTTTCTAATCTATTTATTAAAATTAAATTCTGATTTTCAACCATCAATTATTTAAAATTTAATATTCACCGCTTTCATAGGCCTTAACGGTTTCTCTTATATTTTCATAGATATGATCTTCTCCTATAAGGTCAATTAACCCTAATTCCTTGAACTGATTTCTAAGTTCTGGTAAAATCAATGTCAATCCCAATTTAACTCCTCGAGATTCTAAATCATGATGTAGATCCTTAAGCATTTCGGCAGAAGTATAGTCAATTGCAGAAAATCCTGCTGTATTCAATACAAATAATTTTAGGGAAGGATCTGCGTTATCTACAAGTTTAAGCACTTCTTCACGCAGCTGATCAGAGTTGGCAAAGTATAGATCACGATTGAACCGATATACTATAAGACCATCTGCAGTTGATTCGCCAATTTTAAGAGATTTAAAAACCCATTTGCCTCTTTTATCCTTTACAAGGATGCTGTTAGTGGGCCTATAACTGTGAGAAAGATGTAAAAATAAAGAAAGTATAATTGAAATCACTATTCCCAGCAATACGCCCAGAAAAACTACACTAGCAGCAGTAATTAGGGCTAAAAAGAATTCTGGCCGTACTTTTCTATGAATGTCCTTTAAACTGGATACGTCGATCATGCTAATACCGATTAAAAAAACAATACCTGCAAGGGTTGCATTTGGTAAAAATGACATTGGTTTTGTTAAAAACAGCAGCACTGCCAGTACAGCGGCTGCAGTTACAAGTGAAGCCATCTGTCCACGGCTTCCTGCATTCTCAACTATTTCTGTTTTTGTGGGGCTTCCATTTACTACAAATGTGCCTGTTATTCCTGCAACTCCATTAGCAAGACCAAGTGCAAAAAAGTCTTTATTTTCATTAACGTTTTCAGAATATCGGATTGCAAATGCTCTGGATGTAGCCGCGCTTTGAGATACTATAACCATGAAACAGGCACCTGTAGCCAGCATTAAATTTGGTAAAACGCTGATGTCCAGTGAAGGTATTGAAAGGGTAGGAAGCCCACTTGGCACACTGCCCAAAATTGAAATTCCAATGCCTTGAAAATTAAACAAAAAGCTTGCTATAACTGTTCCTGCAACTGCTATAAGTGCCCCGGGGATATTAGGCGAAATACGGCGAGTTCCAACAATAATAATCACTACTGTTAATGATGTTATAAGTGTGGGTATATTAATCTGGGATAAATGTGTAAAAACGTTAATTAATTGGGGAATAGTGTTTAAACCACCTACTCCAGGTATTCCAAGCATACCTGAAAGCTGGCTTATGAGTACCTGGACTCCAACTCCTGCTAAAAAACCAATTAAGACCGTTCTGGACATAAAATCAGCTATAAACCCAAGTCGGAATATACGTGCCAGAATTAGAAAAATTGCACACAATAGAGCCACGGTAGATGCCAGTGCAACATAATTAGGGCTCCCGATTACGGCTATGGAAACTAATGTGCTGGATAAGATCGCAGCCGTCGCTGAATCAGCTCCAACTATTAAATGACGTGAAGAGCAGAAAATAGCGAATATGGCAAGTGGAAATAAAATAGTATAAAGTCCAGTGATAATTGGCATTCCAGCTATCTTAGCATATCCCATAACTTCTGGAATTCCAACTGCAGCCAGTATAAGCCCGGCTATAATTTCAGAAGTTAGTGCGGCTTTAAAAGGCAGTACTCCTTCCAGGAGCAATTTATTTCTGGAAGTTAATATTCTTTGTTTAATATCTTTCATATTCTCTGAAATGTAGTTTAAATGATATATTCTAATTTAAGGGCGAATAAGAAATATATTGGAGTTAACATTATAATAACCGGTAAATAGTAAATTTAATTGAACTATTTTGTTACAGGGTAAATGGCCCATCTATTACTATAATAATATTGTTTTATTATGGGATAATTATTGCTATGCACAAAATCATTAATAATTGTTATTTTTTACTTTTTTGCAATATAAATTCTTTATTTTAGGTTTTTTATTTATTTATATATTTATAATGATTTTTATATTCAATAGGGCCTGATTTATATGTTTTAAAAGAAGTTGATTCAATTTTATCCTAATGAATCAGCGCCATTCTAAGTTCTAAAATTTTCAAGTATAGCTCTCCACCTAATTTATTTAAATATAAAAATAGTCTGCCTGGAGTAACATTATACAATTTAGAATGTTGTTATTTATCTTATTTTTGTACTGCTTCTTTATTATTTTTTAAATTTTGTTATGAAATAAATTTTTAACATTTAATCATGAAAGGGGGTTATTTTGATAAACAATTAGTATTTTTCCCTTTAATTTAAGTTCTTATTAAGGTAGATTAATGGTGTTTTTACTCTAAATTATCACATTTATGCATTTAACTATACTTAATAACTAAAAAATGCACAAAAATAGTTTAATTAGGCCATAAATTCTCAAAAATTACAGTAAAGATCTACAATTAGATTTTATATTTCCTACTAAAATCTTGCATCTAAAATGAAGATAAGGTAATAAATTATCACATTAATATTTATATAGAACATCATAATATGAATAGAGGAGGCGTTCTTAATGGATGAGGAAAAATTAGGTGAAATGTTGGATAATTTATTTTTGTTATACCAGCTTTTTCAAAAAAACATTTTAAAGTATAAAAATAGTAATGGACGTATAAAAATGTCATTTGCTCACTATTTAACTCTGCTCCTGTTAAAAGAAAGGGGAGAAATATCTATATCCAAAATTGGAAGCCACATAGGGATGAAAAAGCAAAATATGACTTATTTAACCAACAAGTTAGTTGAAGAGGGATTGATCAGGAGATTACATGATATGAGTGATCGAAGGGTAATTAAAATTACTCTAACAGATAAAGGCGATGAGTATCTGGATAAATGGCGAAAGAATAAAATTGAAGAAACAAAAAAGGACTTTTCATTTTACAATGATGAAGATATGAAAAAACTTTGCAGTTCAGTTGAAACTATTAAGCAGGCATTCTTAAGAATGGATAATGGAAGAAGAAATGTTTAAGTGATCCAGAAGATTTTTTAAAAGCCTTCGAATACAGGGTATTCGGGTATTAAATATCGAAGATATTTAAAAGCGTGCAAAAATTGAAAATTTTGCCGCTTAAAAATCATAGATTTTTAAAGCCTTCAAGAGCAAAGCTTTGGGGGTATTGAAAAATCTTCTATTTTTCAAAAACCTGCAAAAAACTTCGTTTTTGCGGTTTTGAAATTGAAAATTTCAAAAACCTTTTAAAATTTCAATTACCTCTTCCTCACGTACATCGGTCCACTTCTGATAGGCATCGGCCACAGCAAAAGCCCAGCCGCTTCGAAGGTTTGCGCAGTAAAACTCTTCAACATTTGGAAGCACATTTTCAACAGCTTCCCAGTGTGCAGTTGGTACAGCAATAATTATCTGAGTAGCGCCAGATTTTCTTAGGGCCTCTACGGCCACTAACATTGTGAAACCTGATGCAATTCCATCATCTACTAAAATTACGGGACGTCCATCTACTTGAAGGGGAGGTTTTCCACTTCGAAAC
>Ga0210077_1000727_pt1 | contig 10858 bp, 8 predicted proteins | sample RushMan_CattailN_5_FD_185556 | JGI IMG/M metagenome (GOLD analysis project Ga0210077, IMG submission 185556) | Wetland microbial communities from San Francisco Bay, California, USA, that impact long-term carbon sequestration -... | ecosystem: Environmental > Aquatic > Marine > Wetlands ... | reverse complement strand
CAGCCACGGTGAGATCAGGTGCGCTGGTAGCGGTGTCGCTGTTAGGGGTTTGTAGAGGCATAACCTGAGCCGCGCAGCCTGCCAGCAGGAGAGTAATCATCGTGGTCATGTACTTTTTGATCCAGGCAGTCATTGGTTTTCTCCATCTGTTTCGATGAGGATAGATTGGTTATCCGAAAGCCATTCGAGGATGGAATTCAACTGGCGGATGCGCAGCACAAGCCCAAGGCGGTTGTAGCGTTGATCTTCAGGCAATTCCGCCAGGTGTTTTTTCAGCCGTGCCAGGTCGTCCTTTGTAAACGATTCCTGCTCATGAAAAAGCTTTTCAGACAGGGAAGGTTCGATCTGTCCTGCAAAATACATGCGGGTCAGGAACTCTACGCGTATGGCGCGGGCACTGCTTCGCGTGGGCTTAGCCAACCAGTTCATGAAGGATGTTCTGCCAGTTTCCGTCAGCTCGAGATGTTCACGGTCGGGTAATTTATCCTGCGGTTGTACTGTTGCTTTTATCAACTTCTGCCTCGCCAGACGTTTGAGGATGTTATAAACCTGGCTCTGGCTGAGCCGCCAGATCTCGTGAAGGTCAGTCTGCAAACGCCGCTGCAGTTCATAACCGTGCAGGGATTGTAAGTAAAGGAACCCGAGAAGTGCATATTCGGGAGAAATCTTACTGGCAGGCCTGGAGGACTTTGATATACTCACTGAGTGAGTATATCAGGATTATTTTTTCTTTGCCAGTAACAATCATCATTGAAAATGGAAGATAAAGACCAGTAATCCTGCTGAAGATCTCGGGCAGATCAAATCCCTAAATCATTATTTGACAAGAATCCACATCAATAAATTGTGCAATCCGTAATAAAATAGATTCGTCACGAATACATGCACAGTACTATAAAAGTATTGCATTCAGCCATGAAACAATAGAAAGACAGTTATCTCGGAGGTTAGTATGGAATGGATGAAGCACATTAATGGTGAGCCCCTATCCTGGCTTTTGGAAGAAGACCTGGAGTACCCCGGCGTGCGTTATTGTGCCATGAGGGATCTCCTTGATTATGATCCTGAGGACAGCCGCCTGGTTGCCACCCGAGATGCTGCCATGCACAGCGGTACAATCCCGGCGATTCTCGATGCCCAGCAGCCCGAAGGATACTGGGTAAAACCTGGAGCAGGGTATTCGCCCAAATATCGCGGCACAGTCTGGCAGATCATCTTCCTGGGTCAGATGGGCGCGGATGGGGATCATCCCGTTGTGAAGAGGGGCTGTGATTATCTGCTGGAACACAGCCGTTCAGACCGGGGTGGTTTCAGCGCCAACGCCACGTTGGCTGGAATGATCCAATGCCTGCAGGGGAATCTCTGCAGTGCCCTGATCGCCCTGGGCTACCTGGGGGACGAACGCCTGGATGGGGCTCTGGATTGGATGGCGCGCAGCGTCACCGGGGAAGGCATTGCGCCAGCCCAAGAAAAAAATGCTGAAGTACGCTATTACCTCAGCGGGAACTGCGCACCGGGTTTTGCCTGCAGCGCCAACAACCGCCTCCCCTGTGCGTGGGGCGCGGTCAAGGTACTGCTGGCATTGGGCAAAGTGCCGGAATCTCACCGCACCGGGAACATAAAAGCCGCCATCGACTTGGGCCGTGAATTCCTGCTCAGCCGTGACCCGGCAGCAGCCGATTACCCCATGGGATACAAAGATACACCCAGCCGCAGCTGGTTCCAATTCGGGTTTCCCCTCGGTTATGTTTGCGATGTACTGCAGACTCTTGAAGCCCTGGTTGGTGTCGGGGGCGGGGCAGACACACGCCTTACACCGGCTTTGGAGATGCTGCTGTCAAAGCAGGATGACTATGGACGCTGGAAAATGGAGTACAGCTACAATAGCAAAATGTGGTCCGATATAGAAAAGAAAGGCCGACCAAGCAAGTGGATCACTCTGCGGGCATTGCGCGTACTCAAGGCAGCTGATCATCGGCTATAGCCAATAAACTTACAGGAGTTGGGAATGCAATTCCTTAACTTGAAACAGTGCTTCAATCATGCTATGATTGGGACATTGTTTTTGAGCCCGTGATCTTGATGTAATCCAGCATAAAAAAACACACCAAAGAAACGGGGTACAACTGCCCGATTGAACCGTAGGAAACATTAACTGAGGAGCCAGATATGCAATATCGGAAATTTGGGAAATTAGATTGGGAAGTCTCTGCATTGGGTTTTGGGGCTATGCGTTTGCCTGTTTTTAATGGCGACAGCTCAAAAATAGATGAACCGGAAGCCACCCGCATGATACGCTATGCCATCGACCAGGGAGTCAACTATGTCGATACGGCTTACCCCTATCATGGCGGCAACAGCGAGTACGTTGTGGGTCGTATCCTTAAAGACGGCTACCGCCAGAAAGTACGCCTGGCAACCAAGCTGCCGAGCTGGCTGATTGAATCCTACGATGATTTCGACCGCTACCTCAACGAACAGCTGCAGAAATTACAGACTGACCACATCGATTTCTACCTGCTGCACTCCATGAATAAAAACAACTGGTCCAAGCTGGAAGGACTAGGCGTGATCGAGTGGGCAGAAAAAGCCAAAGCCAGCGGGCGCATCCGATATATTGGCTTCTCTTTCCACGATGATCTCAAGGCCTTCAAGCAGATCATCGATGCCAACCCGGGGTGGGATTTCTGCCAGATCCAACATAATTACATGGATATCAACAACCAGGCCGGGACCACAGGGCTGCGCTACGCAGCGTCAAAGGGATTGGCTGTGGTCATTATGGAACCGTTATTGGGAGGGCGACTGGTGGATCCCCCGCAGTCGGTACAGAAACTGTGGGATACTGCCCCGACACAGCGCAATCCTGCCGATTGGGCCCTTCAATGGCTGTGGAACCAGCCTGAAATATCGGTAGTTCTAAGTGGTATGAGCACCATGCAGCAGGTGGAGGAAAATGTCGCCAGCGCCGGGAAATCCGACATCAATTTGTTGTTTGCCGGAGAATTGGAACTGATCGACAAAGTTCGCGATCAATATGAAGAGTTGAGTCCCATTCCCTGCACAGCCTGCGAATACTGCCTGCCCTGCACCAATGAACTCAACATCCCTGATTTGTTCGGCATATTCAATGCCGGTAAGATGTATGACAAGCTTGAATCGGCAAGGGATGCTTATGCTCGTTTCGTACCGGAAGGCAAAAAAGCATCTGATTGCGAGGCCTGCCGCGATTGCGAGGAAAAATGCCCGCAGCAGATTCCCATCAGTGAGTGGATGGTGCACGTGGATAATGTCTTATCTGGCAGAAAGAATTACGATAATTACCTTGAAGTGTAAAGAACAAATCCGTGCTGGTGATAGCTTGCGAAACCGTTAATTCTGAAATGCACACCCGCTGTAAATTCAGCGGGTGTATTATTTCGAATAATAAACTTAGAAATTCTCATTTATGGTAAAATCTTTTACCTTAGCTTTGGGGTGCAGGTTCTTTTATAATAAGTAGATAAAAGAATATAAGCTTTTGAAAAAACTTATAAAAAACAACCTGCATGCAATATGTAAATAATTAACAAGGTAAACTCGTAGGATTATTGATGTGGGCGATATTCTGAGTCTTGAATCCTGGCTGCGTTTCCTGGTCGCACTTCTCATCGGGGCGCTGATCGGGTTGGAACGCGAATATGTCCAGCAAAAGGAAGATACGCCCGATTTTGCTGGTATTCGAACATTTACCTTGATCTCCCTGTTAGGCGCAATCACGGCTTTTCTGGAGACAGATTTCGGAATGCTGCCATTCGCCCTAGGGTTTGGGGGCGTAATTTTACTATCAGCAATTAATTTCGTCACCAAGCAGATACGTGGCCTAGGTGAGGGCGGTACAACCACCGAAGTAGCCGTCATTCTAACTTTTCTCTTTGGCGCCACGGCATATTGGAACCAACTGCTGGTGGCAGGCGCACTGGCAGTGGTAACGGCGCTTTTACTTTCACTGAAAAAAGGTCTACACGGAGCCATACGCCATTTAAAGGGCAGGGATTTACGCGCTGCCCTGCAGTTTGCTTTGTTGTCGGTTGTCATTTTACCCATCCTCCCAAACCAGACCATCGATCCGTTAGGGGTTATCAATCCATTCCGCATCTGGCTGCTGGTGGTTTTCATATCGGGTATTGGCTTTGCAGGTTATTTATTGATGAAAATCCTGGGAGCTGAAACAGGCACGTGGTTAACCGGGATATTCGGTGGGATTATCAGCAGCACTGCCACCACGCTTAGCTTTTCGTCGCGCAGCAAAGAAGCTCCCAAGTTCGCCAACAAGTTCGCTGTGGCTATTTTGCTTGCTTCGGCAGTGATGCCAGTGCGAATGTTGGTTGTGGTAGGAGTTATTTACCCTCCCCTACTGCGGATTATCGCAATCCCGTTGGCCGTTATGCTGGTTAGCAATGTCGCCATGGTCTATTATTACTGGCAGCGCTTTGCACAAAATGGTGAAACGGAGAAGAAAGCTATCAAAATCACCAATCCGCTGCGGCTCACGACGGCGCTTCTTTATGGATTGGCTTTTGCTGTAGTACTTGTGATTGTTAATTTGGCCGACAGGTACCTGGGAACCGCAGGGGTTTACGTAACAGGATTTGTGACTGGCATTGCTGATGTTAACCCCATTATGTTGAGCGCAAGCCAGCTTGCCAGCACCGGTCAGCTAGCTGTACAGATAGCCGGCACCGCCATCGTAATTGCCGCACTGACCAATACAATCAGCAAGGGGGTAATTGCTTTCGTTATGGGCTCATCTGATATGCGTCCTATCATCATCCCTACCTTTGCGGTTAGTATTATTTTGGGTGGTATCACCCTGGCGCTCGTTCTTCTGCTGTAGGACACATTACCAGGTCTCCTTTCTCGTTCTGAATTTAGCATTCACATTATTTAATAATATTAATGTCAAGTTTAATAATATCAATATAACTATTGACTCTATTCAATATTATGCTATAATACCTTTAATAAATGTTATGGGATGTATTCAAGGTATCCCATACGCAGTGAACGATCGGATAATCCTGGCAAGATTTGAAGATGGTTCAGTTTTCAGCGTAAAACATTTTTTCCTCCATTGAGACCGGTCAGGCGAAGACCGGTTTCATTTTTTATGATAGGATAGCTACATCCATTTGGAAAGCCGGGCCCAATCCATGCATTCCACCTCAAAAAGATCTACCCGTCATATCCTGATCCCACTGGGGGTGGGATTAGTCTTATCGCTTCTTGGGGACCAGACACTGTATACTGTCTTGCCCAATCCCAGCATTGCGGCTGTTGCAGGGGTGACCCTGGGCATGGTCGGTGTGCTGCTGGGTGTAAATCGCCTCACCCGTCTGGTCTTCAACGGCGTAGCCGGTACACTGTATGACCGCCTGCCCCGACGACCGTTGATGATCGCAGGGATGAGCATTGGGGCATTGTCAACCGCCTGCTATGCATTTGCACACGGGTCGGTGGTGATGATCATGGGCCGGGTATTGTGGGGTATCGCCTGGTCAGCCATCTGGGTGGGCAGCAACACCATCGCCCTGGATATTTCCAACGATCATAACCGGGGTGAGATTACCGGTCGCCTGCAGATGTGGTTCCTCACCGGCGTGGGGATAGCATCCTTTGCTGGGGGCATGTTCACCGATTTGTTCGGTTATCGAAACGGGTTATGGGTAAGCACAGCCCTGACCACTGCGGCTGCGCTGGTATGGGGGTTGTTCCTGCCGGAGACGCGGCCAGCAAAGTTAATCTCCCGGGATTTATCCGTGCCTGTACCCTCATCCAAAAAACCACTCCCCTGGAAGGAAGCCCTGGGCTTATCCGTGCCCTACCTGGCATTGCGCATCGTGTTTGCAGGAATCCTGGCTTCCAGTACCGTGTTATGGCTTTCACAATTCACCGGGTCGCAGCTGAACTTCCGCAACCTTGTCATACCCCTGGCGACACTCACGGGAGGTTTTGTCGCGGTTCGAGTGCTCATCAGCATGGCGAGCGCTCCGTTGATCGGCAAGCTTTCAGATCGAATACCCCGCCGTTGGGCTACTATGTCAGTTGTACTGCTGTTCGGTACACTGGGCATGGTGCTGATGAGCCTACCGGTGGTGCTGCCTGCTATTTTAGGCGGACTGATGGCCTCTGCTACCACTGGAGGGATCCAGGCCCTGGTGTCGTCCATAGTCGGCGACCGTGTGGCACCTGACTTGCGCAGCCGCGTCCTGGGGATCATTTTTACTATCGGAGACCTGGGCAGCGCGTTGGGCCCTTCTGTGGGGCTCAGCCTGATCCCTGTGGTTGGCTTGAAGGCCGTTTACATGGGTTGTGCCGGTGTATATGCCCTTGCAACGATCTTTTCTTTTTGGTATGCATTGCGCGAGGTCGGGGTTCAGCCAGCAATAAGTAATTGATCTAACCATTGTTTTATATCGATCCTATTGATGAATTGTGATGTAACAGGTAGATCTTTGGAAACTTTGTATTTTGTTTCCCCGGCAGCCAGGCAAATACGATATGGCTGGTGCCTGTTGAATCCCTTTTCTGGAACAGCCGAGAGAATGCTGACCAGGCAGCAGACGTTATTCTATAGGGTGTGAAAATAATGGGGGATGAGAATTAAGCGAAATTATTCTTCAGTAAGGGTAGGAAAGCAGCACTGACCACATAATCAGCCCAATCATGATCAGGATACCCAAGACGAGGAACACCAGGCAACCCGTTTCGAACCATTTAGGAAATGGCTTCTTCTGAATTATGAGCGTTTCTTCTATTGCTTCTTGCTCCGGGCTAAAGCCGGCCAAAAATGCTGCGCCGCCGTTCTCGGGCCGCTTTTCATCCTGCCAGTAGCGGACCTCAGGGAAGGCAGCCAGACTGTCTGCGATCAAGGGTTCTTCAATGGATGGGAAACCTTTCTGGGGTGGGTCCTCATTTTCCCCTTCCTCGATGACACGATTGTGTTCCTCAAGCGACTTCAGTCCTCTTGCTGCAATTTCATTATCAGAATCTATCATCAAGACAGCATTAAATATTTCCATTTTTCTGGCTGTATCACTGTAAAGATTGCTGAGTTCCAGCCATAATGGTATATTACAGGCATCGTTTCGTAGAGCCTCTATAATAAACTTGATTCGTCTATGTTTTTCCAGAGAAGAATCTTTTGCAACCATTTATCCCTTTTCTTGTTGGGTGCTGATAAAAATTATAACATCAAACATCCTGTGGATTTCTAAGAGAATATACCTGCCCTCTGATCTAAAAATCAATTGTAGCAAACATCAAAAAATCCCGGTCTTCGTACTAAAAGATAGCCACATTCATCCGGTTTTTTTCTCAGCACGGATGCTTTTGTCTAGACTTATTAGAACTGAAAATAAATGATAATTCTATCAAAAATGTGCTAAAATAATATACTGTATGTCTACCCGGTTATGCCGGGCATGAAATACAAAAAAGTAAGCATGACAAACGATCTTGATTCAGACTCTGACTCTAACAGGGAACCGGATTTACGTCCCTCACCCATCGCAGGTTTCTGGTACAGTGCTTCCCCACAGCGATTAAGTCAAGAAATTGATGAATACATGAACCAGGCCAACCTCCCTGCTTTGCGTGGAGAGGTTATTGGTGTCATAGCGCCGCATGCAGGGTACCGCTATTCAGGCTATACCGCCGGGTACGCATTTCGCAGCGTGCAGGGACGAAAGTATGACCTGGTTGTTGTAGCTTCACCGCTGCACGCCTATCATCCTGCACCTTTCCTGACCTCCGGTCACGACGCCTATTCGACGCCGCTCGGCAATATCTGGATCGACACAAGAGCCATAGATGACCTGGAAAAGTATCTTGATGAGCAGATCGGAGAGCAAGTTACCAGGATCCGCAACGATGGCGAACATTCTCTTGAAATAGAGTTACCCTTCCTGCAGCGTGCATTGGAAGGCGAATTTAAACTATTACCACTGATGGTGCGCAGTCAAAGCCCACAGGCTGTTGAACAGTTGGGGAAAGGCCTGGCTGAAATCCTGCGCAACCGCAACGTGCTGCTGGTCGCCAGCAGCGACCTCTCTCATTTCTATCCTGAAGCAACTGCAAATGAATTGGATGATGAAATGCTGAAGCAGGTTTCTGAATTCTCACCTGAAGGGGTATTAACGACCGAACACAAGGGCACTGGATTTGCCTGCGGTTCAGGAGCGGTTGCTGCGGTTTTGTGGGCTGCGCGAGCATTGGGAGCGAACACTGTTAAGGTTCTGCATCACAGCACTTCTGCAGATGAAACTCGCGACCGTTCTTCGGTGGTTGGCTATGGAGCAGCCGTAATTCTTAAACATCCATGACAATATTAAACATTTTATTGATAATCATTCTCATCGCCCTGAATGGTTTCTTTACGTCGATGGAATTTGCCGTTGTATCATCACGACGAACCCGACTGGAACTGACGGGCAAATCCAACACAAGGGGAGGGAGGCTATTGCATTCCTGGGTTGAAAACCCGGCCAAACGTGACCATATGATCGCCGCGTCTCAATTGGGGATCACGGTCGTCAGCCTGGCGCTGGGCGCGGTTGGCGAAAATGCATTCCAGGCCTGGTTGGAACCTCATTTTAGCGGCCTGGCATTGCCCATGTGGCTTTCATTCCTTGAGTTCATCATCCCGGCGCTGCCGTTGATTATTTCACTGACAGTGATAACCAGCCTGCATGTAGTTTTTGGCGAACAGGTTCCAAAAATAGCTGTGCTGCGTTCGCCGGAAAGTTTTGCCGTCATTGGCGCCCCAATAATGAACGTCTTCAGCATAGTTTTTATCTGGCTGATCGACCTGTTGGATTGGGCCACTCGCTTCATTTTAGGCATCCTGGGGTTCCCGCCGCACAGCGAGCACGCCACCATGTATTCCCTGGAAGAAATTAAAGAAATGATGACCGGGCCTGAAGTGGAAGGGGCGGTAGAAGCGCCTGAGCGCGAAATGCTCTCGGCTGTGATCGATTTTGGCAGCATGCTGGTGCGCCAGGTGGTCATACCACGTACAGAGATGATCGGCGTCGAAGCCAGTACGCCGGTTTTGGAAGTGATCAATATCGCTATCAAACATGCATTTACCAAGCTGCCTGTGTATGAAGAAAATATGGACCAAGTTATTGGCATCATACATCTACGCGACCTGGTAGCTTTCACACAGAATGGGGCCAGCGACGGACGCACCGCACGCGACGTGATGCGAGATACGCTCTTTGTACCCGAGACCATCACTGTAAACCAACTGCTTCATCAATTCCGCCTCAGGAAGAAGCACATGGCAATCGTGCTGGATGAGTACGGTGGTACCAAAGGATTGGTCACGCTTGAAGACCTGGTGGAAGAAATCATCGGCGACGTTCAGAATCCGTTCGAGAGCACGCCACCACCCATTCAGGCTTTGCAGGATGGCAGCTTCCTGATAGATGGCCTGGCATTGATCGAGGAAGTAAATGAACACCTCGATTTAAACCTGCAAGATGAAGACTACGATACAATAGCAGGCTTTGTGCTGGGGAAACTGGGACGTATTGCCCAGGTAGGTGATGTTGTCGAGGATACACAAAATACTATCCGCTTGAGTGTTGAAGAGATGGATGGATTGAGGATTGCCCGCTTGAAACTGAGCCGTATACCAAGGACCCCTCAGTCAATTATCCCAGGAGTTCCGGTGAAGCTTAGATCCCGGTCAGAAGAGGAATAATCCACATTCTCCCGGACTCAATTTGCCTTACAATATAATAGATGTTCGTTGAAATCGCCGTCATAATCCCGAGCGTTCTTGGTGTATTCGATTACCATGTCCCCGAAAACCTTCTTGACAAGGTCCTTCCGGGAAGCCTGGTGATGGTGCCGTTCGGAAAGCAGACTCTACAGGGGGTGGTCCTGCGTGAGGTACAGCAGCCCCAGGTGCCAAAGACACGCCCGGTGCTTTCCTTGTTGGATCCGCAGCCAGTGGTCAACCCACACCAGATTGCCCTTGCCAGACAGCTTTCAGAAGAGACGCTCTCCCCCCTGGCAGCCTGCCTGGGCCTGATGATCCCACCCGGGTTACGCCAGCAGGCGGACACACTTTACCAGCTTACAGACAAATACATCTCTGCTGCTAGCCAGGATTTGGAGTCAGAAGGCTTTTCGCCAGCTCAAAAACGCCTGCTCGAACGTTTGAACCTCCCCACAAACCGGGAAAGCGGGCTGCGCGGGCGTCAACTGGATGCCATCTTCCGACATCAGGATTGGAAGCGGACCGCCAGTGCACTGGAAAGGCGCGGCTGGGTCACCTCCTCAGCGGTGCTTCCCCAGCCCACGGTGCGTCCGCGCATGGTACGCACCGCCCAACTGGCCTGTACACCTGAAGATGCCCATGCCAGTATGGATGCACTTGGGCGTGGTAAAGCCCTTGAGAGACGCCAGGCGATCCTTCGTTACCTGCTGACTGAACCCTGGGAGGTGGATGTTTCCGTATTGTATGCTGCGAGTGGTGGGAACCTCAGCGACCTGAAATATCTCAACAGGAAAGGGTTGGTTGCACTCAGCGAAAGCGAAGTCTGGCGTGATCCATTGGAGAACGTCCCCTGGATATCCCCAAGCATCCCATCCCTGACGCGTGAGCAGCAATGTGCCTGGGACCGGATCAGTCCTCACCTGCAAACACTCCGGTCCCAGCATCCCTTCATCCTGCATGGGGTGACCGGATCGGGCAAAACCGAAATCTACCTGCGCGCTGTCGAAGAGGTCATTCACCAAGGACGCCAGGCGCTGGTGCTGGTGCCGGAGATCTCGCTCACGCCACAGACCGTACGACGCTTTATGA
>Ga0210077_1000726_pt1 | contig 10873 bp, 7 predicted proteins | sample RushMan_CattailN_5_FD_185556 | JGI IMG/M metagenome (GOLD analysis project Ga0210077, IMG submission 185556) | Wetland microbial communities from San Francisco Bay, California, USA, that impact long-term carbon sequestration -... | ecosystem: Environmental > Aquatic > Marine > Wetlands ... | reverse complement strand
CCGGCGCGCCCGCCCCAAAACCAGCTCGCTCCGTCTTCAAGACCAGCGAAGATTGGTCTCTCGCCGAGACTCTTCGCTCTCCCGTCCTGTGGCTCCTGGTCATCACCTATCTCGGCTTTTTCATGGGCTTCTTTATTTTCGTGGCCCATGGCATCGTCCACCTCGAAGATCTCGGCCACAGTCCGGCTGCCGCCGCGCGTTCGCTCGCCATTATGATGTTGTCGTCGGTGATCGGACAGTTCGCTGTCGCCGCGCTGGGCGACCGCATCGAGATGCGCTACATCTTCGCCGTTGCCGTCGCGCTGTTTGGCGTCGGCATCGCTCTGGCCACGCACGCCACCGGAGCGTTCGCCCTCTACCCCTACGCCCTCTGCATGGGCAGCGGATTCGGTGCGGCGTACACCTGCCTGATGACGTTGCAGAGCAACTATTTCGGCTCCAAGGTGTATCCGCTTCTGCTCGGCATCACCACCCCGGTCGGAACGATCCTGGGCTCCGTCGGCCCGGTCATCGCCGGCTGGTTCTACGATACCTACGGCAGCTACACGCGCATTTTCTATCTCGTCGCCGCCGTCTGCTTCGCCAGCGCCGTTCTGCTGCCGTTCGCCAGGCCGCCCGTCCGGCGCGCCGCCGTCAAAGACGCCCCGCGCGCCGCCCAGCCGATCTGATCTCGCGTCAAGTCCCGTGACTGCACGGCGGGTGGGAAGATGGGTTTCGGTAGAAGGGCGGGGTTTTAACCCCGGATGCCAGTTTCTCGATTTTTTTTGCGCAAGCTGTACAGCCGCGTCACCGCCCTTTCGGCGCTTCTCGATAGAGCGGCTCGATCATCCGGTGCAGCAACAACATCGGATCGCTCGCCCGCGGGTCCCGTAGCGCCGCCTGAAACGACGCCTGCCCGAGATTCTCTTCCAGCAGTTTCAAAATTCTCAAATGCATTCCCGTGGCAGCGGAGCGCCCCGCTTCCCACCGGTTCAGGGTCGTATACGTTACCCATAGAATCCGCGCGAACTCTTCCTGCGTGAAGCCGATCGCTCTGCGAATCCTCCGCACGCGCGCCGGCGTCATCCCCCTTTTACTCTTCTCCTCCAACGGCACGTGAGCTCCTCGATCCGGCGAAGAGAAAACGCGAGCCCGCAATGCAGCCCGCGTTCTCCCCTCCCATCTAGAAGTGGAACCCGATTTGAGCCGTCACCGTTCTCGGCGTCACGTAGTGCGTGCCGCTGAACGTCGAAAGGAAATTGTAAAGCGCATATCTGTTCGTCAGATTGATCACGGTCAGCCGCGCGCTCCACCGGAAGCGGTCGCCATGGAACAAATTGTCGTCTCCGATCGCCAGATCGAACAGGTTTCGCGAAGCCACTCGCGGCGGATTCTTGTCGTCGTTCTCCGTGCCCGGCGCCGGCACGCTGAGTAGCGTGGACCCGAACTCCGATGCGGGGCACGTGAACGGCAGCGGCGTGGTCGGCGTCGCATGCACGCCGTTGCACGTGAAGCCCGCCTGAAATTCCTGATCCGCGCTGAACGGAATTCCGTTCGGATCGGTCATCATCACCGCCGGCTGCCCGCCCAGCGTGATCGACTGCGGGCAGTTGTTCGTCGCGCCGATTCCGTAGCACGGGCTCGCTCCCGCCACCAACCCGCTGTCGTACCTCCAATTGAATCCCAGCCACGGCCCGTTGCGCCACGGCTGGTATTGCACGTGCGTCGTCTCATTGAATTTTTCGTCGTGGTCGATCCGGAACGGCACGATGCCCGTTCCCGGCGGCGTCGGCACGGTTCCCAAGCCGCCCACCTGTGGCGTGAAAAACCGCGCCGCGATGCTGGAGAAATCCGTGTAGGCCGTCAGCCCGTGAAGGTTCGTCAGGTTAATCCGCCCGGTGACGCCCGGCGTCTTCGACTTGTACCACTCGATCGGGAAGAAAATCGGCGTGTTGCCGAAATCGCTGAAGTCGTACGCGTTCTTGGTGAAGATCCAATAATATTCGACGCTCAACACCAGGTGCCTCCCGAACGCCTGCTCGATGCCCGCATCGTAATAGTTGCGATACCCGGGATTTTCGACTGCCGGCACGCACGGCACGATCGCCGCAATCACCGCGTAGTTGCAACCCGTGCTCGAAAGCACCAGGTTTTCGTTGAACGGCGTCTCCAGCGTCCGCGCGTACGAGAATCGCAGCACGGTGCTGGTCCGCTTGATCCGGTACGCCACGCCCAGCCGTGGCTCCGCTTGTTGCGCGTTGCTCAGTCCGTTGTAAAGGTCGCCGCGAATCCCCAAATTGAAATGCCATGGCCCTTTGCTAATCTCGTCCTGGATGTACAGCGCCAGTTCCTTGACGTCTGTATGCCCGCGGAATGGATAGTAGGTCCCCCCGCGCGTCAGGTCGTATGGCAGCAAGACCGGATTGAACAACGGGAACTGTGCCGAATTCGGCGCGTCGGGATTTGACGCCACGTTCGGCTCGTATCCGCTTCCCGCGCACTGCGACGGATCAGTCAGGCCCTGCACCGCGACGAACGGAATGTAAGCGCTGGTTGTCGGATTCGTATTGGGCATGATGCACGGCGCATTCAGTGTCGGATCGACGATTCCCACGTTGTCGTTCTCCGTCAGGAACGTCTGCATGTAATTCACGCCCGCTTTCACGTTGTTGATTCCCTTCACCCACGTGATGCTCGCCCGCGCTCCCGCATTGGTCAGGAAGCGCAGCTGCTTCAGCGATTCCCTTTGCAGCGTTTGCGGCCCCAGGTCCGCAAACGGATTGGCGCTCGGATAGTAGTTGTACTGGTCGTGCCGCACCCACACGCCGCCCGCCAGCACCGCATCCGTTCCGATCAAGTGCGTCCAGTTCGGGCTGATGTTGAACGTCCGTATCTGCGAGCGTTGATCCGTCGGCCCCACGGGCTGTCCGCAATACGAAAGCAGGCAGCCGCTCGCCACGCTGGGAGCCAGCCCGCCGTTGTTCACCACCTCGCCGTTCCACGGCAGCACCAGCTGCGCGTCGTACGAATTCGGGACCTGAAACCACGAACGCGTGTAGCCCATGTCCAGGTGCGCGGAATCAGCGCTTGAAACTTGGTAGTCGAGCCGGTCGAAGAAGTTTTCTTCGTTGCCCTTGTCGTGCATCACCGCGAATTCCGGCGGATCGAGAAACCGCCCGGTGTTCAAGCTATTCACGGCCAGAAAATTCCCCCAGTTCTGTCCGCCGTAACCGATGTTGAAGTCGCCCTTGCTTGTCCCGAACGTGCCGTAATCCACGCTCGCGCTTCCGTGCGGGGTGGCCATTCCTTGCCCCGATCGCGTCGTCACGTCGATCACCAGCGAGGTTTTGTCGCCGTATTCCGCTGGCGGCGCTCCTTCAGTCACCTGCAATGATTGCACCGCGTCCGTCGGAATCTGGTTCGAGAACACCTTGCTCTGCTGGTCGGTGATGGGCTGCCCATCCAGCGAGAATGAGTTCTCCGCATGATCGCCCAGGCCATGAAAGAGCCCGTTCGAATCCGCCGTCACTCCCGGCGTCGCTAACGTCACGAGCGAGCTTAAAGACGACGACGTACTCTCCAGAGGCAACTTCTGAAATAGTTGCCGGGAGATGTCCGTGTGCGCCACCGGCGTGTTTTCGATCAAATCCCCGCCGCTTTCCACCGTCACCGTCGTGCTTGCCCCTGCCAGCTCCAGCGGGATCGTCACCTTCACTGGCAGCGTCGACCGCACCTCCACATCCTGCGCTCTCGACGCGAAGCCTTTTGCCGCAATCACCATGTGGTAGGGATTGAAAGGCACGTTCGAAAACGTGAATTCCCCCGTGCCGTCCGTCGTCGAGCTAGCCCGGTAGCCGCTGACCGGATTGTGAATTGTCACCGTCGCTCCGGGAATCGCCGCGCCGGTCGGGTCGGTCACCGTGCCGGTAATCGTTCCCGAATTGCCCATCTGCGCCAGCGCAGCCAGCCCGAACCCTAGCAAAGACACTGCGAGTATCAACACACCTACTAGTACACGTCCCAATTTCATCTTTTTCTCCCCGGGAAATGCGCGCCATGCTGCGCCTAGGCAGCTGTGGCTAATTGAATGGGAATAGATACGTGCGCCGTCATTCCGACAGCGAACGCAGGGAGATCATGTTTATTGAAATTCGAGCTTAGGCAGGAGGTGCGCGGGGAATCCGGTGCGTGCAAACCAGCGCCAGAGCGAGAAGAGGCGCCTCGGGAGCGATGTATCGCTGAACCGACGTTGCAGCCTGGTCCACCAGCAGCGCCAGCGGCTGCGGCATGGCTGTATGCCCGGCGTGGCACGCCTGGCAGATCTGGTCGCCATAGGCCCCGTGCCAGTGGGCGGCCACGTGCAGCCCCAGCGCAAACACGGCGAGGACCAACACAACCGCTACAAATACAAGTGCTGTTCGCCGCTTGGACATGCCCGTCGGCAGCATAAGACGTATGCTAGCCTCACCTTTTCGCCGCCGCAATCCGAAATTCCCGTCGCTGGCCTCAAATCAGTTATCTTGTGGCCTCTGTCTGTGCCCCGCCCGTGCCCGCCAAAGTCCGGTTCCCAGCGCCTGCACTTCAACTGTACTTCCGGCCAGTAGCCCCTATCCCCAGACTCTGTTAGCGTCAGTCCGGGACCATGTGCGCGCGCAGAAAATTCGTAGCAGAGCAGCCCGGTGCGGAAGCGGGGCCGTGGCCTGCCTGCAATAGGGCCGACGTAGTGAGCGACGGCCTCGCCCAGCCCTCTAGCCACCCGCCACGATTCAATCGTCACTGCTTCTCTCTACCCGGAACAGTCATTCGAGTAAAAACACACGTAAACCCCAGAAAACAAACGACCGAGTGCATGTCTACCCGGAACGTCCCGGCGCACCAATTCAAGGCGAATTGCTTGCTGGAAGGCGCAGGATTGCGGGCGTGGTTCGAGGGTGTCGAGGAGGGCGGAAGCGGCCGGGCGGTGTTCGCCCTGCCGCGTCTCACGCGAGAAACATCACGCGCGAACGGTCAGAACGGGGCAGGGCGCGTGAGCCACCACCTTGTGCGCAGTGGCGCGGTCGAAGTGCGTAGCCGCCGCAAGATGTCCCGCGGCGCCGCGAATGCCCAGAATGATCACGCAAGCGTTGCGCTGTCCCGCCGCGGTAAGAATGGCATCCGCGGGGCGGCCGAACTCCACCGCGAAATCCGGCGGATGCGGCAGCGCCAAATCCTTCGGCAGCATTTCATGCAGCTGATGGAACGCTTCGGCCACGGAAAGTTCGCGTTTGCCGACGCTGCCGTCGCCGTCGCCCGCTTCGCGGCGCTTTGGAAGCGCATGCAGCAGCAGCAGCCGGGCATCATTTTCCTTCGCCAGCGCGATGGCAAACGGCAGCGCGGCGGCCGAAGCCGGCGAGAAATCCGTGGCGAAAAGAATGCGGTCCAGGACGCCCTCTCGCACACACCCCGCCTTTACGTCTGGGCCAACCGTCATCACCGGGACCGGCGAACGCCGGAAAATCTGCTCCGCGGAGGAACCCATGAGCAGCCGCTCGGCGCCGGTCCGGCCGTGCGTCCCCACCACCACCAGGTCGATCCCGTTCTCCGCTACCGCCTTTTCGAAAGCCGGCCACAGTTCCAGCGCGTGGGCCACCGTCGCGTCGTGAGGGACACCGGCTATTTCGTCGTCGACTCTCTTCATCTCGGCCTCGGCCATCTCCCGGTCCGCCTTCAACGACTCGGGATAGGATTCGAGGGGAGTGGTCAGCACGTGCAGAGCGTGGAGAGTCGAGCCGTGGGAGCGCGCAATGTTGACCGCAAAGGGCAGTGCGGCCTCGGAAGGCCGTGAAAAGTCCGTTAAATAAAGGATTTGCTTAAGCTGAACGCCTTGAGGAATCGCAGTCATACTGTTCATAGTCCTAACCTCAACCTTAACCCTCAGCTTGCAGCACGAAGCCCCGCCAGCGCGGTGACGAAGATCACTAATTCTCGTGATTCGAATCACCATAACGCCAGCCGGCGCGAGCCGGGCGCGGCCCACGCCCCCCGCAGCCACTCTGCTCAACGCTTAGTGCTGCACCGAATGCTGCGGTTCCGATGGAGTGCCCAGGTGCAGCTTCGCGAGAATGTCCTCCATCAGGCACCACTTCGTGAATCCCGACTGCAAGAGATTCGCGCCCACGAAAGCGGTGAACCAGTACCAGTAATGGCTCACCCACGTTCCCAACGCCAGGGACGCCAGAATAAACGTCCCCGCGATGATGCGGATCAGATGTTCCCGTTTCATGCTGCACCTCCCGGCACTGCAGTGCCGTTAAACTTCGCGGCTGAGCGCTTTTCGCTGAGGTAATAGATGACCGGCACGGCCATGCGCGACAGTAACGTGGACGCCACCTCGCCGGCCATCAGCGAAATCGCCAGCCCTTGGAAAATGGGGTCGAACAAGATCACGCTCGCGCCCACCACCACGGCAGCGGCCGTCAGCAGCATTGGGCGGAAGCGCACCGCGCCTGCATCGACTACGGCATCTTCGAGCGACATGCCCTGCTCCCGGCGCAGGCAGATGAAGTCAACAAGAATGATCGAGTTGCGCACGATGATGCCGGCGCCGGCGATGAAGCCGATCATCGAAGTCGCGGTGAAGAACGCGCCCAGCAGCGCGTGCGCCGGCAGGATGCCAATGAGCGTGAGCGGAATCGGAGCCATGATCACCAGCGGCGTCTTGAAGGACTGGAACCAGCCGACCACCAGCACGTAGATCAGCACCAGAACGGCGGCGAAAGCGAGGCCCAAATCGCGAAACACTTCATAGGTGATGTGCCATTCACCAGCCCACATGATGGCCAGCTTCTTGGGATCGGGCGGCTGCTCGGCCGTGTACTGCTGCACGCGGTAGCCTTCGGGAATTTTCAGAGCGGAGATTCTGCCGCCCATCTTGCCGATGGCGTAGACGGGGCTTTCTTCCTGGCCCGCCACGTCGCCGATCACGTACACCACTTCGCGCAGGTTTTTACGGTAGATGTCGTTGTCGATGTGCTCGTGCTTGACGCGAACGAGTTCGCCCAGCGGGACCATCGAGCCGTTGGGAGAATTGAGGAAGATGCCGCGCAGCGCGTCGGCGCTCGAGCGGTCGGCCCGGGCCAGCTGCACGCGAATGGGAACGTCCTCGCGCTCGTCGGGCACGTGCATCAGGCCCACATTTTCGCCGCCCAGCGCGATGGCCAGCGACTGCCGAATGTCTGCGGCGGAAACTCCCGCGAGCGCAGCCTTGTCCTGCTCGACCTGGAAATCGAGCTTCGCCTGGTTCGCCACCACGAGCCAGTCCACGTCCACGACGCCGGGAGTGGTTTCGAAGATGTGCCGCACGCGCCGGGCCAGTTCGATCTGGCGGGTGTAGGTGGGTCCATACACTTCGGCCACCAGCGTCGAAAGCACGGGCGGCCCGGGCGGCACTTCGGCGATCTTCACGCGAGCGTTCCAGCGGTCGGCGATCCGGTCGATTGGGCCGCGCATGGCCTTGGCGATGTCATGGCTTTGCACGCTGCGCTCGTCGATGGGAAGAAGATTGACCTGGATGTCTCCCTGATACGCGCCGTGACGCAAGAAGTAGTGGCGCACCAGCCCGTTGAAGTTGTACGGGCTGGAAGTTCCGGCGTAGATCTGGTAATTGGTGACCTCGCGCTGCGTGTGCAGGTACGCGCCGATCTCCTGTTCGACGGCGAGCGTGCGCTCGAGCGGCGTTCCCTGCGGCATGTCGACGACCACCTGAAACTCGCTCTTGTTGTCGAAGGGCAGCATTTTCACCCGCACGAGTTTGAGGGCCACCATCGAGCAGGCAAGAATCAGCAGCACCACAATGCCGCCGAGAAACGTCCAGCGGATCCTGGCATTCTGGATGAGCGGCGTCATCAGCCGGCGGTACACGCGCGTGCTCCATCCCTCTGTTTCCACTTGCGCGTGTTTGCCGCCACGCCCGCGCAGCAGCCGAATGGACGCCCAGGGCGAAACGATGAACGCAATCAGCAGCGAGAAAATCATCGCCGCCGATGCGCCCACGGGAATCGGCCGCATGTACGGCCCCATCAGGCCGCGCACGAAGGCCATCGGCAGGATCGCGGAGATCACGGCAAACGTGGCGAGAATCGTGGGATTGCCGACTTCGTTGACCGCTTCCACGGCGACCTGGGAATGCGGCCGGCCCTGATTTTGCGGCAATCGCAGGTGGCGGACGATGTTTTCAACCACAACAATCGCGTCGTCAACCAGAATGCCGATCGAGAAGATGAGCGCGAAGAGCGTGACGCGATTGAGCGTATAGCCATACATGTAAAAGATGAACAGCGTTAGCGCCAGGGTCACGGGAATCGCCAGCAGCACCACTCCCGATTCGCGCCAGCCCAGAGCGAAGGCCACAAGCAGCGTCACCGAAAAAGTGGCGATCAGAAGGTGTTCCAGCAATTCATTGGATTTGCGCGCGGCGGTTTCGCCGTAATCACGCGTGACGCTGATCTGCACGCCCTGCGGGATGGTGTAGCCGCGCAGCGCGCGGATTCGCGCCAGCACGTCGCGGGCGACAATCGTTGCGTTCGCCCCCTCGCGCTTGGCCACGGCGAGCGTCACCGCGGAAAACTCGGCGCCCGTCGCGGACGCGGAAGCGCCGCCTTTACCGAAAAAGACGTAATCAGCCGCCTCCTCGGGGCCGTCGGTCACCTTGGCGACGTCTGCCAGGTAAACAGGGCGACCCGTCTGCACGCCGACCACGATGCGGCGCGCGTCGTCGGCCGACTGAATGAAATGGCCGGCCTGAACGGCGAACTCCTGGTTATCGGCGGAGAACGACCCCACGTCGGACCGGCTGTTGGAGACTTGGAGAGCGCGAACGATGCTCGCAGCGCTCAGGTGAAAGGACGCGAGCCGCTGCGGGTCCAGCGTGACGCGCAGTTCGCGGCGCTGGCCGCCGATCAAGGTGATTTGCGAGACGTCGTTCACCTTCTTGACCGTCTGCTCGACTTCCGCGGCGATGCTGCGAAGCGCGAATCCGTCGTAGCCTTTGCCCCAGAAGGTGACCGCCAGAATCGGAACATCGTTAATCGAGCGCACCTTAATCAGAGGCTGCGAGGCTCCCGGCGGAATCTTGTCGAAATTGGAATACAGCTTGTTGTAGGTGCGGACGACGGCGTCATCCTGCTTCACGCCCACGTAATAACGGACGGTGACCAGGGCCTGGCCGGGCTGGCTGGTGGAGTAGACGTACTCGACGCCGGGAATTTCGTGCAACAGGCGTTCCATGGGGATGGCCACGCGCTGCTCCACTTCGCGACTCGAAGCTCCCGGCATGCGCACGAAGATATCGAGCATGGGAACGACGATTTGCGGATCTTCCTCACGCGGCGTCTTGAGAATGCTGAAAAACCCGAGCACCAGCGACGCGATGATGATCAGCGGCGTCAGCTTCGAGTCGATGAAGGAGTGCGCGATTCTACCGGCCAGTCCGCGGTTCACGGGTGTTGTTCCCCCACGGGGGCGGAAGCGAGCTGGATGCTCATGCCGCCCAGATCCCGGTCGCCCGGGTCCAGCACGATTCGGTCGCCCGCGCTCAAGCCGGAAAGAATTTCAACCCGCTCGCCTAACGTCCGGCCCAGCGTGAGCACTCTCCACTGCGCCATGCCGTTCGAGTCCACGGCGTATACGCCGCGCAGCTGGCCGCGCTCCACCACCGCGCTGCTCGGCACGACGATTGCATTGCGCGTGCCGCGCTCGAACCATGCGCGGCCAAAGAGTCCGGAGCGAATGGCAGGATCGCGCGGCAAAGAAATACGAGCTTTCACGGTGTGCGACGCCGGATCGGCACCCGCTTCGATTTCGGCGACGTGTCCGACGAAAGAACGGCCCGGGATCGTGTCCAGCACGACGTGAGCCTGAGAACCTCTACGAATGGGCTGGCCGGAAGCGCCGCCGATTGCGTCGGCCGGAATAGTGACTGCGAGTTGGTAGTGGGAGGTGTCCTCGACGACAAAGAGCGGAGTCCCCGGCATCACCAGCGAGCCGGGATCGACCATCCGGCGCACGATCCGGCCGTTAAATGGAGCGACGATCCGCGCGTAGCCGGCCACTTCTGAGGCCGCGCGCAGGTCCGATTCCGCCTGCGCTTTCGCGGCGTTGGCTTGCTGCAGCCTCGCTTGCGCCTGCTGGAGACCAGCCTGCGCGGCGAGCTGCTTCGCTTGCACTTCGTCAAATTCCTGCGGGCTGACGGATTTCTGTTCGCGCAGGTAAACGTAGCGGTCGTAGGTCTGCTTTGCGACGGTCGCTTGCGCTTGCGCCGCATCTACTCCGCGCGTTGCTTCGGCAACACCGGCGATGGCCTGCTGCAGCCCGGCTTGCGCGGCCTGCTGGCGAGCCAGAAGCTCCGCTTCATCAAGCTGGGCGAGCAATTCGCCGCGCGTCACGGCGTCGCCTTCGCGGACCGGAACGCGAAGGACGGTTCCGGTGGTGCGCGCGGCGAGCTGCGCGGTGGTCGTCGAGATCACCGAACCGGGCGCCTGAATTTCGTTGGGAACGGGTTGCGGCTGGATCGTTTCCGTGTGAAGGCCTTCGGCGACCGGCGCAGCCTGCGGCCGGGAAGGCGAGCCGCCACATCCCGCCACCACCAACACCGACGCGGGGATCAGCGCCAAGAAAAATTCGCGAGTGCGCGTACGAACCGTCTTCGGCAGCCTCATGGCGCCCCCTTCGACTGGAGAATGGCGGAATCGGGAGTCAGCTCTCCGGCGGCATATTCAAGGCGGGCGCGGGCGACCTGCCAATCGTGCAGCGCGGAAAGATATTGCGTTCGCGCATCGAGTTGCGCGGTTTGGGCGCGGAGCAATTCGGTGATGTCGGTCAAGCCCGCCTGATAGCGATTCTCGATGATGCGAAGGCT
>Ga0210077_1000725_pt1 | contig 10873 bp, 6 predicted proteins | sample RushMan_CattailN_5_FD_185556 | JGI IMG/M metagenome (GOLD analysis project Ga0210077, IMG submission 185556) | Wetland microbial communities from San Francisco Bay, California, USA, that impact long-term carbon sequestration -... | ecosystem: Environmental > Aquatic > Marine > Wetlands ... | reverse complement strand
ATTGAACAATTGATGGGGGGAACAGGATTTCATTCCATGGATTTTGGTCATGTCAAAGAAGGCCGGCTTCAGACAAATTTCGGATTTTCGGATTTTGCGGTGTTATACCGTACTTCGGAACAAAACAAGGTATTATCGCAAATCTTCGATGCTGCAGGTATTCCTTATCAGATCGTGAGCAGAGAAAATATCTTCAATTCAAAATGTATCGGTGACTTAGTGTCATTGATAAAAGTTGTGGAAGGAACCGGAAGTTTTGCCGATTTTGAAAGAAGCTCAAGAATAACCACACCGTCGATGAATAAAAAATCTTTGGAAATATTTAAAAATTGGTGCATTAAAAAACGATTGTCCCTGGAATCGGCGCTGGTAGATGCCCGCAGGTTTCCCATCAAAGAGATGGGAAAAACGCTGCAAACAAAGCTTTTTGATGTAACCGGCGAAATTTTTAAAATAAAGGATAAAACAAAAAACATGTCCATGGGTGAAAAGCTTGTTTTTCTTTCAGAATACACCCGGTTGTCAAGATCCGACGAATGGGATCAAAAAACCATGGACGCTTTAAAACACATGATCGATCTTTATACGCATTCCGATGTCGACACCAAAGACTTTTTGAAAACCAGCGCGTTGCAAACAGATACCGACATGTACCAACATCAATCGGAACGGGTTGCATTAATGACCATGCATGCTTCAAAAGGATTGGAATTTCCGGTGGTGTTTATTTGCGGATGTGAAAACGGGTTGCTGCCGTTTCAACACATTCAACAAAAGGATGACGATGCTTCGGACACCGAAGAGGAAAGACGCCTGTTTTATGTTGCCATGACCCGTGCCGAACAGCGCCTGTTTATCACCTTTTCAAAAACACGAAAAAGATTCGGGAAAATCGAGAAGCAGACCCTGTCGCCGTTTGTCCATGAAATCGAGGAAAATTTAATTGCCCGCGAAACGATGGCGCCGCCAAAGAAAACCAAAACAGGTCAGCGGCAATTAAAACTGTTTTAATATCCGGTACGGGCTGAGATCAGGTTAACGCGGCGCAAAATACCCGCCGGGAATGCCGTTAGGAGAGAGAACGATTTGCCATAACTGATTTTCCCTTGCACGAAAGGTACCGGCACAGGACAAAAGATAGTATTTCCACATTCGGTAGAAACGCTCGCCGTATTTGTCTTTGAGACGGTGCCAGCTGTTATGGAAATTTTGAAACCAGTGCATGAGTGTTTTGTCGTAATCCTGACCGAAATTATGCCAGTCTTCGAGAACGAATAAATTTTCAATGGCGCCGGTGAGTTGTTTTGCTGAAGGTAAAAGGGAATTTGGAAATATATATCGGCCGATCCATGAGTCTGGTTTTTTTAAGGAAGTGTTGCCGCCGATGGTATGTAAAAGAAAAAGACCGTCCTCTTTAAGGCTTCGACGCGCCACGGTCATGAATGTTTTATAGTTTTTGTATCCGACATGTTCGATCATACCGATAGAAACAATACGATCAAAAACCCCTTCTATGCTTCGGTAATCCTCAAGGCGGATGGTCACAGGAAGCCCCTGACAAAATTTTTCGGCGAAACTGGCCTGTTTTTTTGAAACGGTAACCCCCACGACCTCAACGTCATAATTTTCGGCAATAAATTTGGCGGTTCCACCCCAGCCGCATCCGATGTCAAGAACACGCATTCCCGGTTTTAAAAACATTTTTCGGCACACCAGATCCAATTTATTTTCCTGGGCTTCATCGAGAGAGGAGGCATTCTTCCAGTAAGCGCAGCTATATATCCTAAACTTGTCCAACATAAACTGGTAAAGATCATTTCCAATGTCATAGTGATGCTGGCTGTCCATAAAGCACGACGCGGGTTTTTGGAGATTGAAAATCCGGGCTTTAATGTAAGACAACCATTCCATTCGGGGATTGACTTTGTTGTCCAGATTTGCTTTTAAGATTTTGCACATAAATTCGTCGGGCTTATCGCAATCCCACCATCCGTCCATGTAGGCTTCCCCGAGACCCAGCGAACCATGGGCCAGGACGCGTGGGTATAGCTTTTCATTATTAACCTGTATGTCCCATGGACGGTCGCCGTTTATTCGAACATCGGCCAAAAATAAAAGGTGCTCTATCTTTTTACGAAACTTTGCGCGGACCATGGCCTTATCCTTATTTATAAACCGATAAAATCAGAATGATGGCTCAGAAAAAAAAGTTCTGTCATGTAAAAAAGTTATTCCAGATGCTTATATTTGTCAACCCGTAAAAACCCGGTCAATCATTCAATCTTATTTCGCCCTTTTTGTTGAGAAGGATCATAAAAAATGAGAACTAAACTTACCGACAAGCATATTCAAGCAATAACCGCCGCGATTTGCAGCGACAACAAATATGCCGAAGGCAAACACTTCAAAATGACCGCATCGGGCCTTTTGAGCGGACCGGTTATCCTTTTTCTGAGTATTCTGCTGGTATTAGGGTCGTCATTTGAAGTGAACGCTGCACCCGCCGGCTCGAACACCGTACCGCCACCGCAGGTAACGGTCGCCACCGTTATGGAAGAGGATGTCAATCCGCCCTCGGAATATGTGGGCCACGTGGAGGCGGTCCAGAGCGTTGATTTAAGGGCTCGGGTGGAGGGATTTCTGGAGCAGGTCGACTTCAAGGAAGGAAGCGATGTCCGAGCCGGTGACCTTCTCTATGTTATCGAACAGGCGCCCTACCAGGCCAAAGTTGATGCCGACAAAGCCTCGCTGGCCCAGGCTAAAGCGATGCTCATCAAAGCGCAGCAGTACCTCCGCCGGGCGCAAAACGTCCGTTCCGGTGGAATATCCGCGACGGATCTGGATAATGCCGTGGCCGAGGAACTCCGTGCAAAAGCCATGTTTGAACAAGCCGAAGCCAATCTTCAAATTGCCCAAATCAATCTGAATTATACGTCCATCAGGGCGCCCATCAGCGGTCGCATCGGGCGAACCGCTTTTACAAAAGGTAATTTGGTCGGGCCCAATTCAAGCGCTCTCGCCCGAATTGTTCAGTTGGATCCGATTCGGGTGGTGTATTCCATCAGCGAAAACGACATTGTCTCCATTAAAATAGCCATTAGAGACACCGATAAGTACAAAAATAACCCCATGCTGATGCCGCGAATCAAACTGTCAGACGGTCAAAATCTCAAAACAAAGGGGCATGTGGATTTTGTAGACAATACCGTGGATGTTTCCACGGGCACCATCGCAGTCCGGGCCTTGTTTAAAAACCATGAGGGCATCTTGCTTCCCGGTCAGTACGTCACGGTTCAAGTTGCGAGAAGCGCGCCCAAGCCCATGCCGGTGGTGCCTCAGACGGCGGTTCTGGAAGACCATGACGGACGATATGTCCTGCTGGTGGATGACCAAAACCGGGTTGCCGTGCGACGGGTTAAAACCGGACCCGTGGTCGGCACGAACTGGGCCGTTGAATCGGGTCTGGCCGTCAATGAAAGGGTCATCGTTGAAGGTGTTCAAAAGGTCCGGCCCGGCCAGGTCGTGAAAACCGCCGGTGCCGATGAACACCCGGGGAGGTAATGCATGTTTTCACAGATATTCATCGAACGCCCGCGCCTTGCCATGGTGATATCCATCGTCGTCACTCTGGCGGGACTCATTGCGCTGTTCAACATTCCCGTTTCCCAGTATCCCAATATTACGCCGCCGGAGATCCGTGTCACCGCCACCTATCCGGGAGCCAATGCTCAGGTTGTGGCCGACAATGTCGCCGCGCCCATTGAAAAAGAAGTCAATGGTGTGGAAAAAATGCTTTATATGGCCTCGTCCTGCTCCAACGACGGGCAATATACACTGGCCGTCACCTTTGAAGTGGGTACCGATCCGGACATCGATCAGGTCAACCTGCAGAATCGGGTGCAGTTGGCCACTTCCAAAATGCCCCAGGCGGTGGTCGATCAGGGGATTGATGTACGCAGGCGATCCACGGACATATTGGGCGCCGTAGAATTCTTTTCCCCAAAAGGTACCCGGAACAAGCTGTTTTTGAGCAACTACGTCAGCAGAAATATAAAAGACGCTCTGGTGCGGATCAACGGTGTCAGCGATGTCTTTATTTTTGGTGAGTTTGAATACAGTATGCGCATCTGGATGGACCCGGCGAGGCTCACCGCCCGGGGGTTGACCGCCGATGACGTGATCGAGGCCATCCGGCAGCAAAACATCCAGGCCGCAGTGGGGTCCATCGGAACATCGCCGGCGAAAAGCGGCCAGCAGCTCCAATACACCCTGCGAGCCAGGGGTCGGCTTGAAAATCCCGAAGACTTTGAAAACATCATCGTGCGCAGCAATGATCAAGGTGGTTTGGTGCGAATTCGCGATGTGGCCCGGGTGGAACTGGGCGCTAGATCCTACCTCACCCGGTCGATATTTAACGGCCAGGCGTCCTTGGCGATAGGGATCTACCGGTCTTCGAACGCCAACGCCCTGGATACCATGAAAGCCGTGCGGGCCGAACTCAAACATCTTGCACAGCGGCAGCCCGGCGATATACAGTACGATGTTTTTTACGATACCACCAAATATGTGTCTGCGGCCATTCATGAAATCGAGCTGACCCTTGTGATTACCTTCCTTCTGGTTCTGTTCGTGAATTACATTTTCCTGCAGGACTGGCGGGCGACACTGGTACCCACGGTGACCATTCCGGTTTCGCTCATCGGCACTTTTGCCGTGTTGCTGGCGCTGGGTTACACCGCCAACACCCTTTCTTTGTTTGCCCTGATAATGGCCATCGGTCTGGTGGTGGACGACGCCATCGTGGTCGTGGAAAACGTTTACAGGGTCATGGATAAACGAAAACTCAGCGCCAAAGCGGCAACCATTCACGCCATGGGCCAGGTCACCGGTCCCATCGTCGCCACCACCCTGGTGCTTCTGGCCGTGTTCGTGCCGGTGGGTTTTATGCCCGGCATCACCGGCCAGCTTTATAAACAATTCGCCGTGACCATTTGTACGGCAGTGGTCATTTCGGCGATCAATGCCTTAACCCTGAGCCCGGCTCTTTGTGCTGTTTTGCTTAAAGCGCCGAAAATTCCAAAGCACGGTCCGCTGGCCTGGTTTAACCGGGCCATGGAAGCCTCACGCAACATGTATGTTGCCGGCGCTGCCTGGCTCATCCGCCGGCTGATCGTTGCATTTTTACTCTTTGTCGGCGTGATTGGCGCTGCCTGGCTTATATTCAACCACAGCCCCGCCAGCTTTCTGCCACAGGAAGACCAAGGCGTTTTTTTTATCAATACGCAACTGCCCGAGGGCGCTTCTTTGGACAGGACCAACTTGGTGATGGAACGCGCGACGGCAGCGTTGCGCGACATTGACGGCATTAATGACTTTCTGGGCGTCAGCGGTTTCAGCCTGCTCAGTGGCACGGCCGAGAATGTCGGATTCGGTATCGTCGTTTTGAAACCATGGGATCAGCGAACCCGTCCGAATCAGCAACTGGGCGCTATCGTGGCCCAGGCCCAGGCCAGACTTGCCGGCATTTCCTCGGCCAATATTTTTGCATTTGCGCCGCCGCCCATATTCGGGCTGGGCACCACCGGCGGCTTTGACTTCCGGCTCCAGGCCCTTGAAAATCAGCCTCCCCGGGAAATCGCGGCGGTGACCCGGTCCCTGGTGATTGCCGCCAATCAGGATCCGACATTGATGCGGGTCTTTTCCACGTATACGGCCGACACGCCTCAGGTTTTTGTGGATCTTGACCGCACCCGGACAGAGACGCTCAAAGTGCCGGTCAGCCGGGTTTTTGACACGTTGCAAAAAAACCTCGGTTCAGGTTACGTCAACGATTTCAACCTTTATGGCAGGACTTATCAGGTCAAGGTTCAGGCAGAGGCCCGGTATCGGAATACGATGGATGACGTCAGCCGGTTGTATGTCCGCAGCAACGACAACAAAATGGTGCCCATGAAAAGTCTGATTACCCTGTCCACGATCCTGGCGCCCCAAATCGTTTATCGTTATAACCAGTTCACCAGTGTTCAGATTAACGGCAATGCGTCGCCGGGCTTTTCCTCGGGCGAGGCCATGGCGGCCATGGAGCGTCTGGGGACCAAGGTGCTTCCATCCGGATATGCATTTGACTGGTCGTCAATGTCCTTTCAAGAACGCAAGGCCGGCGGAAAGGTTTCATTCCTGTTTGCTTTGGCCCTGCTTTTCGGCTATCTGTTTCTGGTGGGACAATACGAGAGCTGGAATATCCCCCTTTCCATTATCTTATCGATTCCGGTGGCCAGTCTGGGAGCGCTTGCCGGTCTGTGGATCGCAGGACTCAGCTTCAGCATTTACGCACAGATCGGCTTGGTTCTGTTGGTGGGTCTGGCCGCAAAGAACGCCATCCTGATCGTGGAGTTCGCCAAGGACCGCAGGGAACAGGGATATTCGGTGGAGAAGGCGGCCATTGAAGGGGCGAAAATCCGTTTTCGTCCGGTGCTGATGACCGCCTTTACGTTTATTCTCGGGGTGGCGCCTTTGGTCATCGCAACCGGCGCGGGCGCCAGCAGCCGCCGGGCGATCGGCACCACGGTTTTTTGCGGTATGCTGGCGGCGACGCTGCTGGGCATTTTTTTGATTCCGGCCCTTTATTATGCCTTTCAGACAGGCCGTGAAAAGGGATATGCCTGGAGAGCCAAAAAAAGAGATAAACATGTTGCCGAATAAGATAAAGATGATACATTTAAAAAAGGGCAAATCAATGAATCCTATGGTCGGCCACCTGACAATTCGACGGCGGTGGATAATCCTGGCCCTGGCCGTTTTTATTGTTCCGGCGCTGGCCGGGTGCGCAGCCGTTGGTCCGGATTATACCCGGGTGGCGCCCAGGGCGCCGGAAAAATGGCATGCCGAACTTAAAAGCGGCTTGAGTGCGGGTCATTTGAATTCCGAAACACTGGCCCATTGGTGGATGACGCTGAATGATCCGGAACTTACCGGCTTGGTTGAACGCGCCGTCAAAGGGAATCTGACGTTAAAAGATGCTCGATCCAGGCTTCGTGAGGCCCGGGCTTTACGGGGCATCAGCAAAGCGGGTCTTTTTCCCACCATAGACGCCGGCGCTTCAGTCACAAAAACCCGCAGCAGCGAAAACGGCGTGGCGAGGACGGAAGACGAACTCTACGCGGCCGGTTTTGATGCGAGCTGGGAACTGGATATCTTCGGCGGCGTGCGGCGTGCCGTGGAGGCCGCCCAGGCGAGTCTCGAAGCCACCCAGGCGGATTTGCAAAATGTGCTGGTCAGCCTGTTGGCGGAAGTGGCCCTGAACTATATAGAGGTACGAACCTATCAGGCCCGTCTCTCTGCTGCGGTTGCGAACATCAAAACACAACAGGAAACATATGAATTGAATCGTTCGCGATACGAGGCCGGCGTCATTGACGAGCTGGCTGTGCAGCAGGCCCTGTATAACCTGGAACGCAGCCGTTCTCAAATTCCCACGCTTCAAATCGGGCTGGAGGCGGCTAAAAACCGGCTGGCGGTTCTCCTGGGCGAAAATCCCGGCGCACTGCATCAGGAACTTGAGGCGGTTCAGCCGATTCCCGTACCCCCGATAACAATTGCGGTGGGCGTACCGGCGGAAACGCTGCGCAACCGGGCCGATATCCGGCAGGCGGAACGGAATCTGGCGGCGCAAACCGCGCGGGTCGGTGTGGCAACGGCGGATCTTTATCCCAAACTGCAATTGTTCGGCACCATCGGCCTGGAGTCAGTTTCAAGTAATGATTTCTTGGAATGGTCCAGCCGGACCTGGACCTTCGGTCCAAACATTTCCTGGAATATCTTTGACGCGGGTGCCATCCGCCAGAACATCAAGGTGCAGACCGCCCGGCAGGAACAGGCTTTGATTCAATATGAATCCGCGGTACTCAATGCCCAGGAAGAGGTGGAGAACATACTGGTGGCGTTTGCCAAAGAACAACGCCGGAGAGATTACTTGGCCAGGGCAACAGCGGCTGCCCGCCGGGCCGCTCTTTTGGCCAGGGATCGATACGAAGCAGGGCTGGTGGACTTTAACAACGTGCTGAGCGCCCAGCTTTCACTGTTGTCATTTCAGGATGAACTGGTTCAAAGTGACGGCGCCGTAACCACAAACCTGGTGCGCCTTTACAAGGCGCTTGGCGGGGGGTGGCAATTTTATGAAGCAGCCCGGGAAAAACCGGTGAAGACGGCAAAAGAAAAGCAGCCAATAAAGTGAGCGGATCGATTCTGAGGAGGGGGTATGTATTTGAGGACGGTGCGTTGGATCATTATTTTTCTTTTGTTTGTTTTTTCTGCAACTTCTGCAAGTGCGGGTGAAAATGATTGGAATTCAGCCGGTATTCGAGCCGGATTCAGTGATCAGAGCACTGAAAAATATTTTTCAAAGTATCAAGCGTATGCCGCTTTCAGTCTGCCTTGGAAATGGCGTTCCGAAAAGGACTGGATTCTCGGCACATTCATCGAGATCAATGCGGGCGTGGTGAGCAGTGAAGGCAATGCGTTCGTCGGATCCGCCGGTCCCGGACTTTATCTTTTGACACCCGGGAAAAGCTTTGCCATAGCGGGGGGTATTTATCCCACGTATCTCGGGCAGTCGAAATTCGGAACAGAGGATTTTGGAGAAACTTTCCAGTTTACTTCGGAAATTGGCGTTAATTTAAATTTTTTCCGAAACTGGACCATGGGCTATCGATTCCAGCATATGTCAAACGCCGGCATTGCCAGTGCAAATCCGGGCCTTAATACGCATATGCTGGAGCTGGGCTATCGATTCTAAAAGCTGATATCCCGATGGTTCAAATCTTTTCTTTCTTTCTGTAAACGGTTCCCAGAAAAATGGCAATGAGATCATTGGCTTTGTCCGTCACACGGACTTCATACGTGGCCAGTTTCGGATTGAGCGACACTTCATTGGCTTCGGCTATAAGGGTGTCACCGGCAACAGAGGCTTTTAAATAAGAGATACTGACATTGATGCTAAGGGCAACGGTTCTGTGAGAATTCGAAGCCACGGCAAACGCAAGATCTGCCAGGGAGAATATGGCGCCGCCATGGGCAATATTAACGCCGTTTAAGTGGTGTTCTTTAATCTCCATTTTCGCTTTTGCCCGTCCTTTTGAAACCTCCAGCAGCTCGATGCCGACATGATCGGCGAACCGATCATTTTTAAAAAATTTTTTCACAACCTCCATCAATATTCTCCTTTTTATTGAACAAACTTTTGCGCACAAATTACCCTTGCATCCAGCGCCATCAAAACATTTCCATCATCGGAAAGAATCAGCGGATTGACATCCAGTTCCTGAATTTCGGGAAAGTGATACATCAATTGGGACACGGTTACCAGACATTTCGCAAGGGCATATTGATTGGCAGGCTGCATGCCGCGAAAAGATCCAAGAATTTTCGCACCTCGAAGCTGCTGGATCATATCGTTTGCCCCGTCTTCGTCCACCGGGACAAGATGAAACCTCACATCCTGAATGGTTTCCACCATGATCCCCCCCAATCCCACCAATATGGCCGGGCCGAAAGACGGATCTTTCTTTGCCCCTATGATGATTTCCCGGGAAGCGAAAATCATTTTTTGGAGCACCATCCCGATGATGTCTTTAAAACGAGAAATGATGTCTTTCCATCTCTTTTCCAGGATTTCAACATCTTTGATGTTTATTGCAATGCCGCCCTGATCGCTCTTATGCAACGCCGATGGGGCCGCCACTTTAAGGACAACCGGATACCCCATTTCCGTTGCCGCCTCACAAGCCTCGGCTAAGGTGGTGACCATGCGCCACGACGCTGTCGGAATTTTCAGCCTGTCCAAAAGATCCAGTGACTCGTGAAGCAAAGGTTGCCGATCGGTGTTTTCAATTTGGTCCATCCACGATTTAACGTTTTCTTTAAAAGGAAATTCAATGACTTTTACCGAATGCGGTTTCTTTTGCCGGCGAACCATATACTGATATTGAAATGTCAGCGCCTTTAAGGCTTCCACAGGATCCATAAAGAAGGGATAGGTGGATTCCCTCATTAACGCGGGATAAAAAACATGCGGAACCTCTATTCCGATCGCAATGGGTTTTTTGTATTGACAGCTAAGTTCTGCGAGCCTTTTCATCAACTGTATGGTATCTTTTTCTTCGATGAGCATGTGGGAAACATGGATGTAAACAATTCCATGAATATCGGGTTGTTGTAGAACCTTTTCAATGATTTGAGGATAAATTTTAAGATCGAAAATATCGCCCATATCCAGAGGGTTTCCGATGGTGATGACGCCGGCGCGAAAATGTTTTCTGGTTTCGTCCAGGATGCGCGATTGAAATTTCGGTAAGTTGAAACCATATTCGGCACACATATCCGTTGCAACCACGGCGTGGCCGCCTGAACGGGAAAGAATCGCCAGATTTTTCCCTTGAAGCAACGGCATGGAAAAACTCTTCATGGCCAGAATCGCATCTTCCGTAGACCTCACCCGTACAATTCCGGCTTGGGCGCATGCGGCGTCGACAATTTGGTCATCACCGGCCAGGGCGGCACTGTGAGACTTGGCGATGGTCCGGGTCAACGGGTTTGCGTTTGACTTGTGGAGAATAACCGGTTTGTCGGTTTGAAACGCAAGGTCCGCAAAATCTCTTCCCCGCTTAAAATCTTCAAGATAGCAATAAATAATCTCGGTATTCGAATCTTTAACCAACTGTGCCAGAAGATCGGCTTCATCCAGATTGAGCTTGTTTCCCAAACTCACAAATTTGCCGAGTCCCAGCCCCGGTTGATGGAGCCGTTCGGCAACAGAAAGCCCGATGCCGCCACTTTGAGACATAACGCTCACATGCCCTTTTTTGAACGCGGACGG
>Ga0210077_1000724_pt1 | contig 10874 bp, 7 predicted proteins | sample RushMan_CattailN_5_FD_185556 | JGI IMG/M metagenome (GOLD analysis project Ga0210077, IMG submission 185556) | Wetland microbial communities from San Francisco Bay, California, USA, that impact long-term carbon sequestration -... | ecosystem: Environmental > Aquatic > Marine > Wetlands ... | reverse complement strand
GCGTCGTGGTACAGCGCTGCCCGGCAGTTCCCACCGCCCCGAACAGGATAGCCCGAACCGCCAGTTCCAAATCTGCATTGGAAGTAACAATGATCGCATTGTTGCCGCCCAGTTCCAGGATAGATTTGCCAAGACGAGCGGCGACTCGTTCGCTGACATGTTTTCCCATCGGCACGCTGCCCGTTGCAGAAACGAGACTGATGCGTTGATCGCATATCAGATGTTCGCCCACCTCGCTTCCTTTCCCGACCACGAGATTTGAGATTCCATCCGGCAGTCCATTTTCGCGTATAATTCGACCCACGATTTTCATAACCGCTATGGCACAAAGAGCGGCCTTGCTGGATGGCTTCCAGATCACGGTGTCGCCGGCAATTAGGGCGATCATTGCATTCCATGACCAAACCGCCACCGGGAAATTGAATGCGGTTATAACGCCGATCGGCCCAAATGGATGCCACTGCTCATACATTCGGTGCCCGGGACGCTCGCTGTGCATGGTACGGCCGTAAAGCATCCGCGACTGGCCCACGGCAAAGTCGCAAATGTCGATCATCTCCTGGACTTCTCCTTCTGCCTCTGCGCGGATTTTTCCGACCTCAAGACTGATCAGTGCGCCCAAATCAGTCTTATATTTGCGCATAGCCGCACCAATTTGCCGCACAACTTCACCCCGCTTGGGAGCCGGCACCATGCGCCATTCTTTAAAGGCCTCCTGGGCTCTCACCACGACCTTTTCCAAATCCTCCGGCGAAGCTTGCCTCACTTTGCCGATCACTGCCCCATCGGCAGGAGAAATGGATTCCAAACTCTTTCCCCCGCACTCCAGCCAGTCCGCTCCCGTCCCGGCTCCCGGGTTCATCTCTTCCAGCCCCAGCCTATTCAATATCTCTCGCATATCTTCACCTCATTCTTCAATGCTCGCTTTTTCACCAGGGGGCGTGTTAGAAGAATGCCGTTTTTATCATTTTGAACGAAGTACAGCGGAGTGAGAAATCTGTTAAATCAAGCACTTGTGAAAGTAAGATTTATCTCCTTCGGTTCGAAATGACAGTTCTCGGACAGCTTCCTAACGTTCAAGCATAACCCCATAGCTCATGGTTGGCCGTGCAACCAAGGTTTTTTCCAGGAATCACGCTCCGTAGCAGGGCTAAAGCCCTGCGCTACAGATACAAGTATGATCCATCCCAGATTCGTCAGATAGCAAAGAAACCAATGCATTTTCTATAAAGCTTCTGTCTATCCAGCCACAGATAAGCTTCGTTGTTAAAGTAGCGCAGGACTTCAGTCCTGCCGGCGATGCCCACGAAAAGACTGCACTACCGCCTCCTCCGATGTGCCTCAAAATCCTCCAAATCGAACTCTCCTGACCCACTATGAGGATAATCCAGAAAATGCTCCACTAATCCTTTGCGCACGGGATTCTCGAAAATATAGCGCGCAACATCTGAAATCGCTTCATTCACCCGCAGTACGTGATCGTAATAGCTCGGCTGCCAAAGAACTCTGTTTGTCGATCGTCTGTATTGAAAGCCCGTCTTTTGTTTGAAAAACCTGACGAATCTTCGAAGATCGGCATTGGACGATTTCCCTTGGATCAACAAGTGCAAATGGTCCGGCATGAAGCAATAAGCCCAGACGGTAAAATCATGTTCGGCTGTCTTCTGTTTTAATGCTTCCTTCAAAGCTTCCACCAGATCTGAATCCGCGAAGACCGGATTCTTTTGGTGGGTGCATATTGTAACAAAATAACAATGGCTGCCGAGGTAATCGAAAGATTTGAGCCTTGGACGTTTTCCGGGTTTTTCCATGGGGCTCCCTCCCAGATTCAAGCATCGTTGGCAGGGCTAAAGCCCTGCGCTACAGAAGTAATGCGGATCTATGCGGGATTCACAACGTATTTGATAAATATGATAGAATCTATGCCGCACAACTCATATTGTAAGGCGATGGAACCAGTGCATAATCCAGCAATTCTCATTTTGGATCTGGTAGCTGCCGCAGGGTGGGTGAAGCGATAGCGTAACCCACCACCAACGAAGCTTCCGGCGGGTTACGGCGCAAAAAGACGCGCCTAACCCACCCTACGAAAGGTGATCGACAGCCAAAATGAGAATTGCTGTGCATAATCTGATTAGAAACTGTACCCTGCATACTCTATGAGCTTCATTCCAAATGTAGCGCAGGGCTTCAGCCCTGCCTTTTTTGTTTCTAGCCCGCTGTCTCCTTCACCGCTTCTTCAAAGATGGAAAGCCCGACTTCGATTTCGTCCTTGGAGACGCTCAGCGCCGGGCAAAAGCGAATAGAATTTTCGCCGCACGGCAGCAGCAGCAACCCTTTATGAAAGGCTTTCTGCAGGATTTGATTGCGCCAATCCGAGGCTCGTTCTTTGGTGTGTCGATCTTTAACCAGTTCAACCGCAACCATTAGCCCGAGTCCTCGCACATCTCCCATGCACATGAAGCTCCCCTGCATTTCGTGCAACCCGGCCAGGAGCTGTTCGCCGCGAGCCGCAGCATTCGCCATGAGCCCCTCTTCCAATAATTCAATGGTAGCGATGGCGGCTTTGCATGACACGGGATTACCGCCGAATGTAGAAGCATGCGAACCGGCTTCCCAGGTCATGATGTCGGCACCCGCCACCATAGCCCCAAGGGGCATACCGGACGCTATACCTTTGGCAAGGGCAATGATGTCGGGCTCTACCCCAAAATGGTCCATTGCAAACATCTTTCCGGTCCTGCCCATTCCCGATTGAACCTCATCGGCCACATATAAGATATCGTATTTTTTCATCAGCTTGCTCAAATGTTCATGAAACTCTGGTGGAGGCACAATATAGCCACCCTCCCCTTGAATGGGCTCTACAAAAATAGCGGCAACTTCTTCCGGCGGCACCGAAGTACGAAAAAGCGGATCTTCCAGCCAATTGACGCAGGCAATTCCGCACTCCGGATGACACATACCGTAGGGGCATCGGTAACAGTAGGGATAGGGGATATGGGTAATACCCGGGACCAGAGGATTGTAGTATCTTTTCTGGATTGCCTTGCTCGCCGTCAACGAAAGAGCGCCCATAGTTCTGCCGTGGAAGGCGCCGAAAAAAGCAAGATTAAGCTCCCTCCTGGTATGCCACCGGGCCAGCTTGAAAGCGGCTTCCACGGCTTCCGCCCCCGAGTTCCCAAAAAAGACTTTTCTCTTTCGCTTGCCGGGAGCCAACTGCGCCAGTTTCTCTGCCAGCTCAATTTGTGCCGTGTAGTAGAAATCCGTGCCGGACATATGCAGCAACCGTTGCGACTGATCGACAATGGCTTGAACGACGCGCGGATGACAGTGGCCGGTTGCACATACGGCAATCCCCGCGGTTAAGTCGAGGAAGTGGTTGCCGTCAGCATCCTGGACCCACAGGCCTTCGCCCTTTTCAACCACCAAAGGGTAAATGCGAGTGTATGAGGGGGAAACGTAGGTTTGATCTGTTTCGATCAACCTGGCAGCATTAGGACCCGGTAATGAAGTTTTGATAACTGGAAATCTCATTGTTGGAAAATCCGTAATAGTCGGGTTTACATGGTTGTTTGAACACCCTCCCTTGCAATACTGACTACTGAGAGGAGAGCGGAAGAAAGCCAAGCTGAAATGGTTTAGATCGTGCTCTAAGCATTGCACACCAAGAGCATAATTTGCAAAGCAAAATATAGGCAATCACTAAGCAGTTTCCAGGCAGGCTAGCCAACCTTGAAGCCTATACTTATATTATTTGTCGTTAGTTCCAACATCATCCGATTAGTCAACTATAGCCACGGTCAATTCAACCTTGACATATAAAGGAGCGGGATATGCCCAAAAAAGAAATCGAGCTCCCTTACCGCATTGAATATCTTTCCATCCTGGATGAAAAGGGGAAGGTGGACAAGGATCTGGAACCGGATCTGAAGAAAGACTTTTTGCTCAAACTCCATCGGGGCATGCTGCTGGGACGCAGATTCGACGAAAGATTACTGCAGTTGCAGCGCCAGGGTCGAATAGGTACTTTTGGCCCCATCAAGGGCCAGGAAGCATCCCAAATTGGGGCCGTGGCGGCACTTGAAGATTCCGACTGGCTTGTGCCCTCCTTTCGCGAAATGGCAGCGGAAATGTGGCGAGGCAAAAAGATGGAAAATGTGATCCTGCTCTATGCCGGGTATAACGAAGGCGCCGAAATTCCCGACGATCAGAACAACTTGCCGATTTCCATTCCTGTTGGAACTCAAACGCTGCACGCGGCGGGCATAGGTTATGCCATGAAGTATCGCGAGAAAAAGGAAGTCGCCATGGTCTTCTTCGGTGACGGCGCCACATCAGAGGGTGACTTTCATGAGGCGCTCAACTTTGCCGGTGTATTTCAGGTTCCCGCGGTGTTCGTCTGCCAAAACAATCACTGGGCCATCTCGATCCCCCGCTCTAAACAAACACGATCCCAAACTTTGGCCCAAAAGGCCCTGGCCTACGGAATGCCCGGTATTCAGGTGGATGGGAACGACGTGCTGGCCGTCTATTCGGCGGCTAAAGAAGCCGTGGATCGCGCTCGCTCGGGCGATGGACCCAGCATGATCGAGTGTGTCACCTACCGCATGTCGGTTCATACCACGGCGGACGATCCAAAACGCTACCGCGAGGAGGAAGAAGTAGAAGAATGGGTGGAAAAGGACCCCCTAACTCGATTCCAAAAGTACCTGAAAAGCAAGAAAATCCTCACCGACAAAAAAATCGAAACCATCGAAGAAGAACTCAAGCAAGAGATTAAAGAGGCCGTCGAGCAAACAGAAAAGAAGATGGAAAAAATGGGCGATCCTTTGCTCATGTTCGATCACATTTTTGAAGAATTACCTCCGTATCTGCAGGAACAGCGCAAGGAACTCGAGAATAGCTTGCAGCAAGACGATGAATAGTGTGCTCCATTACGCATGGACATCCGACAAGGAGTGAAACCGGATATGGCAAAAATGAATATGGTTCAGGCCATCAACCTGGCTCTCCATCAGGAGATGGAAAAAGACGACAGCGTGGTGGTACTAGGCGAAGATGTGGGCATTGACGGAGGGGTGTTCAGAGTCACCGACGGACTGTTGGACAAGTTCGGCGAGAGTCGGGTTATGGATACTCCCCTGGCCGAAGCCGGCATAATCGGCTTCTCGGTCGGGATGGCCCTGTACGGCTTGAAGCCGGTCTGTGAGACCCAATTCTCCGGTTTCAGCTATCTTGGCTTCCATCAGTTAGAATCCCACGCGGCACGACTGCGAGGACGCTCTGCCGGGCGCTTTACCGTACCGATGGTATTGCGCACCCCTTACGGCGGGGGGGTAAGAGCCCTGGAACATCACTCCGAGAGTCGTGAGGCTTATTATGCGCATACTCCGGGCCTCAAAATGGTGATTCCATCAAGTCCCCGCAATGCAAGGGCCCTGCTTGTGAGCGCCATACGCGATCCGGATCCGGTCGTGTACTTCGAGCCGAAAGCATTGTACAGAGCCTTCCGTGAGGAAGTGCCGGACGACGAAGAGACGATGGAGATCGGTCGCTCCCGGGTTGCGCGCGAGGGGAAAGACGTCACCTTGATTTCTTACGGAGCCATGCTGCACGAGACCTTGGAAGCAGCTTCAGTGCTGGCTGAAAAGCATGGGGTTGAGGCCGAGGTGATCGATCTGTTGACCATCTCTCCCTTGGATGACGAACTTTTCACCGAGTCCGCCCGTAAAACCGGAAGAATTGTAGTCATTCATGAAGCTCCACGAAGCTTCGGACCCGGGGCGGAAGTGGTGGCGCGTCTGGTAGAGAAGTCATTTCTTTATTTAGAGGCTCCCATTCGCAGACTAACCGGGTTTGACCTGGTCATCCCGCTATTCCAAAGAGAAAAAGCTTATCTTCCCAGCGTCAAGCGGATTGTGCAAGCGGCTCGCGAGACTCTGGATTTCTGATATTCCGTGGATGGCCAGGAAGAGCACGAAGGACTCGAAGTTGGAATTCGATCAAGCTTAAGTTTGAAAGTGCCGATGTCACAGCTGCGGCACTGAACGAGGTTTTTTGTTTTAGACCCTTCGTGTTCTTCGTGGTGAACAAACCCTATACGTCAATCCACGAAGGCGGGAATCCAGGAAAAATAAACACTTGTGAGGCGTGGGCCCAGTAGAATCTCAGCCCTTGGATCGCAATTTTTGATATCAATACCACTGACCCGGAGGAGTCAATATGCCAAGAGAATTCAAACTTCCCGATTTGGGAGAGGGCATCCACGAAGGAGAGGTCGTCGAAGTGCTGGTCTCGGTAGGCGATAAAGTTGAAGACGGATCGCCCGTTATGATCATCGAAACGGACAAGGCGGAGACCGAAGTTCCTTCGCCCGTCAACGGCGTGGTAAAAGAGATCAAGGTGAAGTCGGGAGATATCGTCAACGTGGGCGACGTCCTCATGGTCTTTACTGAAGCGGGAGAGGCCGAAGAAGAAGAGGCTGAAGAGAAGGAAGAACAGCCCGAAAAAGATGAAAAAGAGGGCGGAGGTGAGGCACAAGAGGCTAAAGCTGAAAAGAAAGAAAAAGTAGAAAAAGAGGAACAGCCGGAAGAGAAGAAGCCGTCCGAGAAGGCCGAAGAGAAAGAGGAACCGGCAGCCGAGAAGAAAGAGAAAGAAAAGAAAGAAGTTGAGCAACCCGAGGCGAAGCGGCCGGAAGGAGGACCGGTTCCGGCGGCTCCTTCAACGCGACGCCTTGCACGCGAGCTGGCAGTCGATCTGCACGATGTGACTCCGAGTGGACCGGGCGGAAGAGTGACTTCCGAAGATGTTCGAGCCTTCGCTGAAGAAGGCAAAAAGCCAAAGGAAGCACCCGAAGAGAAAGAAGTTGCCGAGAAGAAACCTGCAGCGCAACCTCCTGCATTTGCAGAAGCGGGGCCTCTGCCGGATTTTACCCAGTGGGGGCCGGTGGAACGGCAGCCGCTTCGTTCCGTGCGCAGGGCCACCGCTAAGCGGATGGCTCAGTCCTGGTCGCAAATTCCTCATGTCACTCATGCCGATGAAGCCGATATCACCGAATTGGAAGCCTTTCGCCAAAAGCACAAAGAAGAAGTGGCATCCAAGGGAGGTTCTCTGAGTCTGACCGTGTTCGCACTGAAGGCGGCAGTTGCAGCCTTAAGGGCTTTCCCTCGGTTCAATGCCAGCCTCGATACCGAAAATGAAGAGATCATACTCAAGAACTACTATCACATTGGAGTTGCGGTTGACACGGATAAGGGCCTGATCGTTCCCTCCATTCGGGATGTCGACCGAAAGAACATCTACGACCTCTCAAGAGAATTGGATGAGCTCATCGGCCGCGCTCGAGAAGGTAAGGTCGATCGCGACGACATGTCCGGAGGAACGTTCACCATCACAAATGTCGGCCCGCTGGGCGGTACCGGATTCACTCCGATCATCAACTATCCTCAGGTGGCGATCCTCGGGCTCGCAAAAGCCCACTACCGACCCGTGGTCATGGGTGACGAGAGGAACTTCAAGATTGTACCGCGGCTCATATTGCCTCTGATTGTGGGCTTCGACCACAGAGTTTTGGATGGAGCAGATGCCGCTCGTTTCGTCAATATGGTTATTTCCGCTCTGCACGATCCCGAGCAACTACTGATGACGATGTAACCGGAGGGTGACGCACCATGGTGATGGGAGAATTCACGCAGGAAACTGAAGTATTGGTCATCGGCGGCGGACCCGGGGGCTACGCGGCCGCATTTCGAGCCGCAGATCTGGGACTCGATGTAACCATGGTCGATTTGGATGAACGGCCGGGCGGTGTATGCTTGTTCCGGGGCTGCATACCATCCAAGACTCTGCTGTATGTTGCGGAGCTGATACACGATGCAGGCCGCGCCAAAGAAATGGGGATAGAATTTTGCAAACCGGATATCGATTTGCAGAAACTGCGGGATTGGAAAAATAAAGTTGTCGACAAACTCGCAAATGGTCTGACGCATCTGAGTAAAAAGAGAAGCGTTCAGTTGATACAGGGGCGGGTCAAATTCGAAAGCTCCGATACAGCCCGATTGTACGACTCCGACTCGGAGATCACGCATATCAAATTCCGCCACGCGATCATTGCGGTCGGGTCCACGGCAAATGCCTTGCCTGGGATCGAGTTCAAGCAGGGCGGTCGCATCATGGATTCTACCGGGGCGCTGGAACTTGCAGACATTCCCGAAACGCTCCTGGTCATCGGGGGAGGCTACGTCGGCGTGGAAATGGGTTCCGTTTACGCAACACTGGGCAGCAAGGTGACCATGGTAGAGGATCATTTCAGATTGATGCCGGGGGCAGACAACGATCTGGTCGAGCCCTTGACCAGAAAACTGGAAGGTCTGTTCCATGCTATCCGTTGCGAAACCAAAGCCAGCAGCCTTGAAGAGCGCGACGACTATGTCGAGGTGGAACTGGAAGGAGACATTGAAGAACCGAAACAAAAGTTCGATCGCGTCCTTATTGCCATTGGACGCCACCCGAATTCAAGCGACCTTGGTTTGGAAAAAACCGAGGTAGAAGTCAATGACCGGGGTTTCATAAAAGTCGATGCAAAACAGCAGACAACGGACGATAAAATTTTTGCCATAGGGGATGTGGTCGGCGGTGTCATGCTGGCCCATAAGGCCATGTACGAGGGCAAGATCGCGGCCGAAGTGATCGCCGGGCAGCCATCCGCGTTTGATGTGCGAGCCATCCCCGCCGTTGTCTATACAGATCCCCAGCTTGCCTGGTGCGGTTTAACTGAAGATGAAGCCAAAGAGCAAAACCGGCCGGTCAGAGTAGCCCGCTTCCCCTGGTCGGCCTCGGGTCGAGCCACCTCCATGGGCATTTCAACAGGGATGACCAAAGTTCTTATCGACCCGGAAACGGAACGGGTTCTGGGCGTTGGCATCGTGGGAAGAGAGGCCGGAGAAATGATTTCCGAGGGTGTATTGGCGGTTGAGATGGGCGCAGTGGCGGAGGATTTGGCTTTGAGCATTCATCCCCATCCGACTCTTTCCGAAAGCGAAGAAGAGGCGGCCGAGGCGTTTCTTGGCAGCTCGACGCATATATTGCCACTGCAACAGCAGAAGAAAAAGAAGGCATGAGGACCCGCGCAACCCTGCAGCGCAGGGCTTCGGCCCTGCTGAATTCCCTTGGAGACCCAAGAGGGAGATGAAAACATATTTAAACCAGGAACTTCTAGAAGTCTGCTGGCTTGGGAGAATGGACTACCAGGCAGCGCGCAACCTGCAGGAATCGCTCGCCATCGACCGTGCTGAAGGCCTGATTCCGGACACACTCCTTCTGCTAGAACACCCCCACACCATAACGCTCGGCCGTCGCGGGAAAGAAGAGAACCTGCTTTGTACTCGAGAACAATTGGCGGAAGAAGGCATCGCCGTCTATCGCACCGACCGGGGAGGTGATGTAACTTATCACGGACCCGGCCAACTGGTGGGCTACCCGGTAGTGAATCTCCGCAACCGCGCCGGTCGGGTCGGAGGCTACCTGCGAGATTTGGAACGGATGCTGATTTTGACGCTTGCCGATTTCGGGTTGGCGGCACGAACCATGAAAGGTTTTACCGGAGTCTGGATAGATAATGAAAAGATTGCGGCAATAGGAATCAGGGTCAATTCCAAGGGAATCTCCGGACACGGTTTTGCACTCAACGTAGCAACTGACCTGACCTATTTTGACAGAATCGTCCCCTGTGGCATTGTCGATAAAGGAGTGACAAGTTTGGAGCGGATTTTAAGCCGGCCCGTGCCTTTGCTCGATGTCGCCAGTAAGGTCGCCGGGGCCTTTTCCCGAGTTTTCGGGAGCGATCAATCTCTCCCCAAGCCTCCATGGATTCGGGTGCGCTTGCCCTCGGGTGAAACTTATGCACAGCTTAAGGCTTTGATTCACGGCAAATCCTTGCACACGGTTTGTGAAGAGGCAAGGTGTCCGAACATGGCCGAGTGCTGGGGCTGCGGTACGGCAACTTTTATGATTCTGGGGGACGTGTGTACCCGAAACTGCTGCTTCTGTGCGGTAAAACACGGCACCATAGTAACGCCGAGCAAAGCCTCGGTTGAGCCTCTACAGGTAGCACAGGCTGTCGCTTCCATGGGATTGCGGCACGTTGTCATAACCTCCGTTACCAGGGACGATTTGCCTGATGGTGGAGCATCGGTTTTCGCGGAAACCATTTGCCGGGTGCGACGACTCGCTCCGAATTGCAGCATAGAAGTGCTGATCCCGGATTTCAAAGGAGACCAGGAGGCTCTTGCAGCAGTGCTGAAAGCTTGCCCCGAAATACTTGGGCACAACATTGAAACCGTCCCCAGACTTTATGAAATAGCCAGGCCTCAAGCCAAATACCGAAGGTCGCTGCAAGTGTTGCAGCTGGCGAAGGCATTGAATACAAATTGCAGAACAAAGTCGGGAATAATGGTGGGCATGGGAGAAACATGGGACGAAATTGTTTCGGTTATGCAGGACTTGCGCGAAGTACATTGCGACATTCTAACAATCGGCCAATACCTGCGCCCTTCAAAGGCGCACCTGCCGGTTGAGCGATACTATACTCCTGATGAATTTGCGAACCTCAAACACATTGGCTGCCTGGCGGGTTTTTCTCACGTTGAGTCCGGTCCATTGGTTCGCAGTTCGTATCACGCATCGGCCCAGGCGCAAGGTATCAATATGAGGAAGAATAGAGGTGAAGAATGCACAATCTAGTCATTGTCTCCAACCGAGGTCCCTTCGGCTTTTCCGAAAAAGTCTTAACAGATGCCGGGCAGGCGTTGAGGAACGGAATTCTGCCCGATGAACCCAAATTTGGTGAAGGCGGGCTTGTTCAAGCGATGGCC
>Ga0210077_1000723_pt1 | contig 10878 bp, 7 predicted proteins | sample RushMan_CattailN_5_FD_185556 | JGI IMG/M metagenome (GOLD analysis project Ga0210077, IMG submission 185556) | Wetland microbial communities from San Francisco Bay, California, USA, that impact long-term carbon sequestration -... | ecosystem: Environmental > Aquatic > Marine > Wetlands ... | reverse complement strand
CTACTACGTGGCGCTCGCCTACGCGGTGCGCGACCGCCTGCTGCAGCGCTGGATCAGCACCGCTGCGGCCTACACCACCCAGGGCGCGCGTACGGTGGCCTATCTGTCGGCCGAGTTCCTGGTGGGCCCTCACCTGGGCAACAACCTGCTCAACCTCGGGATCCACGACTCGGTGCGCGCGGCGCTTACCGAGCTCGGCCTCAACCTGGAGGTGATCCTCGCCCAGGAGGAGGAGCCGGGGCTGGGCAACGGCGGGCTCGGGCGCCTTGCCGCGTGCCTGCTCGACTCGATGGCCGCCGAGGAGATTCCCTCCCTCGGCTACGGCATTCGCTACGAGTTCGGCATCTTCGATCAGGCCATCGTCGACGGCTGGCAGGTGGAAAAGACCGACAAATGGCTGCGTTTCGCGAACCCCTGGGAGATCGCGCGCCCGGAATGGGCCGTCCCGGTCGGGCTCGGCGGCCACACGCAGCAATACACCGACAAGAGCGGCCAGCTTCAGGTGCGCTGGGTGCCCGCCGAGGTGGTCATGGGCGTGCCCTACGACACTCCCATCCTCGGCTACCGCACCCACACCGCGAACACGCTGCGGCTGTTCCGCGCCGAAGCGCCGGAGTCCTTCGACTTCGCGGTCTTCAATCGGGGCGACTACTACGGCGCGGTCGACCAGAAGGTGCGCTCCGAGAACCTGACCAAGGTGCTGTATCCCAATGACGAGCAGATGCAAGGCAAGGCGCTGCGGCTGCGGCAGCAGTACTTTCTCGTGTCCTGCTCGCTGCAGGACATGCTGCGCATCCTGCGGGTCCAGCACATCCCGGTTACGCGCTGGCACGAGAAGTTCGCGGTGCAGCTGAACGACACCCATCCGGCGGTCGCGATCGCCGAGCTCATGCGACTGCTGGTCGACGAGCACGGACAGGGGTGGGACCAGGCCTGGGAAGTGACGCGGAAAACCTTCGCCTACACCAACCATACGCTGCTGCCCGAGGCGCTCGAGCGCTGGCCGCTCGAGATGTTCCGCGCGATCCTGCCGCGACACCTCGAGATCATCTACGAGATCAACGCCCGCTTCCTGGAAGAGGTGCGGCTGCGCTTCTTCGGCGACGATGCGCGGGTCGCACGCATGTCGCTGATCGACGAGTCCGGCGAGCGCTACGTGCGCATGGCGCACCTCGCCTGCGTCGGCAGCCACGCGATCAACGGCGTTGCGGCCCTTCACACCAAACTGTTGCAGCGGGATGCCCTCGAGGATTTCTACAAGATGTGGCCCGAGAAGTTCAGCAACAAGACCAACGGCGTGACACCGCGCCGCTGGATCGCGCTGAGCAACCCGCGCCTCACCTCGCTCGTATCGCGCTCGATCGGCGGCGGCTGGATCAAGGACCTCGCCGAGCTGTCCTCGCTCGAGCCGCTGGCCGACGATCCGGGCTTCCGCAACGACTGGCGCATCGTCAAGCGGCGCAACAAATCGGACTTCGCGCGTTTCGTGCGCAACCGCACGGGGATCCTGATCGATCCGGATTCCCTGTACGACGTGCAGGTGAAGCGCATTCACGAATACAAGCGTCAGCACCTGAACATCCTTCACGTCATCGCCTTGTACCTGCGCCTCAAATCCAGCCCGGGGCTCGCCGTCTACCCGCGCACCTTCGTCTTCGGCGGCAAGGCCGCGCCCGGCTACGCCATGGCCAAGCTGATCATCCGCCTGATCACCGCGGTAGGCGAGGTCGTCAACCGCGACAAGAGCATCGGCGACCGGCTCAAGGTGGTGTTCCTTCCGAACTACAACGTCAGCAACGGCCAGCGCGTCTACCCGGCTGCCGAGCTGTCGGAGCAGATCTCCACCGCGGGCAAGGAAGCCTCCGGCACCGGCAACATGAAGTTCGCGATGAACGGAGCCCTCACCGTCGGCACCCTCGACGGCGCCAACATCGAGCTGCGCGACGAAGTCGGCGCGGAGAACTTCTTCCTTTTCGGGCTTACCGCGGACGCGATCGGCGAGCTGACCCGGCAGGGTTACCGGCCGGGCGATTGCGTGCGGGCCAGCGGCGAGCTGCGCGAGGTGATCGGCCTCCTGCGCCGGGGCTTCTTCGCCGGCGGCAACACCGAGCTGTTCCGGCCCTTGCTGGACGCCCTGCTGCACCACGATCCATATTTCGTGCTGGCCGACTTCGCTTCCTACGCCGAATGCCAGGACCGGATCGGCGAGGCCTACGTGGACAAGGAACGCTGGACGCGCATGTCGATCCTAAATGCCGCGCGCAGCGGGAAGTTCTCCTCGGACCGGACGGTGCGCGAATACGCGTCGGAAATCTGGCGCGTCGATCGGGTGCCGATCGAGCTGCTGTCGCCGGAGGACATGAGGGCGCGTATCCTTCAGTAATGCTGCTGAAGCTCGTCCGCCAGCTCGCGTCGCAGTTATCCGGAACGGCGGAGCGCGATCGGGCGCGCGCGCCGGCGCCGTCGGTCGAGGAGCTGCGCAAACGGGCCGACATGTTCGTGCGGGCGCAACGGTGGGATGCCGCCGCCGATGCGTTATCCGAGCTCGTCTCGAGGGACGTCGAAGACGCCTGGCCGTATGCGACCTTGGGCAGCCTGCTGCATCGTGAGGGCAACGGCGAACGTGCCGCAGAGCTGTATCAAGCGGCGCTGGAGCGCGACCCTTTCCAGAAGGCGGCGATCTTCAACCTGCCCAAACTCCTGATGGAGAGGTGCGACTGGGAAGGCGTGCGCGCGCTGCGCGAGCGGCTCGACCGCCTGCGCGGACGGGGAACGGAATGGCGGGATTACATCAGCCCGTTCAACGCGGTCATCCTGCCGCTTTGCCGAAGCGACCAGGCGCGGGTGTCGGAATTTCACGCGCGCGGCGTTCAGGCGTCGGTGAAAGGCGAGACCGTCGTCCGTGCCGAGAGAGGCGCTCGCGACCGGATTCGCGTGGGATATCTGTCTGCCGATTTCCACGACCACGCGACCGCCCACCTCACCGCGGGCATGTACGGCCTGCACGATCGGACGCGTTTCGAGGTGTTCGCATATTCGATTGGTCCGCAGGCGGACGATCCGTACCGAACCCGCATCCGCGAGGGATGCGACGAGTTCATCGACCTCTCGGGACTGGGAGACTACGAGGCCGCCTGCCGGATCGCGCAGGATTCGATCGACGTTCTGCTGGATCTCAAGGGCTACACCCAAGGCGACCGTCCACGGATCCTGGCGTATCGGCCCGCCCCGGTCCAGGCGCATTATCTTGGATTTCCGGGCGTAATCGCCGCGCCGTTCATCGACTACGCGATTTGCGATGCGGTGGTCGTTCCGCCCTCGCACGAGCCCGACTATCCCGAAGCCATCGTGCGGCTCGATCCATGCTACCAGGTCAACGACGGCGGCCAGCCCCAGGTCCTCGGCGAAGCCTCGCGCGCCGAGCACGGCTTGCCCGAAGGCGCGATCGTGCTGTGCTCGTTCAGCCAGGCTTACAAGATCGAGCCGGCCGCGTACGACGCCTGGATGCGGGTGCTTAGAGAGATCCCGCAAGCCGTGCTGTGGCTGCTCTGCGGCAATCGCAGCGCGCGGGCGGCCCTCCTTCGCGAAGCCGAGCAGCGCGGCGTGTCGCCGCAGCGGATCCTGTTCGCGGACTTCAGGCCGAGGCGACAGCACCTGGAGCGCATCGCCCTGGCCGACCTGGCGCTCGACACCTATTTCTACAACGGCCACACGACCTGCAGCGACACCCTGTGGGCGGGCGTCCCGGTCGTGACCACCCCGGGAGAGGCGTTCGCGGCGCGGGTCGGAGCGAGCGTGGTGGCGGCCGCCGGGCTGCCGGAGCTCGTAGCACCGGACCTCGATCGCTACGCGGCCCTCGCCATCGAGCTCTGCCGCGACCCCGGGCGGCTTGCCGCGCTCAAGGGCAGGCTGCGGGACACCAGGTCGACGTGCGCGCTATTCGACACGCGCCGGACCACCGGCCAGCTGGAACGCGCCTATGAGCAGATGTTCGAACGCAATCTCGCCGGCCTGCCCCCGGGCTCCTTCAACGTTTTCGTTTGAAGTAAAGCGGTTGGTTGGTGGGCCGGCTTGGATTCGAACCAAGGACCAAGGGATTATGAGTCCCCTGCTCTGACCGGCTGAGCTACCGGCCCACGGAGCGCGAAGGATACTTTACTTGGCCAGCGCGCGGTCGAGGAAGTCGAGCCGGTCCTGGCCCCAGAACAGCTCATCGCGGTAGACGTAGGTCGGCGCGCCGAAGACGCCGCGACCCAGCGCCTCCTGGGTGAGGTCATCGTACTCGGGTTTCGCCGACGGGGCGGTGGCAAGCAGCTTGTCGCCGTCGAGGCCGGCGGCGGCGGCCGCGGCTTTCAGGGTCGCCGGATCGGCGATGTTCTTCTCCTCGGCCCACAGCGCGCGCATGATCGCGCCGGCGAAGCGCATCTGGGCCTCCACGCCCGAGGGCGCGGCGGCGACGATCGCGATCGCGGCCGGGTTCGCGTCGACGGGGAAGAACTTCGGTTTCGAATTGAGCGGCACTCCCAGGTGCTCCTTCCAGCGCGCGAGCTCCATCAGGCGGTAGGCCTGGCGCTGCGGCGCGCGCTTGCCCAGAGGCAGGCCGCCCGACTGCGGGAAGATCACGCCGTAGTCGACCGGCTTGACCGCGATTTCCGCTCCGTGCCGCTTGGCGATCTCGCCGAAGCGAGCGTGGCCGAGATAGGTCCACGGCGAAGACGGCGAAAAATAGTAGTCCACGTGCTTGCTCACCAGTGCCTCCCCCTAAATGAGAAGGGCCGCTCGCGCGGCCCTTCGTTGCGTGCCTGCCCGATCAGCCTTCCTGGTCGAGAAAGCTCTTGAGCCGCTCCGAGCGCGACGGATGGCGCAGCTTGCGCAGCGCCTTGGCCTCGATCTGGCGGATCCGCTCGCGGGTGACGTCGAACTGCTTGCCGACTTCCTCCAGCGTGTGGTCGGTCGACATCTCGATGCCGAAGCGCATGCGCAGAACCTTCGCCTCGCGCGGCGTCAGCGTGTCGAGAACGTCCTTGGTGACGTCGCGCAGCGACGAGTAGGTCGCGGCGTCGGACGGCGCCATGGTCGACTGATCCTCGATGAAATCGCCCAGATGCGAGTCGTCGTCGTCGCCGATCGGCGTCTCCATCGAGATAGGCTCCTTCGAGATCTTGAGGATCTTGCGGATCTTTTCCTCCGGCATCTCCATCTTCTGCGCGAGCGTCGCCGGGTCCGGCTCCTGCCCGGTCTCCTGCAGGATCTGGCGGCTGATGCGGTTCATCTTGTTGATCGTCTCGATCATGTGCACCGGGATGCGGATGGTGCGCGCCTGATCGGCGATCGAGCGCGTGATCGCCTGCCGGATCCACCACGTGGCGTAGGTCGAGAACTTGTAGCCGCGGCGATACTCGAATTTGTCGACCGCCTTCATCAGGCCGATGTTGCCCTCCTGGATCAGGTCGAGGAACTGCAGCCCGCGGTTGGTGTACTTCTTCGCGATGGAAATCACCAGGCGCAGGTTGGCCTCGGTCATCTCGCGCTTGGCGCGGCGGGCCTTGGCCTCGCCGGTCGACATCTGCTTGTTGATTTCCTTCAGGTCGCGGATCGGAATGCCGATCTTCTGCTGCACGCCCTGCATCTTGCCGAGCAGCTCGAGAATCGCGGGCTCGACGCGGACCAGCGCCTCGCTCCAGGGATGGCCGGCGTTCAGCTCGCCGGTCAGCCAGCGCCTGGAACCCTCGGTTCCGGCGAACACCTTGATGAAGTGCTGGCGCGGCATCTGCGCCTTGTCGATGCAGATGTTGTGAATTTCGCGCTCGCGCGAGCGGATGTCATCGACCAGACCGCGCACGCTGTCGCACAGGCGCTCGACCGTGCGCGCCGTGAAACGGATCGTCATCAGCTCATTGGTGATCTGCTCGCGCGCGCGCACGTAGTCCTTGTCGCGCGGGCCCTTGTTCTCCAGCGCGCGCTTCATCTTCTCGTACAGGCGCCGGATGCGGGCGAACTTGTCCAGCGCGTCGGCGCGCATCTGCATCAGGCTTGCGCGGGCCGCCGCGCCGTCGTCGTCCTCTTCCTCCTCGATGTCGTCCTCTTCGATGGTCTCGTCTTCCTCCTGGTCGGACTCGGCCCGCCTCGGATCGAACTCGTCCTTCGCATTGGGGTCGATCAGGCCGTCGACGACCTCGTCGATCCGCATCTCTTCCTTTTCCACCTTCTCGGCGAGGTCGAGCACCTCGTGGATCGTGGTCGGACAGGCGCTGATGGCCTGCACCATGTGGCGCAGGCCTTCTTCGATGCGCTTGGCGATCTCGATCTCGCCTTCGCGCGTCAGCAGCTCGACCGAGCCCATCTCGCGCATGTACATGCGCACCGGATCGGTGGTGCGCCCGAACTCGGAGTCGACGGTCGACAGCGCGGCCTCGGCCTGCTCTTCGACATCCTCGTCGTTGGAGGCAACCGGTGCCGACTCGGTGATGAGCAGCGACTCCTGGTCGGGCGCCTGGTCGTAGACCTGGATGCCCATGTCGGCGAAGGTCGAGATGATCGACTCGATCTGCTCCGCGTCGACCAGGTCGTCCGGCAAATGGTCGTTGATCTCGACGTAGGTCAGGAAGCCGCGGTCCTTGCCCAGCTTGATCAGGGTCTTCAGACGCGTGCGCCGCGCCTCGGCGTCTTCCTTGGGCAGCTCGGCGGCCGCCGCAAGCCATTCCTCGCGCCGCGCCTTGCGCCCGCCGCGGCCCTTCTTCTCCTTGGCCGCCTTCAGGCCGGCGTTGACCTTGGCCTCGAGAAGCTCGAGCGCCTGCTTGGTGTTCGGGATTGCCGCCTTGCCCTTCTTCGCCTGCTTGGCATCGTTCGCGGCGACGGCCGGCCTTTGCGCCGGCTTGGCTTTCGCCTGGGGCGCAGACTTCTTCGCCTGAACCGGACGCTTGGCGTGCTGCGCGGGCTTCTTCGGCGCTGCGCGCTTGGACGGCTTGCGCGCCGGCCGGGATACCGCTCGGACGACTTTGGCTTTCTTTTTCGCCGCAGGCCGCGCTTTGGTCGCCGACTTGATTTTCGGCTTATTGACGCTCTTTGCCTTCTTGCTCGCCTTGCGGGCCTGCTTGGCGGTCGTCTTGCGCTTGTCCTTGGCCATCCTTACCTCACGTCGGGTCCCGGAGCACAGAATGTCCGGCGAAACCATATATTATAGCAAATCTATGAATATCAAGGCCCTTTGGGCATGTATCGTTCCTGAAAAATCCTTTCTTCCTCGGCTGTTGCGGACTTTTTGAGGATCTTGGCCAGCAGGGCCTTCTCCTCCGCCGAGGCCCGCGACCCCAGCTTGGCCAGGGTGTCGCGAAACTCCCCGCTCGCTTCCTCGGGCGAGAGCTTGAGCCCCATCCAGAACCTCGCCTGGGCGCTGGCTATCAGGTCGCGGTGGGGCGATTCGCCCAGCAGCTCGATCAGCATGCCATCGGACACCTCGTCCGGCCGTTCGGTTCGTGCCAGGGCCGCCACGATTTCCCCGAGTGCCTTGCTCTCTGGCAGGGCCGGGTCGAGGCGGTCCAGGTCCACTTCCAGCGCGAGCGAGGGCTTGGCGAAGACCAGCGCCAACAGGCGCTCTTCGAGCCCGAAATGGTGCGACGGCTGGGGCCTTGCCGGAGCCGGGCGCGCGTAGCTGCGCGCCTGGCGCAGCTCCATGATCTGCTCGGCCTCCTCCTGCGACACCCCGGCCAGCGCTGCCACCGCTTTCACGATCTGCAGTCTGAGCCCGGGAGCCGCGATCTGCTTCAGGTGCGGCTTGGCGGCGCTCAGCAGGCGCGAGCGGCCCTCGGGGCTGCCGAGATCGCCGGCCCCCCGCAGCTCGCCGAGGAGAAACTCCGACAGGGTCGGCGCCTCGTCCACCCTGCGCTCGAACGCGTCCTTGCCGTGCCCGCGCACGTAGCTGTCGGGATCCTCGTCCTCGGGCAGGAACAGGAAGCGGATCGGCTTGTGGTCCGGCGCGAGCGGCAGGCTCACCTCGAGCGCGCGCCAGGCCGCCTTGCGGCCCGCAACGTCGCCGTCGAAGCAGAACACCAGCTCGTCGGCGAGCCGCAGCAGCTTCGATACATGCGTTGCGGTGGTCGCGGTGCCAAGCGTGGCGACCGCGTAGCCGACGCCGTATTGCGCCAGCGCCACTACGTCCATGTATCCCTCGACCACCAGCGCGCGGCCCGCCTTGCGGATCACGTCGCGCGCCTGCACCAGGCCATAGATTTCGCGCCCCTTTTCGAACAGCGGCGTCTCCGGGGAATTCAAGTATTTCGGCTCGCCGGGGCCGAGCACGCGCCCCCCGAAGCCGATCACCGCGCCGCGCGCCGACAGGATCGGGAACATCACCCGGTCGCGAAACCGGTCGTAGCGCTTGCCTTCGTTCTCCACCACCAGGCCGCACTCGACCAGCGCCCTGTCCTCGTACTCGGGAAACGCGCGCCGCAGCGCCTGCCAGTCGTCGGGCGCATAGCCGATGCGAAAGCGCGCCGCGATCTCGCCGGTCAGTCCGCGCCCCTTGAGATACTCGATCGCGCGCGGCGATTTCTTCAACTCCGCGCGGTAGAAATCCATCGCGCGCTCCATGATCGCGTAGAGATCGGTCTCGCGGTCGCGGCGCGCGGCTTCCTGCGGCGAGGCCGGCCGAAACTCCGGCATCTGCATGCCCGCCGTCGCGGCGAGATCCTTCACCGCGTCGACGTAACCAAGCCCTGCGTAGGACATCAGGAAGCCGATCGCGTTGCCGTGCGCGCCGCAGCCGAAGCAGTGATAGAACTGCTTGGCGGGGCTGACGCTGAAGGACGGCGACTTCTCGTTGTGGAACGGGCACAGCCCGGTGAAATTGGCGCCGCCCTTCTTCAGCTTGACGTAACGCGAGACGACGTCGACGATGTCGACGCGGTTGAGGAGATCCTGCTTGAAGCTTTCGGGGATCACGGTGCGGCCGCCTTCCCCCTAGTTTAGCGGGGCGAAAGACGCCCTAGGAGAGGCGCGCCTTGACCAGCCCGGACACCTTGCCCATGTCCGCCCGCCCCGCCAGGCGCGGCTTGAGCAAGGCCATCACCTTACCCATGTCCCTCACCCCGGCGGCGCCGGATTCCGCCAGCGCGGACGCGACCGCGTCGGCGATCTCGGCTTCGCTCAGCTGTTGCGGCAGGTACGCGGACAAAACGCTCACCTCGAACTGCTCGCCTTCGACCAGGTCCTTGCGCCCGGCCGACTCGAATTGCGCGATCGACTCGCGGCGCTGCTTGATCATCTTTTCTACGATCGAGAGCACGTCGGCGTCGGCGAGCTCGACGCGCTCGTCGACCTCCTTCTGCTTCATCGCCGCGAGCAGCAATCTGATGGCGGACAGGCGCGGCTGGTCCTTGGCGCGCATGGCAGCCTTCATGTCTTCGGTAATGCGGTCCTTGAGCGGCATCCGGCCTCAGAAATGGAAACGCCCCGGCGCACGGCGCCGGGGCGCAAAATCGTACCCGCGAGCGGGCCTTAGTACAGCTTCTGCGGCAGCATCTGGCTGCGCAGGCGCTTGTGATGGCGTTTGACGGCGGCGGCGAGCTTGCGCTTGCGCTCGGCGGTCGGTTTCTCGTAGAACTCGCGCGCGCGCAGCTCGGTCAGCAGACCGGTTTTTTCCACCGTGCGCTTGAAGCGGCGCATCGCCACTTCGAATGGCTCGTTTTCCTTGACGCGGACAGTCGGCATCCAAACCCCAGGTGGTCTTGCGTGGTAAAGACGACAATTATATCCGGATTCAAGAACCTGGCGCCAGCCCCGTAGAATGCGGGCCTTATGCTGATCCTGGGAATCGAGACCTCCTGCGATGAAACCGGGGTCGCCCTGTACGACACCGCGGACGGGGGGCGCCTGCTGGCGCACGCCGTGCATTCCCAGGTCGCGATGCATGCGGACTACGGCGGGGTGGTCCCGGAGCTCGCCTCCCGTGACCATATCCGGCGCCTGGTCCCCCTCGCGCGGCGCACCTTCGCCCAGGCGGGCCGGGCCCCGGATGAACTGCGGGCGGTGGCCTATACGGAAGGGCCGGGGCTCGCAGGCGCCTTGCTGGTCGGGGCCTCGTTCGCCCATGCTCTCGCCCTCGCCCTCGATGTGCCGGCGATCGGCATCCACCACCTCGAAGGCCACCTGCTCTCGCCTCTGCTCTCGGCGCGCCCGCCGGAGTTCCCGTTCGTCGCCCTGCTCGTGTCCGGCGGACATACCCAGCTCATGCGGGTCGAAGGCATCGGTCGCTATGCGCTGCTGGGAGAAACCCAGGACGACGCGGCGGGCGAAGCCTTCGACAAGACCGCTACCCTGCTCGGGCTCGACTATCCGGGCGGTCCGGCCCTCGCGCGCCTGGCCGAATCCGGCACCGCCGGACGATTCCACCTGCCGCGACCGATGCTCGCCAGCGGCGACCTGGAATTCAGCTTCTCGGGGCTGAAAACGGCGGTGATGCTCCTCGTGCGGGGCGCCGGTCCGGAGCCGGGGGCGCATTTCCGGGCCGACGTCGCGCGCGCGTTCCAGGACGCGATCGTGGAAGTCCTGGCCGCCAAGTGCGTGCAGGCGATGGAGGAGGCGAACCTGACCCGCCTTGTCGTGGCGGGCGGGGTGGGTGCCAACCGGGCGCTGCGCGCGAGCCTCGACGCGCAAGGCGCGCGCCACGGGTTCGACGTCTACTATCCGGAGCCCGAGCTGTGCACCGACAACGGCGCGATGATCGCGCTCGCCGCGGCGCTCAGGCTGGAGCAGGAAGGCGGCAAGAGACGAGGGCGCGCCGCCTTCCACGTCCGTCCGCGCTGGGACCTCGAAACCCTGTCCTAGCGGATGCGCGGCTCGGTGCCGGAGAGCAGGCGCCCGATGTTGGCGCCGTGGCGC
>Ga0210077_1000722_pt1 | contig 10886 bp, 6 predicted proteins | sample RushMan_CattailN_5_FD_185556 | JGI IMG/M metagenome (GOLD analysis project Ga0210077, IMG submission 185556) | Wetland microbial communities from San Francisco Bay, California, USA, that impact long-term carbon sequestration -... | ecosystem: Environmental > Aquatic > Marine > Wetlands ... | reverse complement strand
CTCGTCGGCGTCTTTGCGGTTGTATTTGTCATCGTCCGGCGAGCGCACGCTTCACCATCGGCCGCGCATCCGGCGTCGTTGTCATCCCGAAGCCGCCGCGCCTCCTGCAGCTGAGGGTGAGGGATCTGCTTTTGCTCTAGATTTTGCGGGTGCCGCACTCTTCGCGTTTTCTGCGAAGGGTGCGACCGGCGTCCATTTTCGCTGCCGTCTTGTGTAGCGCCGGCGTCTCGCCGGCGTCTTTGCGGTTGTATTCGGCATCGCCCGGTTGGCGCAAGCTTCACCATCGGCCGCGCATCCGGCGTCGTTGTCATCCCGAAGCCGCCGCGCCTCCTGCGGCTGAGGGTGAGGGATCTGCTTTTGCTCTAGATTTTGCGGGTGCCGCACTCTTCGCGCTTTCTGCGAAGGGTGCGACCGGCGTCCATTTTCGCTGCCGTCTTGTGTAGCGCCGGCGTCTTTGCGGTTTTAATCGGCATCGCCCGGTCGGCGCAAGCTTCACCATCGGCCGCGCATTCGGCGTCGTTGTCATCCCGAAGCCGCCGCGCCTCCTGCGGCTGAGGGTGAGGGATCTGCTTTTGCTCTAGATTTTGCGGGTGCCGCACTCTTCGCGCTTTCTGCGAAGGGTGCGGGTTTTGCCTTTCTTATCTTCGCGCCGCGCTGAATTAAAACCAGCGTGGCAACCGAACTCAGGAGCCTTCATGAAAGCCCACGTATGGGTCATGCCCAAGCCGACCGTGCTCGATCCCCAGGGACAAACCATCCAACGCGCCCTTTCCTCTCTCGGCTTCGAGAACATTCAGGAAGTGCGCCAGGGCAAATTCTTCGTCCTCGATCTCGACGGCCTCTCGCGCGACGAAGCCACTCACCAGGTCGAACGCATCGCCAAGGAAGTCCTCACCAATCCCGTGATCGAGCAATTCCGCTTCGAAATCGTCGACTAAGGAGCCCTCGGCCAGCGCTCTACTCCGTTTGCGCGTCTCCGCGCGTTGCGGTGCTCACGCGGCGCACTCACTCGCATGTCCCCGGCCCATCCTTGGTCACTCCCCGGTGAAAACTCCATGAATCGCCCGCAGCAACCCCGATTGCTCTCGTGCGCGGCGGCTGCTCCGCCTCATTCCAAGCGACTGTCCCTGCGACACGCGCGCCGGGGCAACGCACCTTCGATGCGCCCTTCGCAACGCTTCTGCGCGGAACCGTAATCTCACGACAATCACAGGTGACAGGCGCATACTCGTGGCTCGGTTCGGCGCAAAAGGAGCGCCTCACTATGCCGACAATCACCACAAGCGACGGAACGCAGATTTTTTACAAAGACTGGGGCAAGGGTCAGCCCATCGTGTTCTCGCACGGCTGGCCGCTTTCCGCGGACGATTGGGACACTCAAATGCTGTTCTTCGGGCTTCGAGGCTACCGCGTGATCGCTCACGATCGCCGCGGCCACGGCCGCTCCGACCAAACCTGGGACGGCAACGACATGGACACCTACGCGGACGATCTCTCCGCCGTCATTGAAAAACTCGACCTCCACGACGCGATCATGGTCGGACACTCGACCGGCGGTGGTGAAGTCGCGCGCTACCTGGGTCGCCACGGCACCCAGCGTGTCGCCAAGGCCGCTCTAGTCAGCGCCGTGCCTCCACTCATGCTCAAAACCGAAACCAATCCTGCCGGCGCGCCCATGTCGGTCTTTGACGGCCTCCGCTCGGCCCTCGCCGCCAATCGCCCCCAGTTCTACAAGGACGTCACCATCCCGTTTTACGGTTACAACCGGCCCGGCGCGAAAATTTCCGAAGGTCTCCGCGAGCACTGGTGGTTGCAGGGCATGTTGGGAGGCGTGAAAGCCCACTACGACAGCATCAAGGCTTTCTCGGAAACTGACTTCACCGAAGACCTGAAGAAAATCGATATCCCCGTGCTGGTGATGCATGGCGACGAAGATCAGGTCGTCCCCATCGTCGCCGCCGGTCCCATGTCCGCGAAGTTGCTGCCACACGCCACGCTCAAGGTTTACCCGGGATTTCCTCACGGCATGCACGCCACCAACGCGGATCAAATCAACGCCGACCTGCTCTCTTTCTTCAAAGGCTCGGCTACAACCGCCGCCGCGTAACCCGGAAATCGGGCCCGGCGCCGTTCAGCTTCTCCGGCTCGGCCGCCTCTCGCGCCGGGGGACTTGCCAAAGTCCCCTGGCGCGGTGGCTCTCCCTGTTTTTGCTCATGCATGCTTCGGGTTGTCCGCGCCACGTCAAAATCCGCTGCCAGTCAATCGCGAGTTTGCTCCTGGACTCAGCCATGAGCCATATGCAATTGATTCCCGACCTTGGTTATGCCACTCTATTATCTGGACGAGTTACACCTGCGACCGTCGGGCAGGCTGTACTGGAGCGCTGTTTCGTTTGTAGCGCCACCCTCTCGCCGGCGTTGATCGGTTCGGCGCACTCGGTCGCATGGCCATCCCGAGCGAGTCCGCTTCCCGGCCGACGAGGGATCTGTTTTTGGTGTCGCGATCTCGGTTCGGGGCAGATGCCTAGTCGGGCAGCCGAGACGACCGGCAGAAAAGGAGCATCGGCAGCATGGCCACGGACCTCCGCGGGTCCCCAAGCCAGCCAGTTTCAAACTCCCGCCCCTTCCGTTCGCGCAATCTTACCCGAGACAGTCAATCGAGTAGAATCCATCGTAAGTCGTTGAAAACACTCACCCGCGTTCCCTTCTACCCGAGACGTCCCGGCGCACGCAAATTTTCGCCGGCCCTTCGCCTGTATCGCCTCTCCGACAACACCACTCGGGCCGGAATCCTCGGGAAACAATCAACCCCTCAAATCGCCCGCCTTGCCGCGCCTGTGCTACGCTTGTTTTCTCACGCCCTGCGGCGGCAGGCGAGGAACGCGTCGCGCCTTGTCGGGGGTCGGAGCTTTAGCTCCGACAATCCACGACCGCTGCTATCAGGGGCTTTAGCCCCTGAGGCAAGCTTGGGTTCATCCCCGAATCAGGCGCGTCCAATTCGCCCACGAAAGAGGTCCTACTGACATGTGCGGCATCGTTGGCTATATCGGCCCGAAGCGAGTCGTTCCTGTCATCCTCGACGGCCTGCGCCGCCTCGAATACCGCGGCTATGATTCCGCGGGCATCGCGGTCGTCGGCCAGAACGGCAAACTCGAAATCCGCCGCGCCTCCGGCAAGCTGCGCAATCTCGAAGAATCCATCAAAAGCACGCCGCTCGACGGTCTCTACGGCATCGGCCACACGCGCTGGGCCACGCACGGCCGCCCGACGGAAGAAAACGCCCATCCCCACCGCGACTGCACCGGCGATATCGTCGTGGTGCACAACGGCATCATCGAAAACTACGTCGAGCTGAAATCGCAGCTCATCGCCGAAGGCCACAAGTTCGTCACCGAGACGGACACCGAAATCATCGCCCACCTTCTCGAAAAGTTGTCGAAAGATTCCACGCTCGAGGAAGCCGTACTCAAAGCCGTGAAGCTGATGGGCGGCGCCTACGCGCTGGTGGCCATCTCCGCGCGCGATCCGCAGAAAATCGTCGCCGCGCGCCTGGGACCTCCCATCGTCCTCGGCATTGGCGATGGCGAATTCTTCGTCGCCAGCGACATTCCCGCGATCCTGGCGCACACGCGCGACGTCTTCTTTCTCGGCGACGGTGAAATCGCAGTGGTCACGCCGCAGGGCGTGAAGCTCTTCGATTTCGAAAACCAGCCCATCAGCCGCCCCACGCAGCGCATCACCTGGGACCCCATCCAGGCCGAGAAGGGCGGCTTCAAGCATTTCATGCAGAAGGAAATTTTCGAGCAGCCCCGCGCCGTCCGCGATACGCTGCTCGGCCGCATCTCGCAGCAGAGCGGGAGAGTCTTCCTCGACGAAATGCAGATCACCGAAGCGGACTTCCGCAATTTCCATTCCGTGAAGATCGTCGCCTGCGGCACCAGCTGGCACGCCGGGCTCGCCGGGAAATTCATGATCGAGCGGCTCGCCCATCTGCCGGTCGAAGTCGACTACGGCAGCGAATTCCGATACCGCGATCCCATCCTCGACGAAAACACGCTGGTGATCGCCATCAGCCAATCCGGCGAAACCGCGGACACCATCGCCGCCGAACGCGAAGCGCGACTGAAACACGCGAAAATTCTGGCCATCTGCAACGTGGTCGGTTCGATGCTCACGCGCGAGGCGCAGGGCACCATCTACACGCACGCCGGCCCGGAAATCGGCGTCGCTTCCACCAAAGCCTTCACCGGCCAGCTGACCGCCCTTCTGCTCACCGCGCTGTACCTCGGCCAGGTTCGAGGAAAGCTTTCGGGGCGCGCATCCGAACTCCTGATGCAGGAGCTCACCCGCGTCCCGCACAAAATCGCCGAAATTCTCGAGCGCGACGCGCAGATCGAGGAACTCGCCCGCCAGCTTTTCCGCCACACCGATTTTCTCTATCTCGGTCGCGGCATTCACTACCCCATCGCGCTTGAAGGCGCGCTCAAACTCAAGGAAGTTTCCTACATTCACGCCGAAGGCTATCCCGCCGGCGAAATGAAGCACGGCCCCAACGCGCTGATCGACGAGAATCTTCCCGTGGTCGTCATCGCCACGCGCGACGAATCCGATCCCGCGTCCATGACACGCTACGAAAAGACCGTCTCGAATTTGCAGGAAGTGAAAGCCCGCGACGGCATCGTCATCGCCGTCGTCACCGAAGGCGACCGCCTGGCCCGCGAAAGCGCCAACCACGCGATTGAGGTTCCGGCCGCGCCCGACCTCCTCGCGCCGATCGTGGAAATCGTGCCGCTCCAGCTGCTCGCCTATCACATCGCCGTGCGCCGCGGCTGCGACGTCGATCAACCGCGCAATCTCGCCAAATCGGTCACCGTCGAGTAAGCTCTCTATGATGTCGCCATCGACTTTTTCTTCGCGCGCGGCGGTTGCCCGTCCGTCCAAAATCCGCCCGCGGCGCCCGTCGCAGGAGGCGCAAGGTTTGAACGTAGCGCCGGGTTCTTTAGCCCGGCCTCTTGGGCTTGGCTTGCGCGTGGCGCTCGCGGCCGTCTTCTTCCTCGCCAGTTCTTTGTTCGCGGTGCCAAGCGCGCGAGCCATTTCGGCCGCCGCGCAGAGCGGCGAAGCCAGCGCCAAGCTCGCTTCCATCGAGGTCACCGGATCGAAGCGCTTCACCTCCGCGGAGGTCGCCGCCGCCACCGGCTTGAAGATCGGCTCGCGCGTCACCCGCGCCGATTTGCAGCAGGCCGCCAACGCGCTCGCGGAGCTCGGCCCGTTTAGCAACGTGCAGTATCGCTTCGCCAGCGAGGCCGCGGGAGTCATGGTGCAATTTCAGGTGGCTGACGCGCCGGCCGTTCCAGTCTTCTTCGATAATTTCCCGTGGTTTACCGACGACGAGCTCGACGCCGCGCTGAAAAAAGCCACGCCGCTTTTCGACGGCGCCGCGCCCCAGCACGGCACGCTTCTCGATTCCATGGCCAACTCTCTGGGGCTCTTCCTGGTCGCGCACGGCTTGCCCGGCAACGTCTCGCACGTGCTCACACAGCGAGTGTTCGACAACCAGATGGTGCAGGAATTCAAAGTCGACAACGCGATCGTGGACGTTTCCAGCGTCACTTTCACCGACCCGCTGGCGCAAAACGATCGCGGCATTCACACGCGTGTCTCGGATCTGATCGGGCGGCCGTACTCACGCACCGCCATCGAGCTTTTCGAACTCGAACAGGTTCGCCCCGTCTATCTCTCGCACGCCTACGTGCACGTGAAGTTCGACCCGCCGAAGCCACAGTTTACCGGCTCCGACCGCTCGCGCGTCGCCGTCACCGTGGCGATCGATCCCGGCCCGCTATACCTGTGGGGCGGCGTCACGTGGACCGGCGCGAGCGCCATTTCCACTTCCGACCTGACCGCCATGATCAAACTCGCGCCCGGCAATCCCGCCAACGGAATGGCGATCGAAAAGGGCTGGGACGCGGCGCAGGACGCGTTTGCAAATCTCGGCTACCTGGACGCCAAGCTCACGCCCACGCCGCATTACGACGACGCCGCGAAGCGCCTCACCTACACGGTCGCCATCGACGAGGGCCCGCAGTTCCGCATGGGCAAGCTGGTGCTCTCCGGGCTTTCCGAGGAAGGCGAGCGCCGCATTCGCGGGGCGTGGAAGATCGCGCCCGGACAACTTTTCGATCGCGCCACGTACCAGGAATTTCTTTCGCACGGAATTGCCAAGGCGTTTCAAGGCTTCCCCGCGCATTACAACAAAATCGGCCGCTACCTCGAAAAAAATAAAGACGGGACCGTGGACGTGATGATGGATTTCGAATGAGCGAATCCGCGCTATACTGCGCCGGGCACGTCATGGCGTCTCCAGCCGCAGCACACAATCCGGTGGATGAATCGGTGGCGATTGAAAAAGAGCGCCGGCTGATCGAACAAATGCGCGCGCTCGGCTCGCTGCTCGTCGCTTTTTCCGGCGGCGCCGATTCCGCGTACTTGGCGTGGGCCGCGCATCAAGCGCTGGGCGATTCCGCGCTGGCCGTCACGGCGCTTTCGGCAAGTTACTCGCGCCATGACCGCGAACAAGCCGAGGCTTGCGCGCGCGCGGCCGGATTCCGCCACGAGCTTATCTGCACGCAGGAGTTCGACAATCCTCTGTACGTGGCCAACAACGCCGACCGCTGCTATCACTGCAAGGACGAGCTTTTCGACCGCATGGAAGCGCTGGCGCGCGAGCGCAATTTCCGCGCCATCGCTTACGGCATCAATGCGGACGATACACACGATTTCCGTCCCGGCCATCGCGCCGCGCACGAGCACAAGATTCTCGCTCCGCTGCTCGATGCGGGACTCGCGAAACGGGAGATTCGGCTGCTGTCGCGGCGGGCGGGCTTGCCCACGTGGGATCGGCCTGCATCCGCGTGCCTATCGTCGCGCGTACCGTACGGTACCGCGGTAACGCCCGAGCTGCTCGAAAAAATCGAGCGGGCGGAAGCCGCGCTGCGCGAACTGGGTTTCCGGCAATTTCGCGTGCGCGCGCATGGAGAGCTGGCGCGCATCGAACTGGCGCAGGAGGAGCTTTCGCGAGGACTCGATCCCGCCGCCGCACGGGAAATCGCCGCGCGATTGAAGGCGCTCGGCTTCGCGTTCGTCACGCTCGATCTGGAAGGCTACCGCCAGGGCTCGCTCAATTCCCTGCTGAAAATCGAATCGCGCCGGGATCGCTGAAATGCGGAATGCGGGGCGCGCCGAAAAATCGCCAACGCGGACTCAGCGCGTTTTTAAATCGGCCACCGTGCTTTGCGCGGCATCGCGCATCGCCAAAATCGTGCCTACGTGGATTTGCACCGTGTCATCCACCTTCCGCGCGTATCCGCCCGCCAGCGTCATCGCCGCCGGCACGCCGTTGCGTTTCGCGTAGTCGAACACCAGCGCGTCGCGCCGCGCGAGCCCTTCGATCGTGAGCCCAAGTCCGCCGAGCTGATCTTCGCGGTACGGATCGGCGCCCGCCACGTAGAACAAAATCTGCGGCGCGAAATCCTGAAACGCGCGGTGCAGGTGCTTTTCCAGAATGGCCAGATAGTCTTCGTCGCCGGTGCCATCGGGCAAATTGATGTCGATCGTCGACGGCGGTTTCGGGTGCGGATAATTCCGCTCCTGGTGAATCGAGAGCGTGAACACGCCGCCATCGCCGCCGAAAATCGCCGCCGTGCCATTGCCCTGATGCACGTCGGTATCGACCACCATCGCCCGCTCGATTCGCTTGTCGGACTGCAGCCGCCGAATGGCGATGGCCACGTCGTGAAGCATGCAGAAGCCTTCGCCATGGTCCGGGTACGCGTGATGGAATCCTCCGCCGATGTTGGCCGCCCAGCCATCCTGCAGCGCGCAGCGCCCCGCCAGAATCGAGCCGCCCGCGGCAAGCCATGCGGCCTCCATCAGTTCCTTCGAATAAGGGACTTCCAGGAGAACGATCTCTTCCGGGCTCAGCGTTCCCGTCTTCAGCTTGTGGACGTACTCCCGCGAATGGACGCGCAGCACGTCTTCATCGGAAGCGGGCTCGGGCGCGAGAAAATCGTCCGGCGCGGCAATCCCTTGCGCCAGCAGGCGGTCGTGGATCATGCGGTATTTCAGCGACGGAAACACGTGCTCGCCGAGATTCAGGTCGTACGCATCGCAATAGATCAGCTTGAATGGCAGCATGGCTTTCAGAGCCTAGCGCGAAGCGTTTTTGAACGCAATCGCGCTCGAGCGTCGTTTTCGTTCATCCCCGCATTGAATCCAATGGCGGCGCTGTGCTAGTTTGCTAGTAATGCGTCGTGTCCAGTCGGCGATCTTGATCTTCTCCCTGCTGGCGATTCCCCTCGCGCTGCCGGCACGAACCGGACCGTGCGCGCAATCGCGGTGCAGCCGCCTTTGCGCGTTGATTATGCACAGCACGCATGCCGAGCAAGGCAAGCATATGCACTGCACCTGCGGCATGACCCCGGGCAGCCAGCAATGCGCCGGCCATTCCGGACAACAGACGCCCGATTTCGGATTGAACGCGCCGATGCCTCCTACCATGCCATCGGCGCATGTTGCGGTCAGAGCGCCCGCGTCCGGTCGCCGCGCTCTTGTTTGCGACTTGGAATTTGCCTCCTCCGGTTTCCGCTTCGAACTGCTCCAACCTCCGCGCGCCTGACTCCGCTTCAGAACCATACAAAATTCAATCTGAAGGGAGTGCCATGCGTGCACGGAAGGTGTTTTTGCTCGCAGTAGTGTCCTTGGTGGGTGCGGCTGCTGTATCCGCAGCCGTTGTGGGAAGCGTGCGCGGAGTCGTACACGATCCTCAGCATCGCCCGATTCCCGGCGCGGAAGTTCAGCTCAAGGCAGTTGGTTCGGCATGGTCGCAATCGACGCACACGAACGCGGACGGTGAATTCACGTTTCCAGCGGTTCCAGTGGGCATTTATAACGTAACGGTCTCGGCATCGAATTTTCAGGCGGTCGTGCAACAGGTGGAAGTAGCTGTAAATTCCTCGCCGGTGCTTCATTTCGTGCTGGCGCTTTCGAGCGTCACGCAGACAGCGACGGTGACGGCCAGAGCCGAAACCACAAATCCTCAATCGGCCACGCCGACGACGTTCGTGAGCCGCAGCGAAATTTCGAAAACTCCCGGCGCGGACCGGACCAACAGCTTGCAGATGATTACGGACTACGTTCCGGGCGCCTACATGACGCACGACATGCTGCACGTGCGCGGCGGCCATCAGGTGAGCTGGCTGATCGACGGCGTGCCGATTCCCAACACCAATATCGCGACCAATCTGGGGCCGCAAGTGGACCCGAAGGACATCGACTACCTGGACGTGCAGCGCGGCAGCTACAACGCCGCCTACGGCGACCGCACCTACGGCATCTTCGACGTGGTGCCGAAAAACGGGTTCGACATGAACAACCAGGGCGAACTGGCGGTGAGCTACGGAAACTTTTACCAGACCGACGACTATCTCAGCTTCGGAGGGCATTCCCAGAAACTTGCGTACTACGCGAGCCTGAGCGGAAATCGCAGCAACCTGGGCCTGGAAACGCCGATTCCGCAAATCTACCACGACGCCGCAAACGGGTTCGGAGGGTTCGGCTCGCTGATGTACAACGCGGGCACGAACGACCAACTGCGCATGGTGGGTTCGCTGCGGCGCGATTTCTACCAGATTCCCTACGACCCGAACGACCAGAATTCCGACTTTCCCACCTACGGGTTGCGCGACAGCCAGGAGGAGGGCGACGGGTACGCGCTGGTATCGTGGATCCACACATTCAACCCGAACGCGGTGCTGACCGTTTCTCCGTTCTACCACTACAACAGCGCGAACTACCGTAGCCTGCCCACCGACACGCCGATTGCCACCACCGACGAGCGCGCGTCGAATTACGGCGGTGGACAGGCATCACTCGCTCTGGTCCTGCCAAGGAACGACGCGGAAGTGGGCGTCTATTCGTTCGTCCAGCAGGATAATCAGTACTTCAATCTGATCTTCAACGACGGGACCGGACGAGTGTTTCCGCCCAGTTCGCAGGGCCTTTTCGGGGCGCTCGAATCGGTGTTTCTGAGTGACAAGTTCACCGCCACGTCGTGGCTGACCTTCACCGGAGGCGCGCGATTCACAAGGTTTTCCGGCGGACTCACCGAAAACGAAGCCGAACCGCGCATCGGCGCCGCGCTTCGAATTCCGCGGTTGAATTGGGTGCTGCGGGCGTTTTACGGCCGCTACTACCAACCGCCTCCTCTCGTCTCGATACAAGGACCGCTGCTTCAGTACTGCACCAGCTCGGCCGATTGCGGATTCGTGCCGCTGCCGGGCGAGCGCGACGAGGAGCATCAGTTCGGGCTGACGATCCCGGTGCGCGGCTGGACGCTGAGCTTCGACACGTTCGAAACGCGTTCGCGGAATTATTTCGACCACAACAACATCGGCGAGTCGGAAGTTTTCGTTCCGATCACGATCGCCAACGCGCGGATTCGCGGGAACGAAGTGACGCTGCGCTCGCCGAATCTGTGGAACCGCGTGGAAATTCATCTGGCGTATTCGAACCAGATGGCGCAAGCGAAGGGCGCGATTACGGGAGGGCTGATCTGCTACAACCCAACCGATCCCGCCGCGTGCGCTTACTCCACGGAATACGAGCCGCTGGACCACGATCAGCGGAACACGCTGAACGTGGGCTTCAAATCGGTGCTTCCGTGGAACGCCTACGCCTCGTCGAACATTTACTACGGATCGGGCTTTTCGAATGGATCGCCCAACGCGCAATATCCCGGCGCCTATCTGCCGGGGCACGCGCAAGTGGACGTTTCGGCGGGGAAGAATTTCGGCGAGAAGTATTCCGTGTCCGTGACGGCGCTGAACATCG
>Ga0210077_1000721_pt1 | contig 10908 bp, 13 predicted proteins | sample RushMan_CattailN_5_FD_185556 | JGI IMG/M metagenome (GOLD analysis project Ga0210077, IMG submission 185556) | Wetland microbial communities from San Francisco Bay, California, USA, that impact long-term carbon sequestration -... | ecosystem: Environmental > Aquatic > Marine > Wetlands ... | reverse complement strand
TTAGGGTCCCAAAATTCATGCTGAATTTTTGAGAACCTCCAAAATTTTCTATTTTGGTGGTTCGGAAATCGTAAATTTCCTCAACCTCCACACTTTGAAGATACTTTTTATTGTTAATGGTATTAATTATTTGTTAAATAATATTAATAACTAATTAAAATACTCCATTAAATAATATGATAAAAAATTCGATGATATGCACATGTCAAACAATTCAATCTTCATTCCTAAGTAATAATTCAAGATGTTTTAATAGGATTTCAAATAGATAGATTTAAAAAGGTCTTTATTTTTAATTATTAATCATGAACTACTTTAAACTGTTCAAAATGTGCGGAGGTGACAATATTGGTCTTAGGAATAAATGATCCCTGGGTTTTTAGTGCCTATATCCTGGCAATATTAAGCATGCTTTTATGTGTAGTTTATGGAGCTTTAAACTGGAATAAAGGCGGAGAAGATGAGGAAAAACAAGTTAAAGAAGAAATGGAATGGCATAAAAAAGAAAAAGAGATGGAAGAAGAAGAATTAGGATTATGGGACGAAGAAGGATAGGTTGTGATTAAATGGATAATAATTATATCTTACTTATTGTTATAGTTTTAATATATCTTTTCTTAATTGGTTACGTAGGCTACGTGGCCTGGCGGCGAACAAAGAGTGCTGACGACTACATGGTCGCTGGAAGGGAAACCCACCCATTTATAATGGCCCTTAGTTATGGTGCAACGTTTATAAGTACCGCCGCAATTGTAGGGTTTGGAGGAGTTGCAGGAGTATATGGAATGGGCCTTTTATGGCTTACAGTCTTAAATATTCTTGTAGGTATCTTCATTGCATTCGTGCTATTTGGAAAACGTACTCGGAAAATGGGGCACAATTTAAAAGCTTTAACTTTCCCTGAGTTTTTATCCAGACGTTTTAACAGTAAATTCATTCAATACTTCAGTGGTGCAATTATATTCTTAGGAATGCCATTATACGCATCTGTTGTTTTAATTGGTATGGCCAGATTTGTAGAAACAACACTAGGTATTAATTACTCGATAGCCTTAATTGCGATGGCAATTATAGTGGCAGTTTACGTTATCTTTGGTGGAATTAGAGGAGTTATGTACACCGACGCCCTGCAGGGGACTATCATGTTTATAGGAATGATTATTGTATTAGGTTTCATTTATTGGATTACAGGAGGGATTATTGGAGGTAACCAAGCCCTCACTAACTTAATTAATGTAGTACCACCCAATGCTACGGCCGCAGCGGCAGCCACAGGTTTTACTGGCTGGACATCCATGCCCTCATTGGGAAGCCCATTCTGGTGGACTTTAGTAAGTACCCTTATTTTAGGAGTTGGAATCGGAGTTTTATCCCAACCACAACTGGTAGTAAGGTTTATGACTGTCAAATCCAATAAAGAACTAAACAGAGCAGTTTTAATTGGTGGAATATTCATATTCATGATGACAGGTACAGCATTCATTGTGGGGGCACTCTCCAACGTTTACTTCTTCAATACCGTTGGACAACTGGCTATTCAAGTTGTTGGAGGTAATGCAGATAATATCATTCCTAAATTTATCAGTGCCGCCATGCCTCTTTGGTTTGCTTACTTATTTATGATCACCCTGCTTTCAGCAGCCATGTCTACCCTAAGTGCCCAGTTCCACGTCCAGGGAACAGCTTTAGGACGCGATATATTCGAAACAATTACTGGAACTAAAGGTAAATCATCAGTATTGGTTGCACGGGCTGGAATTACAATAGCAGTTATAGTAGCAGTTATCCTAGGATTTACTCTGCCTACCAATATCATAGCTGTTGGGACAGCCATGTGGTTCAGTATAACTGCAGCTGCATTCCTTTCAATGTATGTGTTTGCACTATTCTGGAAACGTTCAACCAAGGTTGGAGTAATCTCAGGCTTAGTTATTGGAGCATTGTTAAGCATTTTCTGGCTGGTATTTGAGTACAAAAAATCAGCAGCAGCATTAGGAATTTGTAAAGCTATTACAGGTCAAACCGTACTTATAGCTGCAAATCCATGGCCTACAGTCGATTCCATAATAATAGCACTGCCTATTGCATTTGTGATCACTGTTGTTGTTAGTTTATTAACTAAACCACAGCCAAAAGAGCAGTTAGATAAAATATTCAGGGGAGTCTAATTCCCTCCCTTCTTTTCTACTTTTAATAAATTCAAATTTAAATCTGTCAAAAGCAATTTAACGTATTTTAGCGTTCAAATATACGTGGAACGAATTCAGGACAGATATTTGGATATTTTTTTCCAAATTCCATTTCTAATTTATTTATTATCTCATCTTCCAGTTCTTTATTTTTCGCTGCAGAAATAGAAAATTTTTCTTCCTCAAAATATGTATTTAAAACCTCTTCACCAATGTGCATTTCAATATTAAATGGTTTAAAACACTTTGAGTTTTTTTGCATTTCAGATAACATCTCTGATGACAATTTAAGCCGCTTTTTGTCTTTTTGAGTGTAAACATCGCTGGGAGTAACAATTTTTTTAATATGAAAAGATGCACAACCCTCTATAGTAGAAGCCTTACGAGTGGTTCAAAAAACACAAAGGAGAACTCTCTTTTTAAAATCTGCGTCACTTTCAACATTGATCGATTTCATAAAAAACCCTCCTTATCTTTTCGAACAAAATGAGCTGTCTTCACTATTATTTTGAATTTCATAGTATATAGTCATCGAGGGAACCGTAATATGGGAATAGGTTAAAATAAAAGCATTCTGTTTTTAAACGTTAATTTAACAGCACTAATTAATTAATTAAAAAAAAATCAACTTTCATTGCATTTTCTTTTTTAGACAGTTTAGGGGGATTCAATTCCTTGAATTCTAAGTCATACTCCATTAAAAGTTTCATAGCACCATCAGTAATAGAAGGAGCTACTAAAATCCCCCTTAAACCTTCATTTTCTTCCTTTAAATTATCTACATAACGTTTAAGTTGACTTACTGCACCTAAACTTCCTCTAACTCTTTTAAGTTCCAAAACTACCATATTTCCATCCTTATCTTTTCCAAGAATGTCAATTACTCCATTTGAGATGGATTTTTCCTTTGCAACAGGTTTAAATCCTTCTTCAATAACTTCAGGATTTTCATAGAAAATAAGGTTAGCCATGTCCTCCTCACTTCCAATTAAATCCAGTTCTTCATAGTCTTTGGCAACAAAATACATTGCCATGTAAGTTCTTGAGATTTCAACATCTAATATCTCTTTTGGAGTTTTCCTAACGCTTCTTATAAGCAGCAAATCATCTTTCACCTTAAATTTAACCGTGCATCCTGGCGGCTGCCAGTTTACAGGATTCCTTTTTTCACTTTTGTGAATTAAAAAAGACCCATCAGGCTTGATTATGATAACTCTATCGCCTGATTCCAGATTACTTTTAGCTCGGCCTTCATAAAATACTCTACAACAGGCGGTAATTATTAAAATAGCCTTATTTTTGAGCCCATCCCTTAGAATTTTATTTGTTTCTTCAATATCTGGATCTTCTTTTACTTTGAAGTTCACCATGAATATTACTCGTTCTTTGTTAGTTACAGGTTAATGAATGTACACTTTAAAGGAAATTAAAGATTTAAATGAATTAAATATCAAAAATAAAAAAAATGGAATATAAAACCCTCAAAAATCAAAGCATTCGAAAACCGTAGGTTTTCGATGCATTGAAATCATAGATTTCGATAGCCAACAAAAATCTTTGATTTTTTAAGACCTTTGGTTTTGTGAGCACCGAAAATCGAAGATTTTCGAGTGTAAAAAAAAGTTAAAAGATTATTCTTCATCCTCAAAGCATTCAAAAATCAAGGATTTTTGGTGGTTTGAAGAAGCTATGCTTCTTCAAAAGAGTCTGCCTTTACAATTTGGAGATTTGGAGTTTTTGCATTGGGATTGCTTGCCTGAACAGCTTTTACTGTCACAGTTTTGACTCTTTTATTCACTGTTTCCCTGAATGTATCAAAAACGACAGAATAGCTTTCAAGCTTATTTAATTCTGTATCATTTAAAGCATGGCTTAAACTGTCTATTAATTCGTATATCCTACCGCCTTTTTCTCCATATATTTTAGCTATATCATCGTCGAAGTATGCAGATGTTATGAGTCCACATATCCATTTTTGCTTATTTTCATGGTCAGTGATTATAACATAAAACTCCTGTACCTCTTTACTTTTAATTTCTTTAGATTTTAGCTCTCCTACGTATACTTCACCTGTAAGTTCACTTCCTATTTCAAGTTGTGAAAGATACATGGTTTCATAGTCCTCATCACCATAGTTTGCGCTTCCCTTTTGAATTCCTAAATCAAGCATTTAATCACCTCATTTTAGTATTTCGACGCAGCAATACCTTTATTTTTGCTTACTTCGATTTTTGAATGATGAATCTGAGATTACTCACACTGAACATTTTCATCTTCGGGATGAGAATATTCAAATCCTTCTTTCCTACACCAGTCATAAAGAGCTTCTGCGGCCCCACGAGATAATCTTCCTTGCTTGTCGCCGTATTTAAGTCGTGTTATTCTCCTGAATGCTATTTCTAATTCATCTGGAATGCATACTGTTACCGCTCCCATCCAATCATCATCCTTAATTAAATATGTTTTATGCTTTATGTTATATGTTTTCTTTTTGATATTTAAAGTTTTCGGTTTGGAAGGTGAAAGAGCAATTTAATAAAGATTAATCGAAGATATAATGGCATTTAAATCATTATTTTCAACTATTAAATAAAAATAAGAGTTTTAAAGTCGTATTTCGAATTTTCAAAGGTTTTTACTAATTAAAGCTCGTAGAATTTTAGATCCCTAAAGTTTAAATATGACTTATATGTTATACATGTTTGAGTATGAACTGTATGACATATACGATTAGACATGTATGGTATGATTTATGTGAAATGATGGAGGAGGATATTCATGGGAAATTATAAAGATAACCATTTTTTTGGCAGCGTTAAAGTGGGCGAGCGGGGACAGATTGTTATTCCTAAAAAAGCCAGGGACAAATTTGATATTAAGCCTGGAGATAGTCTAGTAGTGTTTGGAAGGGATAAAAATGAAAAGCTCATAATCTTGAAAGAGAATGTAATGAGAGATTATGCACTTAAAATACTGGAAGACTTAGATAGCCAAGATTAGGACTCAACTTTATTTTAAATACTATCTTTTTCTTAGATAATCAAAATTAGTGCCGAAATTTACTTTTAAATACCATTTTTAACTAGAAAGGAGCGATACAAGTGAAAATAGCAGATGGAATAGAAATGCTGGAATTAAAAATGAATATGATGGGAAGAGAAAGCATAATTTACCCTACTTTCATGTGGGACGATAATACCTCTGTTCTAGTTGATGCAGGATTACCAATCAGTTTGCCCGACATTAAAAGTGCAATGGAAGATGCATGCGTGCCTTTTGAAAAACTAGATAAAATTATAATCACACATCAAGATATCGACCATATTGGGGGCATTAAAAATATTCTTGATGAATTATGCGATGTTGAAGTGCTTGCACATGAAGAAGAGAAGCCATATATTCAGGGTGAAAAAAAGTTCGTAAGATTAAATTCAAGCTTCATGGACCGTATAAACTATTTACCCGAAGAAGAGCAGGAAAAGGTTTTAGATATGTTCAAAAATGCTCCTGTAGAAGTTAACAGGACTCTAACTGACAGTGAATGGTTGGCCTGTTGCGGAGGAATTGTAATAATTCACACACCTGGCCATACACCAGGACACATATGCCTGTACCATAAAAACAGTAAAACAATGATTGCAGGAGACGCAATGAACGTCTTTGAGGGGCAGCTTATTGGAACAAATGTACAACTTCTAAGTGAAGAAGACGCCAAAACAGCCTTAAATTCACTTAAAAAATTTGAGGAATATGATATTGAGAATGTGATAACCTATCATGGAGGCCTGTTTAACAATAGCCCCAATCACAGAATTAAAGAGTTTAATAATAAGGAGGCGTAATTCGAATGTTTGATTTTAATTTATTAATGCTTCCATTATTCGGCTTTTTAATTGGTTTATTGGTGTCTACTTTAGGTGGAGGCGGAGGTGGGTTGTATGCTCCTATTTTGATACTGGTTTTTGGTATATCCCCACAAGTGGCTGTAGCCACATCTCTAGCATCAGTTTTACCTACCACAGCTGTAGGTGCCTTCAGTCATCACCGCGAGGGTAATGTAGATATACGCACAGGCTTAATCTTAGGAATTGGAGGAATAGTGGGCACATTAATAGGAGCTTATTTTGCCAATTTAATTCCCTCGAACCTTTTAGAAAAGATTTTAGGTATTTTTATATTGATCATGTTAATTCCAATGATAAGAAATTTATTACAAAGGCGCCGGAAAGAAAAAGAAGAACAAAATGAGAATAAAGAAAAAACTGCAACACTTACCATATATAGAAAAATTATAGCCTCTTTTTTTGGAGTAGCATCCGGAATACTGGCAGGAATCTTCGGAATAAGCGGAACACCACCAGTTATTGCAGGACTTTATAGTTTAGGCCTGCCTGCTGTAATGGTTATAGGTACATCCGTATTTGTACTTATCTTTAACTCAGTTGCAGGTATTGGAGGTTATTTTCTGTTAGGGAAATTAGATATACCATTAGTACTTCTTCTGGGTAGCGGGGCAGTTGTAGGTGCATTTCTAGGGCCTAAACTGCTTAAAAAAATTAATCCAAAGACTCTTGAGAAAGTTTACGGACCTATACTTGTTTCTATAATGCTTATTATGGGCTTGTCATTGATACTGGCATAATTCACATTGCCATTCACAAAGGGGCATTTGACACAGGAGCAGAAGATTATGGGAGTTTATAGCAGTTTAAGAGGATATTTGATGAAGAAGCGGCAAATTAATGGAGATTGTAAGTCTAAAAATGTTTTTTGAAAACGAGCTTAAAGATACAAATTCTTCACTTGCCCCCCCCCCCAATTTGAGAAATATATTGCCATTTCTGATTAAATCCCAAAAGACTAAACTGTATCGGCCTGAAAAAGTAATATTCTATAAAAAGAATGAATTTTTTTGCTCGGGATTTGCATTATGATAAACTGGTTTTAGTCGAGTCCCATAAAAACACGATCCGTAAAAGCTATAAATTTTAAAATATATAGTTATAGTAGGAGTTTTCCTTTCGAAATGGGGGTGATTCCTGATTGGCTGTTTTGAAAGAAGTTTCTTTATAAATGACTGGACAATTTGGTTAGGATAGTATAAATATCATGTGAAACTTAATTAATGATAACAATAAGTTGAAGTCATTACATCATAATTTGTGTTCTATATAAAAAAATGGTGATATCATGAGAGTAGTAGATCAAATTATTGGAAAAGAAGTTTTAGATAGTTCTGCAACTGTAATTGGAAAAGTAAAAGATCTCGAAGTAAATCTGGGCACTAAAAGAATAGAATCAATTGTAGTTGGCAGCGGTGGAATTTCAGAAAGCATAGGAATATCTAAAGAAGAAAATGTTATACCCTATGATATGGTTAAACAAATTGGGGACAAAATACTTCTTAAAGAAAGTATAGACGAAGCAGGGCTAGAAACACAGGAATTAGGGTTATAAAAAAACCTTTGGTTTTTTATACATCGAATACCTTGTGTTCGAGAGCTTTAAATAAAACCACTTATCTTTTATTTTATCTTAAAACGCAGCTATTGGTGTTTATTTTGGAAGTTGAAGAAAATCAAGATTTTCTGAACATTCGAAATCGGAGATTTCTATGCCCCGAACATGAAATGTTCGAGGCCCACAAAAATCTTCGATTTTTGGAAGTCGTGGGAATCTGCAATATTTGCGGGAAAGCAGGCAAAATATATACCTGTTCTTTATGTGGAAATATGGTCTGCAAAAGCTGTTATGATACTGAAAAAGGTATTTGTAAGTCATGCAAGAGATATCCTGGGAAAAGAATATAATATACCCCACCAAAATTCATTTGAAAATGAATCAATTAAATCCAGTGATGCTAATGAAAAACAAAAAAAAAGAACTCATAAAACTTTTAAAGGAAAAAGAAGTTATAAAATTTGGCAAATTTAAACTCTCATCTGGAAAAGAAAGCAATTATTATGTAAATATGAAAATGGCCATTACAAATCCAAAAATTCTTAAATCCATTGCAAATATCGTATCAAACCAAATAATTGAGAATAAAATAGATAAAGTTGCAGGCCCTGCTTTGGGAGCTGTACCTATTGCAACTGCAGTTTCCCTTGAGTCATCTATTCCAATGCTTATGATAAGAAAGGCAAAAAAAGATTATGGGACGTCAGAGCTTATAGAAGGAGAGCTTGTAAAAGGAGATTCCGTTATTGTGGTAGAAGATGTAACCACAACCGGTGGTTCTCTCATAAAAGCAATTAAAGCTATTGAAGATAACGGCGGAATCGTTAAAAAAGCAGTTGTCGTTGTTGACAGAGCCGAAGGTGCTATTGAAAACCTTAAAGAAGAAGGAATTATTTTAGAGCCTTTAATTTCAATAGATGATTTTAAAAAATCAGAGATTTTTTAACTCCCAAAAATTCTTTGAATTTTTGAGGATTTCAATAAATAAGTAGTATGTGACGCAACAGCTTTTACAGTATTTATTCCATTAAATGCTTTACAAGATGTCCTAATTCAGGCAATACTATTGTTAAACCTAAATTAACTGCATTTGGAGAACCTGGAAGAGCTATTATCAGTTTATTTTTATAAACACCTGCTGTTGCCCTGCTTAAAATAGCACCAGTTCCAAGCTCTTTATATGATTCATACCTAAATATTTCCCCAAAACCATTTAATTCCTTGTCAAATATACCTTTTAGAGTTTCAACAGTTACATCTCTAGAACCGATTCCAGTTCCTCCTGTTGTTATAATAACATCAACATCGTAATTTTCAACTATATGATTTATAGTCGAAACAAGAAGTCCTGCATCGTCAGGTATTACTGAATAAAAAACAAGATCATGATTTTCTTTTAAAGCATCCGCTATTAAACTTCCAGATACATCACTATTTTTATGTCCCTCGAGACCTTGTCTCGGGGCATGCAAAGACCTTGGGTCTTTGCGGTCGTGAAACTTTGTTTCACGAACATCAAAAATCAAAGATTTTTGACACAATAAAAAATCTTTGTATTTAGAGTCGCTTAAGGTTATAACTGCACCATTTACAGATTTTGGTGCCTCTTTTTTATGTGCCTTCATACTTTCGCTTTTCATAAAATCATCACATATTTGAGATATTAATTCAATAAGTAAATATTTTGCCTATAATAAGTTAATTAAGAATTTAATATGCAATTAATGTATGTTATAAACTATATTTTTTATTTCTTTTATATTTTACATGTATATCTCGTGATATAATTAACAAAATTAACTGTTTACCTATAAAATTAGATTCATATTCAAAAATGAGGAAGATTAGAATTAATATAGGAAGAAAAAGTCTTAAAATGAGTATTTATCTCCATTTAACAATAATAAGAAAACAAAAAATTTATATGCAATCTGTACAAACCATAACTAAATGTCATTAGATCAGATCAATGCTATTAGTTGTAGAAAAAGTCATAGGATGAATTTGGAAACCAGGAGGGCATTAGATCCCATTCAGAGGCGGTTTAATTTTTGCGGAAAAATTAAGAGGAGTCTAATTTTGCCCTCCCTTGCTATTTCATATTTGTATTTCATTGCATAAAAACTTTCTGTATCTTATGAAACCTCATTGTAGAAAACACCTATTTTAGCTTGAATATTTCAAAACATCGAATACACTTATTATTTTTAAAAATTGATAACTAACATTATGCAAAAAAAGATTTATATTCTGGATGCATCGGCAATAATAGGGGGTTTTTATTCAAAAAGCTATGCTAATTTTACGACAAGCGGTGCCATTGCAGAAATTAAAGATTTAAAATCAGAATTGTTACTGCAATCTGCCATAGAAAATGGGCATGTTAACATAAAAGAGCCTGATGATGAAGATAAAACTGAAATCAATAAAATTATTGAATCTTCAGGAGATATTTTAAGGCTTTCTGATGTTGATAAAAGCATTGTTGCACTTGCATTGAATTTTAAAAGGAAATGTTTTGATCCTATCGTTGTAACAGATGATTATTCCATGCAAAATACTCTTAAAATCATTGGAATCCACTATAAAAGTGTTTTAACCAAAGGAATAAAAGAGATCTATAACTGGGTCAAAATTTGTAAGGGCTGTAAAAAAAAATATCCTTCTGATTATGCCTTTGAAGAATGTGAAATATGCGGTTCACCTATTTTAAAAAAGAGAATAAAAACTAACAAATGACTTTTAGACTAAACTACAATATAACATACTCATTTTATTTAAGTTGCTAAATTCAGCGATAATTTTAATAGATAATTCATCCAGAGAAAGAAATTATGAAAATTGGTGTCGTTGTCCATGGGCCATTTATAGTTGATTCTGGTCATGCAGAGGAAATTTTGAATTTACTTCAAGATTATGGAGAAGTAAAGGCACGGCTTGGAGGTACAATGGGTAGAACTGCCGTGCATGATGCAGAACTTGAATACAAAGTCGATATAAGCCAAAAACTGCTTCCAAGTGAATCTATTGATAAATTTGTCCATGATAGATGTGACGTTATTTTCTTGATAAATTATGGAAAGTCCAGTGTAACCGGCCATGCCTTTGGATTTAAAGTTTGGAGAAGATGTAAGAACATTCCACCTTTAATCCAAATTGAAAGACCGGGTGAAGATGATGGGAGCGTTATAGCATGGAAAAATTCATTAAATGAATTTGCAAATCAGATCGCGCAACGATTAAATCTGAAGGTCATTGA
>Ga0210077_1000720_pt1 | contig 10911 bp, 10 predicted proteins | sample RushMan_CattailN_5_FD_185556 | JGI IMG/M metagenome (GOLD analysis project Ga0210077, IMG submission 185556) | Wetland microbial communities from San Francisco Bay, California, USA, that impact long-term carbon sequestration -... | ecosystem: Environmental > Aquatic > Marine > Wetlands ... | reverse complement strand
GCAAAGAATTTCCCCCCTCGAGGCTCTAAAGGCTTACACGAAATATGCTGCTTACTGCAGTTTTGAAGAAAATTCGAAAGGTTCCATAGAGATTGGGAAACTGGCTGATTTCACAGTGCTTTCCGATAATCCTCTAACCGTCCCGAAGGATAAGATCAAAGATATCCAAGTAATGAGTACCTTTGTCGGCGGTCGTTGTGTTTTTCAGAGAGATTATTGAGGCGCCTAGTAGCAAAGCGATAGTTTCATATCTCTTTCTGTGGGGCAGGCTTGAAAGCCTGCCCCAAAAAAGCATCACTGTCATTTTATACAAGTGCCCCTGTAGCACTCGGAGGCTGTCCGTGAAAACGCAGCGCAAGGCTTTAGCCCTGCCAACCGCAGGAAGCGGAATTTGCTTACACCGATATTGTTCGGCGCCTATTTCGACAAAGATTTGGGCCGGTTTTTTTCGCAAAAGGTGTAAATTAAGTAGCCGCCGCTGATGTTTTTTGCCTTGAACCCATTTTGGGTCAAAATTCGGTTGGCGTAATAGGATCTTTGCCCGACCAGACAATAAGTCAGAATTTCTTGATCCTTCGGCAGTTCACCGATCCTACTTCTAAGCTCATTGAGAGGAATATTGACGGCTCCATCTATGCGGCCTCTTTTAAACTCCGCCGGGTCGCGTACATCTAGCAGGAAGGCGTTGTTGTTTACTGCGTCGGCGCAATGAGCGATTTGGGCATCTTCTCGGAGCACGTTTGCTGCAATCATTCCTGCAAAGTTGACGGCATCCTTTGCCGATCCGGATTGAGGGCAGTAGCACAGTTCAGCTTCTTCAAGGTCAAAAACCGTTGAGTTCTTCTGGATGGCGAAGGCTATCACATCGATGCGCTTTTCGACCCCTTCTTCCCCGACCGCCTGGGCTCCTATGATTTGACCGTCGTCTTTAGCGAAGATGAGCTTCAGTGTCATCATCTTTGCTCCCGGATAATAGGTGGCGTGTTGGTTGGGATGAAGGTAGATCTTTTCGTGTTTAGAGTCATCCCAAACGTCTAAACGCTTGAGAGTCTTCTCGCTCGGCCCGGTGGATGAGATTGTCAATCCAAACACAACAACTGCCGATGTACCCTGCACCCCCCTGAAGCGCGAGTCACGCCCACAAATACCATCGGCCGCTATACGTCCCTGGCGGTTTGCCGGTCCGGCCAGGGGCACCAAAGTCGGTTTGCCTGTGACAAAGTCCTTAACTTCCACAGCATCCCCGACCGCCCATATATTTTCATCGTTTGTGCGCATGTGTTCATCGACTTTGATTCCGCCGAGTTCTCCAATCTCCAAGCCGGCTTCTTTCGCCAGTTTCGTCTCAGGGCGCACGCCGACAGAGAGGATAACGAGATCCGCGTTTTCCGTCTCCCCGGACTTAAGTTGAATTGACAGACTGCTGCCGTTTTGTTCAAATCCTGTGACCGTCTCGTCCAAGCGGAGTTTTACGCCTTTGCGGATGAGATGTTTGTGAACCGGGGAGATCAGCTCAGTGTCATAAAGCGGCATGACCTGTGGCTGCATCTCCACGATCGTCACCGATAAACCGAGATTGACCAGGTTCTCGGTCATCTCCAGGCCGATGAAACCTCCGCCGACAACCACTGCACTTTTGGCTCTATTATTTTCTATCCATTCCTTTATCTGACGCGTCTCCGGAATAGTTCTGACAGTAAAGATGCCGGGCAGCTCAATGCCCGGAAGCGGAGGTTTGATCGGCGCGGCGCCAGGTGAGAGAACCAGGGTGTCATAGCTTTCAAGATAGGTTTCCCCGCTGGATAAATCTTTTACTTCGATTTGTTTGTTTTCTCTATCGATGGCCAGAATTTCCGATTGGAGTTTTACCTGAATATTAAACTGTTTTTTAAACAGATCAGGTGTGGCTACAAGCAGTTTTTCTTCCTTCTTGATAACATTTCCCACGTAGTAGGGAAGACCGCAATTGGCAAAGGATACATACTCGCCGCGGTCAAAGAGTACAATTTCGGCTTCTTCCGAGAGTCTTCTGGCACGGGCGGCACATGACGCTCCACCTGCTACTCCGCCTACGATGAGGATTCGCTTTCTATTGGACATAATCACCTCTCTAGATGTTTTTGATTTACAGCGTACTCAAGTTAATCGTCTCGCTCGTTTTAAAGGTTAAAGGTCGTTTGGTCTATATCAGAAAATCGGCATCAGATCGAGATTTGTCAAACAGTCTGATAACTGGCTCGGCATAACAAATATTTCACCATCGTTTTTAGTAGCATCCTCAGCACAATCCTAATATGATCTATCGTTACAATATTCACGAGTAACCTTAGTAACCTTCCTAACGTAACGAACTGCGATTATTACAAAACCTTGCCGGGGAGGGGCCTATGATGCAAACGGTGGCGGAAACTTCTCAATCGCCGGAAAGCTCCACAAAACAGTCCGAAGATCGTCGCTGGCGGTTGGTCAATCGAACCATGCGTCTCAATGGTAACCAACCCGATGCGCTTATCGAGACCCTTCATGCAGTCCAGGAATCATTTGGCTATATCGACCTGGACGCCATGGAGTATGTCGCTCACGAACTCAAGGTCCCACTCAGCCGGGTGTACGCAGTGGCGACCTTTTACCATTATTTTACTCTCAAACCTCCGGGCGAACACACCTGTGTCGTCTGTTTGGGGACTGCCTGCTACATCGGCGGTTCAGCTGCAATTTTGGAAAGCATCCATGAACATCTTGGCATTGGCTCGGGAGAGACCACAGCGGACGGCAAGGTATCGTTATTGACTGCGCGCTGTCTTGGATCGTGCGGCCTGGCGCCGGCTGCGGTGTTTGATGGGGAAGTGTCGGGCAAGCTGAATCCTCAGGTAGTCGTCGAAAAAATAGGGAGGTGGACAAACCATGACTCTGACGCTTGAAGAACTGCAACACATTGCCAGGATTGAAAGGGATCGGCAAGAAGGATTCCAGCATCGGATCAAGATATGTGTGGCAGCCGGTTGCCTCTCCTGTCAGAGTGGTACGCTCAAAGAGGCCATGCAAAAGGAGGTAAGTCGCCGCGGGATGGAAAATTGGGTCGACGTGAAGGGAGTCGGCTGCCTTGGGCTTTGCACCGCGGGACCGCTCCTTTTCGTCGAGCCGGAGGGGATACTCTATCAAGGCGTCAAATTCTCAGATGTCGGTCCGATCATCGAAGCCTTGGGAACAGGCCCGGTGGGTGCCCTTCAGTGTTCCACCGATGTGCCGTTCTTTACCAAACAGCACAAAGTTGTTCTCGAAAATTGCGGAAGAATCGACCCCGAGCGAATAGAGGATTATATCGCCGAAGAAGGCTATGAAGCTCTCTATAATGCACTGAGGAACATGACCCCTAAAGAGGTGATCGAAGAGGTGACCAAGGGCGGTCTGCGCGGGCGAGGCGGCGCCGGATATCCTACCGGCTTGAAATGGACAACTGTTTCCAAAGCCATAAACGATACAAAGTATGTGATCTGCAACGCGGATGAGGGAGATCCAGGGGCCTTCATGGATCGCAGTGTTCTGGAAAGCGATCCACATCGGGTTCTTGAAGGAATGGCAATCGCGGCTTATGCCGTTGGCGCCAACCAGGGTTTCGTTTATGTCCGTGCTGAATATCCGCTGGCAGTAAAACGACTTCGCACAGCTATTGCTCAAGCGGAACGGCTGGGAGTCCTTGGAAATGGCATTTTCAACACCAGATTCCGCTTCGATGTCAGGGTGAGGTTGGGAGCGGGCGCTTTTGTGTGCGGTGAAGAGACGGCGCTCATCGCTTCCATTGAAGGACGTCTCGGAAAGCCTCGCCCTCGTCCGCCTTATCCCGCCGAGTATGGACTGTGGGGATATCCGACCCTTATCAACAACGTGGAAACGTTCGCCAACGTACCGCCCATCATTCGCAAAGGCGGCGGTTGGTTCGCCGGCATCGGCACCGAAAAGAGCAAGGGCACAAAGGTCTTCGCCCTGGCCGGTCGAGTTAGCCACACCGGTTTGATCGAAGTGCCCATGGGGACTATTCTGCGCGAGATTGTGTTTGATATCGGAGGTGGTATTCCTGACGGCGGTAAATTCAAAGCGGTGCAAACCGGAGGCCCATCGGGTGGCTGCATACCCGAACAATATCTGGACATGCCGGTGGACTATGAGTCTCTTGCCAAGGTTGGTTCGATCATGGGTTCCGGCGGTATGATCATCATGGATCAGAGTTCCTGCATGGTGGATGTGGCCAAATTTTTCATGGAGTTTTGCATGTCGGAATCATGTGGTAAATGCGTACCATGCCGAGTGGGAACGACCCAAATCTACAATCTGCTTTGCAAGATCACAAGCGGCGCTGCACATCCTTCGGATCTCGACAAAATAGAAGAATTGTGCGACCTGGTCAAGAATACGGCGTTGTGTGGTTTGGGTCAAACAGCTCCCAATCCGGTGATGAGTACTCTGCAGTATTTCCGGGACGAGTACGCGGCCCACATCGAGGATAAATACTGCCCCGCCAATACCTGTAAAATGCAGCTTGCTAAGGAGGTCGTATGACAGCCCCCGAAGCTTTTTCAAGAAAAAGAATCGATGCTGAGGTTAAGCCCGTTCGCATCTTGACCTTCAAGATTGACGATCTGGACGTCAGTGCCCGCGAGGATGAAACCATTTTGGCTGTTGCCAGGCAGAACAACATCTACATTCCGACCCTTTGCCACCTTGATGGATTGTCAGAGCGCGGGGCGTGTCGACTTTGCATTGTAGAGGTAAAGGGTTCGCCGAAACTGGTTCCCGCCTGCGTCACCCGTGCAAGAGAGGATATGGAAGTGATCACCAATTCCGAAAGGGTTGTGGATTACCGAAGAAAAATACTCGAGCTCATGTTTACCGAACGCAATCACGTCTGTTCGGTCTGTGTGTCGAATGGCCACTGCGAGCTCCAGCAGCTTGCAGTTGACCTCGGTATGACACATGTCCACTATGATTATCTGTATCCTCGTCTATCCATCGACGCCTCCCATGAGCGATTCTCTCTCGACCATAACCGCTGCGTGCTGTGCCTGCGCTGCGTGAGGGTTTGCGACGAGATAGAAGGGGCTCACACTTGGGACGTGATGAAGCGTGGGATCATCTCCCGGGTCATGACCGACCTCAATCGGCCCTGGGGTGCATCGGAGACCTGCACGGGTTGCGGCAAATGCGTTCAAGTCTGCCCAACCGGAGCGCTCTCGGAGAAGGGTAAATCGGTGGCGGAAATGGTCAAGCGCCGGCAGTTCCTGCCTTACCTGCAAATGATGCGAGGCGGGGACAGGGAATGAGATGAAAAGGAGAATCTGCAATGAGTAAGGTGCGCCTTGCAACTACCTGGCTCGATGGTTGTTCCGGTTGTCACATGTCGTTGTTGGACCTGGATGATCGCCTGGTGGACATGGCAGAGCAGATCGAGATTGTCTACGGCCCATTGGTGGACGCATTGGAATTTCCCGAGGCGGTAGATGTCGTGCTGGTGGAGGGTGCGGTCAGCAGTGATGAAGATGTGCATAAAGTTCGACTGATTCGAGAACGGAGCAAAATTCTCGTTTCCTTTGGCGACTGTGCGGTCACTTCCAATGTGCCCGCCATGCGCAACGAGTTTAAGGTCGAAGACGTTCTGAAACGGGCGTATGAGGAAAACGTTTCATGTCATGGACGGATTCCCGGGGTTGGAGTACCTTCTCTCATGCCGCACGTGCGCCCGGTTCATGAGTATGTCGATGTTGACGTTTTTCTTCCCGGTTGTCCGCCGCCCGCGGATGCCATTTTTTTCTTGCTTTCCGAATTGCTGCAAGGGCGCATCCCGGATCTTACCGGCAAGAGCCGTTTCGGCGCTTGAGCGGGTTTTGGAGGAGGTTTGTCATGGGTCAGCAAGTCGTTATAGAGCCGGTCAGCCGCATCGAGGGGCATGGCAAAATCACCATAACCTTGGATGACGAAGGCAGGGTGGCTGATGCCAGACTGCATGTAACCCAGTTCAGAGGATTTGAAAAATTTTGCGAGGGTAGGCCTTATACAGAAATGCCGTCTCTGGTGGAAAGAATTTGCGGTATTTGTCCCATAAGTCATTCCCTTGCGTCGGTGAAGGCCTGTGACGAGATATTGGGTGTGCAAGTGCCTGAGACCGCTGTAAAGCTTAGACGACTTTTGAACTGCGGGGAATTCATCCAGTCCCATGCACTGAGTTTTTTTTACCTTTCTTCGCCGGACCTTCTGCTCGGAATGGATTCAGATCCTTCAAAACGGAACATTTTAGGAGTTCTGGAAAAAAATCCGGCTCTGGCACGAGATGGCATCCGTCTGCGCCAAATCGGTCAACAGATCATTGAATGGTTTGCCGGTAAACGCATTCATCCAGCCTGGGTGGTTCCGGGAGGGGTCAATGCACCACTCAGTCCGGAGCACCGCGAGAGCATGCAGGCTTTAGTTCCCGAAGCCCTGGATATCATCCAGCGCACCTTGGTGTTGTTCAAGCAGTCCCTGGAAAACTACCGGGAAGAGATACGAACTTTTGCCAACTTCCCGACCCATTTCATGGGGTTGGTCGACGCTGACGGCAACCTGGAGCATGTGGACGGTAAACTCAGGTTCATCGATGCTAAAGGAAATATAGTCGCGGATCAAATCGATCCAGTTCACTACCAGGACTATATCGGAGAAGCTGTTGAAGAATATTCCTATCTGAAGTCGCCCTACTACAAACCACTCGGTTATCCGGAAGGCATCTACCGAGTCGGGCCTGCAGCCCGGTTGAATGTGTGCAACGGTTGCGGAACACCTCTCGCCGACCAGGAATGGGCTGAGTTCCGCAGCTTGGAGCGTGGCCCGATATTGAGCTCGTTTTACAACCATTACGCTCGACTTATAGAGATTCTCTATTCCATCGAGACTCTCGAACAGCTGCTCAATGATTCGGACATCTTGAGCACGCGCATAAGAGCATTCGCCCAGCCCAACTACAGCGAAGGCATAGGCGTCGTCGAAGCGCCGCGCGGCACACTCTTTCATCACTATAAAGTGGATGAATACGGTTTGATGACCTGGGCCAACATGATCGTCGCTACCGGCAACAATAACCTTGCTATGAATCGAGGACTGCTGCAGGTTGCGAAACGCTTTATCAACGGGGACAGACTAGACGACCCGGCTATCAACCGGATACAAGCGGTCATTAGAGCATTTGACCCCTGCCTGAGCTGCTCTACGCATTTGCTTGGGGGAAAAGAGTTTTATATTAGTTTGGTCGGGGCGGATGGGAAAGTGATTGACGAGGTTTAATGATCTGACATCCGGTTTGCCTTCGGCTCGAAATGACAGCTCTCGGACAGGTCCCTGGTAGTACAGCGGCACCCTCAAAAAAGGTTGCGTTGTGCAAAAACTATCCTCTGAACTTTGCTTTCTGTCTGGAAACTGTGGTCATTCGGTAGAGGAGATAACCGCCCAGGACAAGGAAGCCGGCGTCCCGAACGAGATACCAGGTCGTTGCGGGGGTCCCTTCGGCAGAGGTTGTGAAGCATCCGCAGTGAACGTTGACACCTCTGACCGTATTGAAGATCAGAGTACCAAAAAAAGTCAGCAGCAAAAGATTTGCAAGAACAATGGCGCCCGGCAGCCATATTCCCGTGATCAGAAGTAGTCCCAGAATCAGTTCGAGCCAGGGCAAGACGATTGCGGCAATATTTATGAGAGCATCGGGCAGAATCTGATAATTGAAGATTACCTGTGCAAATTCCGCCGGGTGATAGATTTTGTCCACACTGGCGTAAAGAAAAATCAAACCGAGTGCTATCCTCGACCAAAAAAACAAAGACTTGAGTGTTTCCTTCATCCCCGTGCCCGCATTGCTTCTTCAACGTTAAATTATGACTAGAAGTTCAGTGGAACCGCAGCATTAGCTCATCGGCAGCTGATCGGTCAGGCCCCCCAGGAGCTACAAAAACGGAGTTCCGTTTCCGCATGACATTTCGCAAAGCATACCTCCCTCTCCGCAAGGCATGGTTTCAAACTGCAGGATGGGATGGTCGATTCCAAAACGCGTGAGCAAGCCTTGACGGATTCTCTCGGATACCTGGTCAATTTTACTCAACGGTTGGTCTGCTACCACAACATGGCAGGAAAAAGCAATACTCGAGGAGCATACATTCCAAGCGTGCAGGTAGTGGACTCCTTCAATTTCCGGCATATGTTCCAAATATTCCTTTATCTTGGGAATGTCCAGACCGTTGGGCGTTGCATTCATTAAAATGCAGGTAGCTTCCCTTAAAATTGTCCAACAGTTCTTCAGGATAAAAAAGGCGATGAGAACCGACAGGATGGGGTCCAACCAGTACCAGGGCTTATAGATGAGTATGATACCATTTATGACAACCACAACGGACGTGAGAAGGTCGCCAAGCATATGCAAAAATGCACCCCTGACATTCAGGTTATGACCTGCATCCCGGTGCAGCAGCCAGGCTGACAGACCATTGCCGATGACTCCTATGCCCGCAACCAGAACCACAATTCTTCCCAGCACCGTCTCCGGGTGGTTCAAACGGTGTATGGCCTCATAGACGATAAAGGACGAAGCGCCAAGCAACAGAGCCACATTAATTACGGCGGCCAGGATTTCCGTTCGCCGATATCCGAATGTATTGCGGACTGAAGCCCCTTTTTTACCGATTCGATTGGCAACATAAGCGATCAAAACGGCGGTGAAATCGCTGAAGTTATGCGCCGCATCAGATATCAGGGCCATACTGTGGGCATACATCCCGCCGATGACCTGGACTACCGGGATGAAAAGATTCAGAACCAGGGTCATCAACAGGCGCGAACCGCTGGTGTCTTCAATATCGATGTGATGATGATCACAGGATTGGTTATGCAGGTGGCTCAAACCACATTCGGTGAGATTACTTTCGGAATCTTTGCTGTTATCGTGAGTCAGCCTTTGGGCCTGTTGATCCATTGCCTGTTCCTCTCCATGTTGAATCCTCAACCTAAATTATAGCCATTTTTGACAGTTTTTTCCATTCACACAATCACTCATTGCTGATAACTTTAAATCGTAGTTGGTCCTCTGAATAAACTTGGCCGGCTTGACGGATGGTTGCCGATGATATCGCTAAATTTAGTCGAGCTTCCATCCGGAAACCCCATCTTAAACGCAGCGAAGGGCTTCAGCCCTGCCTGGGCGTGACTCGAATGGCAGCCCTAAAGGGCTACGCTGCATTAAAAGGCGGTTTCCGGATAGACACAGGACTATAATAATTGATCGAAAGGGTGATCCTAGAATGGCGCTGATAAAAGTTGAACAGCAAAAATGTGAGAAAGAAGGCATTTGTGTGGAAGTTTGCCCACTGGGCATTCTTGTTCTTGATAAAGACAAAGGACCGGAAGTCCGTCCGGGCATGACTCAATTCTGCATCGCTTGCGGTCATTGTGTGGCGGCCTGTCCGCATGGAGCCCTGGACAATGTCAGAAATCCACTTGCCGAACAGCCACAACTTAAATGCTTCCCGGTTATTGACAAGAAAACGGCACTTGAATTTCTGAGATCACGCCGTTCGGTTCGCTGCTACAAACAAGATCCGGTGCCGCGTGAGATAACTCTGGAGCTGCTTGAGGCAGCCCGTTACGCCCCGTCCGGGCACAACTCCCAAGGGGTTGCATATATTGTTGTCGAGGAGCCGAAGGCTCTCCAGCGAATTTGCCAAATTGTGCTGGACTGGATGGCCGAAATGGTTCGAACTCAATCAGAGCTGGCTAATCGATTACACATGCCTGGAATTATTAAAGCTCATGAGCGAGGCGAGGATCGGATTTTACGAAAAGCTCCACAACTCATTGTGGCGACTGCTCCCAGACAATTACGGGCCGCCCAGGTGAGTACCTACCTCGCTCTTGAGTATGTAGAGTTGTATGCGACCACCCTTGGGCTGGGCACGTGTTGGGCCGGCTTTGCCCAAATTTGTGCACAGCAATACCAGGCTTTGCCAGGGTTTCTGAATATTGCGAAAGATCGTTTGATTACCGGCATGATGATGGTAGGATTTCCGCATTTTAGTTACTATCGAATGCCGGCGCGCAATCCTTTGCAGGTGAACTGGTTTGGGGAATAGATGATGGGACGAGGCTTATATGTTTAAATTCGTGCATGCCGCTGACATACATCTGGATAGTCCATTGCGCGGCCTTGCGCGCTATGAAGGTGCGCCGGTTGAGAGAATACGCAGAGCTACCCGGCAGGCTCTCAAAAACCTGGTAGACTTGACCTTAGCCGAACAGGCCGATTTCTTGCTGATCGCTGGTGATCTTTACGATGGCGATTGGAAGGACTACAACACCGGATTGTTTTTCGCTTCTGAAATGTCAAGATTGCGAGAGGCCGGTATTAAGGTCTTTATCGTTGCTGGAAACCACGATGCCGGCAGTCAAATAAGCCGGCAGCTGAGAATGCCGGATAATGTTGTGCGACTGTCTTCAAAGAGGCCTCAGACGGTGACCATCGATCACCTTGGGGTGGCCGTCCACGGCCAGGGATTCTCGAAAGCGGCAGTGACCGAAGATCTTTCCATTGCGTACCCTCCGGCTGCATCCGGATTTTTCAATATTGGCATGCTGCACACGAGCGTGAATGGTCGCGAAGGCCATGAACCCTATGCTCCCTGTACGATTGATGGTCTCATAACCAAGGGCTACGATTACTGGGCCTTGGGGCATGTCCATAAGCGTGAAGTTCTGTGTGAAGAGCCGTTGATTATCTTCCCCGGCAATATTCAGGGACGACACATCCGGGAGACTGGAGCCAAAGGATGCACTTTGGTTGTAGTCCAAGAAGGTCAAATAGCCGCAGTCGAACACCGCGATCTGGATGTAGTGCGGTGGTCTGTT
>Ga0210077_1000719_pt1 | contig 10928 bp, 10 predicted proteins | sample RushMan_CattailN_5_FD_185556 | JGI IMG/M metagenome (GOLD analysis project Ga0210077, IMG submission 185556) | Wetland microbial communities from San Francisco Bay, California, USA, that impact long-term carbon sequestration -... | ecosystem: Environmental > Aquatic > Marine > Wetlands ... | reverse complement strand
ATGAACCGCCATAACTGATAAACGGCAGCGTCACACCGACAATCGGCATCAGACCCATTGTCATGGCGATATTGATAAAAACCTGCCAGAAGATCATTGCCGTAGCACCGACGGCGAGAATGGTGCCAAAGGGTTCCCGGCATCGATATGCAATGTTCAACCCCCAGATGATTAATATCAAAAATAAGCACAACAGGATAAACGCCCCGATAAATCCCCATTCTTCAGCTAAAACGGAAAAAATAAAATCCGTATGTTGCTCCGGTAGAAAGGCAAGTGCGTTTTGAGTTCCCTGCAAAAATCCCTTGCCGGAAATCATGCCCGAGCCAATGGCGATTTTGGATTGAATAATATGATATCCGGCGCCGAGCGGGTCACGGTCCGGGTTTAAAAATGTCAATATCCGCCGCTTCTGATATTCTTTCAAAAAAAACCAAACCAAGGGGACTGCCGTCGCACACGAAGTGACGATGCAAAGCAGCGATCGTCTCTCGATTTTGACAAAAACGGTCATTGAGCCGGCAATTAAAAGCACGATCATAGCCGTACCCAGATCCGGTTGTTTAACAATCAGAAAAAACGGGATGACCGCCAGAATAAACGGGGTAAATAGTTCCCTCAAATTTAATCCCCCGATATTGGCAAGCCTTGAATAATATCTTGCAAGAATGATGATTACGGCAATTTTAGCCAGTTCCGACGGTTGAATCGAAGCAGGGCCAAACACAATCCAGCGCCGCGCCCCTGCAACATATTTGCCGAATATTAAAACATATATTAAAAGACAAACACATAGGACATAGATGACGGGAGCCCATCGGTCCAGCAACTTGTAATTAAAAAAAAGAGAAAAAACAATTACGCCCAGTGCGATGCAATACCAGATCATTTGTTTGAGATACAGTATTTTCTGGGGGGACGCCGTGGATGACGTCACCGCGCTGTAAAGTGTTAAAAGCCCTAAAACGGCAAGCAGGAAGGTCAGCCCGAGCAATCCCCAATCAAAATATGTTACAAACCTGCGATCGATCATCGCAAACACGCTCCCTTAAATTCGTCATCCATAATATATGTCATTCCTTTCCGGCCACTTTCAGTTTATCGGTGCTTTGGTCTTGGGTGTGGCCCAAATAGGTATTTATGATTTCCTTTGCAATGGGCGCCGCTGCAGATGATCCATGACCGCCATGTTCTATCATCACTGAAACGGCTATTTTAGGATTATCAGACGGGGCGTAAGCCACAAACCATGCATGGGGTTCGAAATGATTTGATGGGTTTTTTTTGGAAGTATTATGCTCACTACTGCGCCCGATAATTTGAGAAGTGCCGGTTTTCCCGCTAATCTCAAGCCCTTCGATGTGGGCCGCCCGGTATGCGGTTCCTTTTGGATTGTTGACGACCTCTTTCAGACCTTCTTTTATAATTTCCAAATTTTGCCGGCTGACGGGAAGTTTGCCGACCAGTTGACGTTTGCTTTCAAGAACCACCGATCCTTCGGGCGTACGAACGGACTTGAGGATCAAAGGCTTATATAGATTCCCGCCGTTTCCTACCGCCGATATCAAAGCAAGCATCTGCAAGGGGGTGGCAAGATCATAACCTTGTCCAATGGCCACCGAAAGGGTTTCTCCACCTTGCCAATCAACACCCGTCCGGCGTTTCTTCCATTGCGAAGACGGAATAAGACCTCTCGCTTCGTGGTCCAAGTTGATGTGCGTCGGCGACCCCAAGCCGCAAGCGACAGCATACTCCGACAAGCGATCGACCCCCAGCTTCTGGCCGACCTGATAGAAAAAAACATCACAGGATTGAGCCAATGCTTCAATCACATTAACATCGCCATGCCCGGCAGGTCTCCAACATCTGTACACTCGATTTCCATATTTATAAAATCCGGGGCAAAAAAAGGTCGTATCTTTATCGATAACCCCCTCCTGGAGTCCGGCCATTGCGGTCACAATCTTGAAGGTGGACCCCGGAGGGTACTCGCCCTGAACCGCTTTGTTTTCCAAGGGTCTTAACGGATTGGAAACGAGAGCGTCCCACTGCTCGTGGGACATGCCGTCAACAAATATATTCGGATCAAATGAAGGCGAGCTTGCCAAAGCAAGGATTTGACCGGTTTGGGGGTCCATGACCGCCACGGCGCCTGCTTTGCCTTTTAGCAGCGCCTCCGCCGTTTTCTGAATCTTCAGATCGATGGTCAGATAGATGTTGTTTCCGGGCTGTGCATCGACGGTTTTCAAAACCCTCACCACTTGCCCCATGACATTGACTTCGACCTGACGGCCGCCTCTTTTCCCCTGCAAAAAAGGCTCAAACGTCTTTTCAACACCAAACTTTCCGATATAATCGCCAACCGCGTATCCGGGATATTCCCCTGAATTCAATTCGTCAGGGTTTATCTCACTCAAATATCCGATGAGGTGTGCGGCCGCTTTTTGTTCGATGTAGTGTCTGCGTGGTTTTACATCCACAAGAACACCGGGGAGATCGAATTTTCGTACTTCGATGGCAGCCAAAGCATCGCGCCCGATATCTTTTTTCAAGAGTATCGGTTTATAGGATGAAACCGCTTCGTCGCTTTCGATTTTCGACATGAGGTCAGGCTCGGGGACGTCGATGTATTTAGACAATTTTTTGACGGTCTGTTCCACAGGTTTGGCGTCTTTTAGCACAATGTTTAGATCGAATGCGGGCCGGTTATCCACCAGCAACATCCCGTTGCGATCAAAAATCAAGCCCCTGGATGGATTTGTGCTTTGCAGGCGAATACAATTATTTTCCGAAAGGCGTCTAAGTTCCTCGCCCTGAATCACCTGAAGATAAAACAAACGGACAAACAGTATAAAAAAGGCGCCGGCAATACAAAACGCGATTCGAACCAATCGCTGTTTGTAGAAATCCTGATCCGCAGTTTTTAAATACTTGGTCAAAGGGTTCCTCGAAATTAATAGCCTAATCGAGTCAAAACCCGATTCGGCGTTATTCGTTATTTATTATCGGTTATTGGTAGTTTAATTTCAAAATAAGAAAATCTATCTCAGTTTTTCTGAGCAAATATTTTTTGGGTCCATCGGTCCCACCGTCGATGTGAATAATTAAACAACATGAGAAAAAACGGACCGGTGAATACGGCCCATAAAACCTGTACCACAACCGTGTTTACCATTGTTTGAGCGATCTGTAAATTCTGTTCGAGCATGACATTGGCGCCAAGGAATATCATGTTCTCCATCAATACACCAACAGCAACCACAAACGGCAACAGAAAACTGTCCCCGACATGCAGAAAAGTAATTGCCCAGCGCACCCCTAAAAACAACCAAAAATAGGCGGTTAAATACAGTCCAAAGGGTCCTCCGGAAATATTGTCCATTAGGAAACCAAAAATAAGAACCATCACCGTACCTTCGCGAACGGGACGAAATATGCTTAAATAAACGACAAGCGGCGTCAAAAGATCATAGAATCTTTCGAATACAGGGATATGGGGCATGACCGTCGTCTGAACGACAATCAAAAACAGGCCGATACAAATATTTAGACAATGCGCCATTATGAAGGCTTATTTTGTTTTTTCGGGTTCAATACCACCAGAACCTCTTCAAGTTTCTCAAAATCGACATACGGCGTGACGGTTACTTCCTGAAAAATCCCTGCCTTGGGTTTGAAAACGCCCGAGACTTGCCCTACGGCAAGCCCCTTGGGGAAAACACCGTCCAGCCCGGATGACACAACAAGCTCACCGATTGCGATATCATGTTTACGCAATACATATTTAAAACTTAATTCTCCGGCAGCATCCCCTTTGATGATGCCTCGAGCCCTGTCGCTTTGGACCAGCGCATCGACGGCGCTGTTAGGGTCGATTATCAGCAATACTTTGGAATAATGGGAGGATACCTCTGTAATTTGCCCCGCGATCCCTTTGGGAACCACCACAGCCATTCCTCTTTCCACGCCGTCGTGTTTGCCCTTATCAATAAGAACTGTTTTAAACCAGGGGGAAGGATCTTTGCCGATGACTTCAGCGGAAAGAACGGGATCGGTCATTGTCTTCTCAAAATTCAGCAGACTTCGAAGACGGGAATTGGAAAGTGTAATTTCTCTATACCGGACGTTTTTTTCAAAAGATTTGTCCAATGCTTTTTTTAACGCATCATTTTCTTCGGCCGCATGAACCAAAAAAAAATAATGATACCAGATGTCTCTTAAAAAAAGAATGGATTTACTGGACGCTTTCTGAAAAGGGGCAATCACCGAGACAGCGATCCGTCCGGGTCTATAATACGAAATATAGCGGCGATTGAAAACAGAAAGAAGTATGATATTGACGGCCATTATCGCGATCACGCCAACAATCATTACCATCTTTTTCGAAAACATAAAACTATGGGATTACAACTTGCTTGAGGATTTCAATGCTATCCAAAGCAGCACCGGAGCCGAGCGCCACCGTTAGTAATGGATCCTCGGTTATCGTTATGGGAAGGCTGGTTTCTTCCCTTAATAGTTTGTCCAGATTTTTTAATAGTGCGCCGCCGCCCGTCAGTACAATCCCCCTGTCAACGATGTCGGCGGCCAATTCGGGAGGCGTTTGTTCCAAGGCTATTTTGACGGTCTCTACGATGGCATCTATCTGTTCGGAAATCGCGACTCGAATTTCTTCCGAATCGATGGCCAGGATCTTGGGAATGCCTGACGCAAGGTCTCTGCCTTTGACTTCTATGGTTTCTAAATCCTGAGGCTCCGGATATGCATTCCCAATGGTCGTTTTGATGATCTCAGCGGTTCGCTCACCGATCAACAGATTATATTTACGCTTAATATATTGAATAATGGCGGCATCCATTTTATTGCCGGCTACCCGAATGGATCGGCTGTAGACGATGCCAGCCAGAGATATCACCGCCACCTCGGTGGTCCCCCCCCCGATATCCACCACCATATTGCATACCGGTTCGGTAATAGGAAGCCCGGATCCGATGGCCGCGGCCATGGGCTCTTCAATCAAAAATACCTCACGGGCTCCCGCGGATTCGGCCGATTCCTTAACGGCACGTTTTTCAACCTGTGTAATTCCTGAGGGGACGGCGATCACTATCCTCGGCCGAACAAAAGTTCTCCGGTTATGAACCTTGTGAATAAAATGACGGAGCATCGCCTCCGTCACCTCGAAATCAGCGATAACCCCATCACGCATGGGCCGAATCGCAACGATATGTCCGGGTGTTCTTCCCAGCATATTTTTAGCCTCGAGGCCCACCGCCAGAACGCGGTTTTTCATGCGATCATCCGTTCGAACCGCAACAACCGAGGGCTCGTTCAAAACTATACCTTTGCCTTTGACATAAACGAGGGTATTTGCCGTACCCAGATCAATGGCCAGATCACTTGAAAAAGCACCCAATATCTTATCTAAAAATAGAGCCATAACCCCCCTTCTTCACACGCTGAAAATAAATATCCCTCAATTGCTTAAGTTCTGCTTTTGCATGCTCTGAACCGAATACTGCTATAAAAAAAATTAAAATTACCAAAATTATTTTATAATAACAAGAAAATTATCGGTACTCTTTTATTTTCAATGTCATATATTTGATTTTGAAACATGATCCCAATTCGAATCAAGCAATAATTATGCCAATAAATATTATGAGGACTCGCTAACGATAAATTTCTCCATGACGGCATCATGCAATATCGGTCTGAAATCTTTTATTCGGTTATTGTCCCGTGACGGATGGATGCGATTGGTGAACAGAATCACCATCATATTCCGGTCAAGATCCATCCAGAAGGACGTACCGGTAAACCCGAGATGTCCTACGGTTTTTTTTGAAAAAAACCGGCCGCAACTCGCGCCTACCGAAGAAGGGGTATCGAATCCGAGCGCTCGGCCGGTATGTTTATTTCGACGAAAAAAGCGACGGGTTAACCCGCTGCCAAACAGTTTCGCTGCAGCATCTCCCCGATAGCCCGCCAAAAGGTCAGACAGAAGATAAAAAATATCTCCGGCTGTTCCGAAAAGACCCGCATGTCCCTCGATACCGCCGACTGAATATGCATTGTCGTCATGAACAACACCTTCCAACAAGAACCCTCGCCACGGACATCTCTCGGTTGCGGCAAATTTTGCTTGAGGGGGCTTTTTGTCAACCGGCACGAAAAACAGGGTCTTCAGATTCAAAGGCCGGTAGATGTTTTCCATGACAAAATGATCCAGACGGCTTCCGGAAACTGTTTCGACAACCCAGCACAGCACCATAAACCCCAGATCACTGTACACGACCTGCCGGCCGGGTGGATGGACCAGCGGCTCGTTGACCAGCTGTTCTCTTAGGGCATCTTTTCTTTTTCCGGGGTCGAGGTTACGCATCAGTTTATAGTAGGGACGATAATCCGGAAGCCCTGAATTGTGATAAAGCAACTGTTCAATCCGGATCTTTTCTTTGTCGGTGTTTTTAAATGAAGGCAAAATAGAGCCCAGCGTCTGATTTAAGGTCAGATCGGATCGTTGGACCAGCTTCATAACGGCGAGGGTCGTCGCCAGCGGTTTTGTCAGAGACGCCAGATCAAAAATGGTTTCTTTGGTCATTGGATTGCCGGAAAATAGATTCTCAACGCCGTAAGCATCAAAAAAAACAACAGTGCCGTCCACGGAGACCAAAAGAACCCCGCCGGGGAATACATTGCCGGAAACGGCATCTTTCATCAAACCGTCAATGTCCTTCTTCATGCAACATAAAGCCGCTTTTTGCCGGTATCCAAAGTTGCGACCAGTCCCATGGGAACGGTCAGGTTGGTCTTCCCGTGGCCGATGTCAAACCCGGCCAAAATAGGAATGTCCGTATCATGAAATATATTGTCAAAAATTTCAACGATCTCGTTCAGTTGACCGCATTTTTTAAAAGCGCCGAGTATCAGGCCGGCAATGCCGTTAAAACATCCGGCCAATTTCATCTGTGTCAACATTCTGTCGATTCGGTACGTCATTTCTCCCACATCTTCCAAGAGCACGATCTTTCCCCTAAAATTCGGACTATAAGGCGTTCCGACAAGATGGCACAGCGTTGTCAGGTTTCCCCCGGCTAAAACTCCCGAACACATACCGGGCTTGATGATTTTCCCGCCGTCGGGGATCAGCTCAAGCGGTCCATCGGATGTCAGCGCCGTTTTCATGGCCAGGATGGTCCTTTGGGTGGCACCCGCCAGGCTCGTCACCATGGGCCCGTGAAAGGTGACCAGGCCGCACTGCTCATACAGCATGGTCAGCAGCGCCGAAATGTCGCTGAATCCTACAAAGATTTTCGGATGTGTTTGAATGGTATTAAAGTCGAGAATGGGAAGGATGCGCATGCTCCCATATCCGCCCCGGGCGCATACAATCGCTTGGACGGATGGATCGGCAAACAGGCGATTCACCTGGTCCGCCCGCTGGTCGTCGGTCCCGGCCAAAAATCCATGCTTTTGAAAAATGCTTTCATCATAAACTATTCGAAACCCCATGGTTTCCAGAACCGTCTTCCCCTGCATGAATTCTTCCGGATCGAACGGACCGGCCGGCGCAACAACACCGATGGTGTCGCCCGGTTCCAGCCGCGGGGGCCGGATCGGTTTTTTCCCCGGGCTTTGCATCGATATATGGATCTTCATATTCGTCATTCACTGAATAAAACGTTCTTTTTATGTAATCGTCAACAAAATTTTAATTCTATTCGTAAAATCGCATGATGATTTTATAAAACGCCAAAAGATGATCCAACATCATCTTTAAAATCAGCACCGACCCCTTGAATTTTATACCAAGACTCAGGTCATATCTTGACATAGCCTATTTGAAGTGTTACTCATCTTTCTATTCTCGGATTATCGTCGGGGCGTGGCGCAGTCTGGAAGCGCACTTGAATGGGGTTCAAGGGGTCGGAGGTTCAAATCCTCTCGCCCCGACCAAGAAAATCCGCAGGTTACAGGCTGGCACATTTTTCTTGGAAGGGATTTGTGACAGTTTTGTGACAATCAACTTTTTTCGAGGCGGTTAATCCATTAAGCAGGTTGACCGCTTTTCTTTTGTGCTCTTGTGTAAGATGAGCATATCTCAATGTCATGGTCATGGTCTTGTGGCCCAAAAGCTCTTGAACGTCTTTCAAGGTTCCACCTTTCATAAGCACCTGGCTTGCAAAGGTGTGCCTTAAATCGTGAAATCTGAAATCCACAATTTCGGCCCTTTTTAAAGCGGATTTAAAAGACCTTTTTATTTCCGATATAGGATTTGCCTTTCCCTTTTTCGGCGTTCTTACCTTGCCGGTTTTCATTTCAATAACTTGACCGTCATAAAGAAAAACATGCTTTGATTTAAAACCGTTTTCCTTCCGAATCTGCTTAAAGAGCACTTCCAGAGAATCATTGATAGGAATCTGACGCGGTTCATTGGTCTTGGTTTCTTTGAGATAAATAAAACCGTTTCGGATCTGATCCCATTTCAAGCTCAAGATTTCTCCGCGCCTCATGCCGGTATTTAAAGCACACTCCACAATGTTCTGAAGATATCCCGGACATGCATCAAGCAGCTTTGGGATTTCATCTTCATTGAGAAAACGCAATCTTTTGTTGTTCTCTTTCAGGATAAGAGACTTACCCTTGCTAAACGGGTTTTGCTCGATCATTTCCCATTCAACGGCTTTCGTAAAGATATGATGCAGGCATGACATTTCCCGGTTGATAGAAGCATCCGACCGGATGGTCTTGTTCTTTGTGATCTTATCCCTTAAGTGGTTTCGATAGGTTTCAAGGTTCATATACCTGATGTTAGACAGCAAGGTTGATTCTCCAAAATATTCTTTGAAGTTTTCAACGTAATGTCTTTTCCCGGTTTGGAAGCTGGCCTGATTCTTAAAGTTTTCCTCATACTTTGTCAGAATATCTTTCAATGTGGTCTTGTATTCCTTTTTCACATCCAAATAGCGCCCCTCTGCAATGAGTAAAACACGTTTGCCAAGCTCGGCCTCGGCATCCTTCTTTTTCTTGAAGGATTTTCGTACACGCTTCCCGGTAGGGTCAAAGTAATCAATCTGATAAGTTTTCCCCCGTTTTCTTATCTTCGCCATAAAGCCCCTCGCTTTCTCCCTGAGTTTATCCACGGGCAGGGGCCAGGGACGCCCTTTTCAGCCGTACGCGCCTATCCCGTGGGGTTTAAAAGTGCCTTGACATACCACTTTAAAGTATTATGTTTCAAAGCTTGAATTTAAGATAAATCAGCATGATGAAATTAAAGGAAATCAAATTGAAATATTCCATTAAAGATTTAATTTTTTTAGTAATTTCGATATGTTTTATAGCACTCTCCTTTATTCTTTCTTTTAGAGCGATCCCTAAGTAATTCCGATGTCATTCATCTGTGATAAATCCTATGTTTCCCACCTGTTGCTATGCTTTTGGTTTATTTCTCCTATAAATCCATGTCCCACATGGCTTAAATGGAGATCGCCCGGTTTTGAGCCTCTCAGCGAGTCGGTTCTAAACCTCCTTGAATGATTTTGAACTTTAGCCCTGCTGGTTCATTTGATTGATTCAGTAGGCGGTTATATTCTTTTTCTAATTCATCTATTTTCTTTTTAGATTTGGACAACTTTTCTTCCAAAAATTCCAGAATATCAATAGGCTGTGATTTTTTCACTTCATTTGAAGTGATATCTTTTTCAGTTTTACGCTCCATAAGCCCCCCTCATTGATAAGGCCACCACCGTATGATGAGGGCCTTGTGGTTTATATTTCCATCTGTTTTTTCAGATCCCCGGTTTCTTCTTCCGTGAAGATATGGCCCTGTGCAAAAGGAATGAGGAATCTGTCAATGAAAATAGAATTTTGTTTGTCCGTCATTTTATCCTGCGTATTTAATCCCTTTTCCTTTGCAACATAATCCCAAAACACTTGACCGTAATCCTGATCCGCTTCGGGAGCTGTCCTGATTTTTTCCCAAAGATTGCGTATCCCATTTTTGTAATGCTCGATTACGTCCAGAGCAAGACAGACATTCAAGTCATTATCTCCGGTCCCTGTCATCTTAGAAAAAAGATGCTCAACTTTATCGGCAAATAAGGTTGACTTATCCACCATGTCCAGAACATTTCCCAAATCAATCTTTTTGGTACTCATAATGCACCCCCTTAAAACAAAAGTGCCAAGGCAACCCCGGCCCATAGCATGACCGTCCGCAAAAGCGGAAAACCTTGGCACTCTGTTTGTCTGATAAATTTTCATTTGCTATGTTTGGGTTATTTTGTTTGATTGATATTTTATTATATTGTTAACATGTAATCATTTTTAGTGTCAAACTATTTTCTTTGCAAGCAAGAAGTTTTTTTGTTATGGATATTTCATGAATGAAAAAAAGATGTTTGCAACCAGAATTGACCCCGATGTATTAAAAGAATTGAAGCATCTAAGTATTGATGCTGAAAAACCTATCTCCGACCTTACTGAAGAAGCCATAAGAGACTTGCTCAAAAAGTACGAAAAGAAGGGCAATAAATAGAGATGTCAAAACAATACCCAGAATGCCCTTTGTATAATCACGCTAACTGCAGAGAGATTGATAATCGGAAAATCTGTGCAATTGTCCGTGAAGACAAAAAATGCCTTAAAAAGTTGCATAGAAATAGCAAAGAAAAATAAAAAATAACCCGTAACCGAGAGGTTGCCATGGACTTAAAATCAAGACCCCATTTTTCATAGAGGTGGGGTTTTGTGTTTATGATATCTGTACATCAATTGTCAGTGTGAATGGTTTGGAGATTGGCAAGAAAGCACAAGTTTGATTTCGGTTTTAAGCCTTCACTTTTCGGATGTTTTTTTGAATACAATCAGGGGATTTAGTAATGGGCAAAAAACCAACCTATGAAGAGTTGTTTAAGAGGATCAAG
>Ga0210077_1000718_pt1 | contig 10934 bp, 10 predicted proteins | sample RushMan_CattailN_5_FD_185556 | JGI IMG/M metagenome (GOLD analysis project Ga0210077, IMG submission 185556) | Wetland microbial communities from San Francisco Bay, California, USA, that impact long-term carbon sequestration -... | ecosystem: Environmental > Aquatic > Marine > Wetlands ... | reverse complement strand
CGCACATTGAAATTGCAGGAGTTAGCCGTGCATGATTACCGAAAAGTGCGAAAGTGCCGGGAATCGAGTGTGCCACAATGCGAAAACTTTTGCCGCCGCTCCAAGCCTCAAGATCGGATAAATCACCCAGATAGCGTCCGCGTACGCGCCCAGGCGATGGCCTTGGAGCCGCGACGTACGCGCCGAGTCGAGCAGATTTCACGCCGGATTCATCGTCCGCTAACGAGAGGCGCGTATCCACATAGCACGTCCACTGGGAATTCGCTGCATCCCGAGAAGGGCGCGAACTGAAAGCACGGCCATCGTCCGGGAAGCTTTCCAGAATCAGGATCAAGGAGAAGCGATGATTGCAAAGCATCTTCGCCGGATCGGGAGATTGGCTGCGGCCTGCGGACTGGCCGCGATGATTCCCGGCGCGCGTTCGCTAATTCTGGATCCAGCCACGGGCGAGACCGCCGGGCCCTTCGGACAACACTAGCGAACAAGATCCTCCGCAGTACACTCACCATGAAACGCCCCCCTGGCTCGTCCCACTCACTCCTGGGACGAGCCAGTCCTATTTTCGGGGCCGTCTGGCGGCGAGCCGGATGTATGCTGGAGCGTCGGCGGAGCGTTTTTTTCGCGCACGATGCGTCCGCCGCAACGGAGATAGTTCCTTGGCTCGAACGCCGCGCAGCGTGGCGCTGACGCAAGTCACCGAATGGGACGACGGCACGACGCGCCGCAAAGAAGATTATTTGGCGGCGGAGGAGCCGCTGGAAATACGCATCGGCGAACACCCGCTCAGCGTAACCATGCGGACGCCGGGAGACGACCGGGAGCTGGCGGCGGGATTCTTGTTCACCGAGGGGATCGTCGAGCGGCGCGCGCAGATTTTGTCGCTGGAGGAAAACGCGGGCGAGAATGCGGCCAATCGCGCCAATGCGGTGCGCGCGACGCTGGCGCCCGAGTCGATTCCGGATTTCGGCAAGATGCGAAGGCATTTTTTCGCGGCGTCGAGCTGCGGGATTTGCGGCAAAGCGTCGATCGACGCGGTGCGATCGCGGACGCTTGCGCCGCCGAGCGAAGACTTCCGCATCGATCCCGAGGCGCTGGTCCGCATGCCGGACGCGCTGCGGGAATCGCAGGCGGTATTCGGGCGCACGGGCGGGTTGCACGCCGCGGCGCTATTCGACGCCACGGGCCAATTGCTGGTGCTGCGCGAGGACATCGGGCGGCACAACGCCGTCGACAAAGTGATCGGCTGGGCGCTGCTGGAGGAACGCGTGCCGCTTGCCAATGCGGTTCTGCTGGTGAGCGGGCGCGGCGGATTCGAAATCGTGCAGAAAGCCATCGTGGCGGGGCTGCCGGTGGTGGCGTGCGTATCGGCACCGTCGAGCCTGGCGGTGCAACTGGCGCGGGAATTGGGGCAGACGCTGGTCGGTTTCTTGCGCGGCAGGCGGTTCGTCATCTACTCAGGCGAGCAGCGGATCGCGAAAGCGTAAGCAGTCCGGCCGCTACTTGACGGTTGCTCCGCGAGCGCTGCCGGAAGATTCCGGAACTTTCGACTCGACAATCATCGCGCGGAAGGCCTCGAGCAGCCCGCGGTCCCACCACCCGCGCTTGGCTTCCTCTTCCATGATGCCGAGAGCCACCGCCGAAGGGGAGGCTTTGCGGTACGGGCGATCGGTGGTGAGCGCGTCGTACACGTCGGCGAGCTGCAGGATCGCCGCGGTGACGGGAATCTGCGAGTTGTGCAGGCCGTCCGGATAGCCGGAACCGTCGTGGCGCTCGTGGTGGTGGCGAATGATGGGCAGGACCAGGCGGAACGTGCGCAGCGGCGCGCAGATGCGTTCTCCGACCACGGGATGCTGGCGCATGATCACCGTTTCCTCTTCGGAGAGCGGGCCGGGCTTGAGCAAGATCGCGTCCGGCACGGCCACTTTGCCGATATCGTGGACCACGCCGGCGCGGCGCAGCGCGCGAATCTGATCTTCCGGCAACCCCAGTTTTTCACCCAGGCGCGCGGACATATCCGAAAGGCGCTCGCAATGGCCGCGCGTGTACGGGTCGCGCGCTTCGATGCTTTGCGCCAGGCTGAAAAGGACGGATTCGGCGTGTTCGAGCTCGTCGGTAAAGAGCTTCAACCGCACCAGCGAGCGGACGCGGGCGAGAAGCTCGTTGACGTCGATGGGCTTGCTGAGAAAATCCTCGGCGCCGGCGTTGATACCCTGAATGCGGTCTTCCGTGGCGGAAAGCCCGGTGATCAGAACGACCGGCGTGAGGCGCGTTTCCGGTGTGGCTTTGATCCGGCGGCAGACTTCGAATCCGCTCATGCCCGGCATCATGATGTCCAGAAGCACCAGGTCGGGACGGAAGGACGAGCAGGCGGCGAGCGCGGAGGCGCCATCGCTGGCTTCGCCAACTTCATAACCTTCGCGCCGCAAAAGAATGGCTAAAGCGGTGCGAGCGGCATACTCGTCGTCTACGATCAGAATTCGTTCAGCCATGCGTTACACGGCCCGCACCCGGCTCGAAAGGCGGCAGGGCGCGGCGAAAAACCGGCAGAGCTAACGGCTCGCGGAGCGAGCGCGGGCTCAGGGACTGTTTCGCTGTCCGTCTAATTAAATGTATCCTGTCCGGTACTTTGGGACAACCTGGAATCGCAATGGCCGGCGCGCCCGGGCAGGACGCAGGATTCCAAGAACAAGGCGAGGAAAAATGAAGAGAACATTGCCCGCGGAATCTCTGCAAGAGATCGCCACGCGGCTCGAACAGGCGCACAAAGCGTTTCAGCGGCGCTATCCCGGCGCGCCCGCCGAGCGGCAGCCGATCCACGTGGTCTATGGCGGGGCGCATCTGTTCAAATCGAGCACGATCCGGCGGTTGGGAGAGCTGGCCTTGCGGTCGGTGGACGACTACGCCCCGGACTTCGCGGTTTTCGCCAAGGCTTTGAGCTTGCCGGGCGCGGAGACGCTGCCCGATTCAGACGATGCAATCGCGGCGATTGCCAAGTCGGTGGAGGCCGATCCGGCCGCGGCGCGGAAGGCGAACCGCCCGGCATGGTTCGCGCATACCGTGTACGAACGCATGCGCGAAAAGCTGCGCCGCGAACCGGTCGAGGATTTTCGCGTCGACTTCGAGGACGGATACGGCATCCGTCCCGACGATGAAGAGGACGGGCACGCCGCGGCCGCCGCGGCCGAGATGAGCGTGGCGAAAAATGAGGGCCGGCTGCCGCCGTTCACCGGCATTCGCATCAAGCCCTTCACGGAAGAGCTGCGCGAGCGCAGCATGCGCACGCTCGATATCTTTCTTACCGAGCTGGCCGAGAAAACACGCGGCGAACTGCCGAACCCTTTCTACGTCACGCTGCCGAAGGTCACCCTGCCGGACGAAGTGGCGGCGCTGGCGGACCTCTGCTCGCGGCTGGAGCCGATGCTCGATCTGGAACCCGGCGCGCTGCGCATCGAGATCATGATCGAGACGCCGCAAGCGATTTTGAACGAGCGCGGCGAGGCAAACCTGCTGCCGCTGGTTGGCGCGGCACGGGGGCGTTGCGTGGCCGCTCATTTCGGGCCGTTCGACTACACCGCGTCGCGCAATATCTCCGCGGTTCACCAGCCGCTGCGCCACTTTGCTTCCGATTTCGCGCGCGAGGTGATGCAGGTGGCGCTGGCGGGCACGGGCGTGCGGCTCGGGGACGGTCCCACGAATATCATGCCCATTCCGCCGCACCGGGCCAAGGACGGCGCGGAACTCAGCCTGCGGCAGGTGGAGGAAAATCGCGCCGCGGTGCGCCACGCCTGGAGGGTTCATTTCGAAAACATTTCCCGGTCGCTGGCACACGGTTTCTATCAAGGCTGGGACCTGCATCCGGCGCAGCTGCCGCCGCGCTACGCGGCGGTGTATGCCTTCTTTCTGGAAAATCTGGAGCCCGCAGCGCAGCGGCTGCGGAATTTCGTCGAAAAAGCCACGCAGGCGACGCGCGTGGGGCAAGTGTTCGACGACGCTGCCATGGCGCAAGGCCTGCTGAATTATTTCCGGCAAGCGATCAATTGTGGAGCGCTGGCCGAAAACGAAGTGCAGGAATTGACGGGCCTGTCCGCAGCGGAGCTGCGCGGCGGATCGTTTGTGAAAATCCTCGAAAACCGGCGATAGCGGACAGGCGAAGGCGTTCCCAGCGCTGCGCTAACTCCTTGTAATTCGGTGGCCGGGGCGGAAACACGAGAAATGCGAGGCGGAGCCACCGCGAGGGATGGCTCTGTGAAGCTTCACAACCGGTTTTTTAGCGGCTTTTCGCGCCGCGACGTGGGTGAACCCTTGGCGCAGGTTTTCGACCCCGCAAAACGGCTCGTATTGCGGATTTGGGCGGCTTGATCACCCTCGCGTGTTGAGTTTTCGGACCTCTGGGCGCGAAAGCCTCCCACCCTTCGCAAAAAAACACGAAGGGTGGGGCGCCCTGAAAACCTCACAGCCGTTCGCGCGTGGGTTAGTGCATCGGGGCGCTGTGGCCGCGGCCTTTGGTGGATCGCATCAGGAACATCAGAGGAATTACCGCCAGCGAAATCACGCTCATCACCCAGAAATTATCGACGAAGGACAGCATCATGGCCTGCTTCTGCAGCTCAGCGTATACCAAATGCTGCGCCAGATTTGCGGCGTGGACCGCGTCGAGGCCGCGCGCGGTCAGGACCTGAGTCAAACGGTGCAGCGCGGCCTGGTAGTCGATGTTGGTGGGGGTGAGATTGGGCACCAGGCGGTCTTGGTGGAATTGCGCGCGGCGGTCGAGCATGGTGGTGACGAAAGAGATGCCGGTGCTGGCCCCGATATTGCGGGCGAGATTGATGAAGCCGGTGGCGGCGTTGGTTTTCGACGGCGCGACGAAGGAGAAAGCCATCACATTGATGGGCACGAAGAGAAAGGCCGTCCCGACGCGGGAGATCGCCCAGTCGAAAACGGTGGTGTTCATGCCCACTTCGAGGCTGAATCGCGACAACTCCCACAATCCCGTGGCGATGATGCATAAGCCAAGCACCACGATCCAGCGCGGCTCGATGCGGCTCAGCAGCCAGCCGACGAAAGGCAAGAAGGCCAGCAGCAACAACCCTCCGGGGAAAAGCACCAGGCCGCTTTGCATGGCGGTGTAGCCCATCAGCGTCTGCAGCATGAGCGGCAAAAGCACGGTGGTGCCGTACATCACCACGCCGAGCACGTACATCATGATCGTGGAAATGGCGAAGTTGCGGTCCTTTAATAAGTGCAGCTCGATGACTGGATCTTTGGCGCGCAGCTCCCAAACAATCAGCGCGACCAGAGCGACGACTGAAATCACCGTTCCCCACACGATGAAGTGCGATCCGAACCAGTCGTCGCGCTCGCCCTTATCGAGAACCACCTGCAAGAATCCCAGGCCGATGGCGAGCAGGCCGAGGCCAATAAAGTCGATGCGCAGGCCCTCCTTGAACGATTTGCGAATGGCGTTCGCGGGATCGACGATCAGCACCGAGGTCAGCAGCAGCGCCACGATGCCGACCGGCACGTTGAGGAAAAAAATCCAGCGCCAGGTGTAACTGTCCGTGATCCAGCCGCCGAGCGTGGGGCCGATGGTGGGCGCAAGGACCACGCCCATGCCGTAAATGGCCATGGCCATGCCTTGCTTTTCGCGCGGAAAGCTATCAACCAGAATGGCCTGGGAAATCGGCTGCAAGCCGCCGCCTCCGGCGCCCTGGAGGGTGCGGAAAAGCACCAGCAACGGAAGCGAAGGCGCGAGTCCGCACAGGAAAGAGCTGAGCGTGAAGACCACCACGCAACCCATGAAGAATTTTTTTCGGCCGAACAGCGTGGAAAACCAGCCGGTGAGCGGCAGGACGATGGCGTTGGATACCAGGTAGGAAGTAAGGACCCAGGTGCTTTCGTCAACGCCAGCGGAAAGGCTGCCCGCGATGTGCGGAAGCGAAACATTGGCGACGCTGGTGTCCAGCACCTCCATGAACGTCGCCAACATGACGGTAGCGGCGATCAGCCATGGATTCACCTGCGGTACGGGCTGGGCGTATTCGGCGGCGGCGTCCATGCGTTGTCAGGCAGTCGCTTTCATCTCGTATGAGAGCAAATGCTTTCGATGAGTTGAGATGCTAGCGCGATTCACGGCAGGAGGAGACACAAGTCTGGCGCTTGGATTGCCATGCCGTGCGGATGTTTCATCGCGTAAGCATACCACCGGCAATCTCCCTGCGGAGAGCCGACCGAATTCCCAACGCAAAAGTGCCGGCGCGGTTAGAATACGGGAGCAAAACGAACACGCCAACGGCGGTGAGGGCCCCGATGGCGCGAGCGTAACCCAATCCGGGAAACGCTCGCGATCGCTTCGCCGCAACGGACGCGACGCGGCTGTCCACGACCATGCACAACGCACAAGCACTCCTGTTGGAAATGTTTTTGATGTTCGCGGGAGCCAAGCTCCTGGCGGAACTCTTCGACCGCCTGCGCCAGCCGGCGGTGGTGGGCGAAATCATCGCCGGCGTGCTGCTGGGGCCGTCCGTTTTCGGATTGGTGCATCCGAGCGAGGCCACGCAGGGCCTGGCGGAAGTGGGCGCCATTTTCCTGCTGTTCACCATCGGGCTGGAAACGAAACCTGCCGACCTGCTGCGCGTGGGGAAGACGGCTGCCTCGGTGGCCATACTGGGCGTGGTGATTCCCTTCGTGGCCGGATTCGTCTACATGGATGTCCGCAACCACAATGCCGTGAACGCGATTTTCCTGGCGGCGGCGATGGTGGCGACCAGCGTGGGAATTACCGCGCGGGTGCTGAAGGACGCCAACGTGTTATCGACCCGCGCCGCGCGGGTGATTCTGGCGGCGGCCGTGGTGGACGACATTCTCGGCATGATCGTGCTGGCGGTCGTCACCAGCTTGTCGAAGGGGAAGGTGAATCTGGTCGAACTATCCGTGGTGGCCGGCGAAGCCATCGGCTTCTCGCTGTTCGTGGTGTTTCTCGGCTCGCGTATCGTGGGCCGCTTGACGCCGACGGTGCAGCGGTTCCGCTCGTCCAATTCGGCGTTCATCCTCTCGGTGATGCTTTGCCTGGGCCTTTCGCTCGCTTCCGTTTACGTCGGCATGGCGGCGATCATCGGCGCGTTTCTGGCTGGGCTGGCGCTGGCCGATCACCGCGAGTCCTGGGGCCTGGAACAGACCATCCATCCGATTTACGAGTTTCTCGGGCCGTTTTTCTTCGTCGTGCTGGGCACCAATGTGGACCTGAGAACGTTTACGATGCCGGGGATGCCGATGATGCTGACCGTGATCTGCGTGCTGGCGATCGCGAGCAAGCTGGTTGGTTGCGGACTCGGCGCAGCCGGCCTGGGCTTCAAGGACGCGCTGCGGGTGGGAATCGGGATGGTACCGAGAGGCGAGGTGGGATTGATCGTCGCGGCCGCCGGGCTGAGGCTGCATGCCGTGACGGACGAGGTCTACACGGCCGTGGTGCTGATGAGCTTGGTGACCACGCTGGTGGCGCCGCCCTTCTTGCGAATCGTGCTGCCCCCTCAAGCGCACGGCGGGGATCCGCAAAAACAGCATCCCGCGGCGCATTAGAGCATTCGAGAGAGTCGCGCGTCAGGGTTCTTAATCGTGGGCGGCGGGGCCGCTGAGCTCCACGAGCGAACCGGCGCCCGCCGAGCCGCCGCCGAGCGTTTGCGGTGCGCGCCAGCCGTCCATCGCCGCGATCTGGTGCACGCAGGAAACCGTGCAACGCGGCGCGCAGCCTTTCTTGGTGAGGAACTCGCGGCGGCGCTGCTCGTCCGTGTATTCGGCGAGCGGAATGCCGGGATAGCCGCGCTGCTGCGAGCAGTAATGCACCAGGCCGTCTTCGCAGACGTAGAGATAGCGCGAGCCGGCGCGGCAGCGCCAGTTGTTCTCAAGCCCGGCGGCGATATTGTGCTGGAAGCCGTTGACGCGCGTGAACGAGCGCTTGCCGAGCGACATAATTTCCTCGAAAATTTCGCGCTCGCGCGGGCCGAGCGCCTGCAGCTGGCCGTTGCCATCGTGAATGATGCCGACGGTGGAGGTGAAGCCCAGCGCGATGGCACGATGCGCGATCTTCAGCGCGTCTTCGGGATTGCACACCCCGCCGCCCAGCACGGAATTGATGTTCACCTGAAATTCGGCGTGCTCGGCGAGCAGGACGAGCTTCTGATCGAGCACCTTGAGGCTCTTTTTTGAGACGTCGTCGGGCTGCACGTTGTCGATGCTGATCTGCAGATATTCGAGCCCGGCGCGGTTCAGGCGCTCGATGCGGTCGGCGACGAGCAAATAGCCGTTGGTAATCAGGCCGGCTATGATGCCATTTTTGCGGATGCGGGCGATGATGGCGTCGAGCTCGGGATGCAGCAGCGGCTCGCCGCCGCTGATGGTGACCACGGCGGTGCCCATGGCGCCGAGGCGGTCGATGCGGCGGAACATTTCCTCGAGCGGCACGGGCTTCGAGAAATCGTCGAACTCGTTGCAATAGGTGCAGGAAAGATTGCAGCGGCGCATGGGGATGACGTGCACCAGCAGCGGGTGGCCCGTGGAGAGCAGCCCCTTGGCCAGCATGCGGCCTTCGCGCAGCTTGCGGTGCGCGGCGCGCAGGCGTTTCCGGATTTTTTTGCGCAGAGTCACAGGTTTCGATTTCGGGGGCGATTTGCGAATGGCAGCCGCGTTTGCACTCCCGTCGCCTGCAGCAGCGGCGTTGCGCCCCTAACTGCCATTATGCCATATAGCTCCGCAGTTGCTCCGGTCCAGCTGACGGCAAGTTTCGAAGTTTTTCCGGCGCCCGGGATGGCGCCGGGGCCTGCAAAACGGGGAGTAAAAAGCCTTGCCGCAGGTGCGTGCGCGCCTGCTATTATTTGATTTCTGGGGCGGGTTGGGATAGGTTCTCATGGAGCCAGCGTCCTTCTTCTTCAGTCCGAGATGTCTGCTGCAGCCGGTTAGGCGTGCATGCGACGCACGTCATCAAGGGGGGTAGTGGAGAGATGTCCGATCCGGTAGCGGAAAAAGTGATTGCGACGCTCGCGTCCGTGAAGCGCATTCCGGCCGACAGCATCAAGCTCGACACGAACCTGCAGGAAATGGGCATCGATTCGCTGGACGTGTTTTCGCTGGTGTTCGAGCTGGAGAACGCGTTCCAGATTTCGATTCCCGACGACGACGTGCGCTCGATCAAGACCGTCAACGACGTGGTGCAAGGAATCAAGAAGCTTCTCGATGCGGCGCCTTCCGGCGCATCCCCCAGCTCCGCGCCCACTCCGGCAAGTTAGCGCATGCCGCCGCGCCGCGTCGCCATCACCGGCATCGGAATCATCTCCCCGCTGGGACTTAGCCTCGAAGAAAACTGGGACGCGCTGAGCCACGGCCGCCCGGCCATCGCTCCGATTCAGTCCGTGGATTGCTCCAAGCTGCGATTTCAAAACGGCGCGGAAGTGCGCGGATTCGACCCCGCCAAATATTTTCCAGGCGGAAAAGAGGATCAGCTGGACCGCTTCGCGCAATTCTCGGTGGCCGCGGCGCGCGACGCCCTGCGCGATTCGGCCATCGAGCTGACACCCGAGCTGCGAGAAAGCTGCGCCATCGTGTGCGGCTCGGCGGTGGGCGGGCAGGCGGCGATCGAACGAGGATTCGAGGACCTGTGGGTCGCGGGCCGCGGGCGCGTTCATCCGCTGACCATTCCGAAAACGATGGCCAATGCCGGGGCGAGCCACATTTCGATGGACCTGGGCCTGAGCGGGCCCACCTACACCGTGTCCACGGCGTGCTCCTCGGCAAATCACGCCGTCGGGCAGGCGTTTCGCATGGTGCGCAACGGCGACGTCGAAATGGCCGTGGCCGGCGGCAGCGAGGCTTTCTTCACTATCGGCATGTTGCGCTCGTGGGAGGCCATGCGCGTGGTGGCGCCGGATACGTGCCGCCCCTTCAGCAAAGACCGGCGCGGGATGATCCTGGGCGAAGGCGGCGCGATGGTGATTCTGGAGCCTTTCGAGGCGGCCCGCGCGCGGGGCGCGAAAATCTACGGCGAAATCTGCGGCTTCGGCATGACCTCGGACGCGCATCATCTGACGCAGCCGACGATGGAGGGCCCGGCGCGCGCCATGCGCGCCGCCTTGCGCGACGCGGGACTCGCGCCGGAAGAGATCGGCTACATCAACGCGCACGGCACCGGCACGCCGGGCAACGATCCCGTGGAATCGCGCGCCATCCGGGCGGTTTTCGGCGCGCATGCCGACAAACTGGGCGTCAGCTCCACGAAATCCCTGCACGGGCACGCGCTGGGCGCGGCCGGCGCGCTGGAAGCGGTCGCCACGGTCATGACGCTGCGCCACGGCATCCTGCCGCCCACAGCCAACTACCTGGGGCGCGACCCGGAGTGCGATCTCGATTACATTCCCAACGAGCCGCGTGCCGCAAAGGTGGGCGCGGCGATCTCCAATTCCTTCGCCTTCGGCGGGCTCAACGCCGTCCTCGCCTTCCGAGCTGTCTAACCGTATCCCCACGTGCTCTCAGGAACACACAGCTCACCCGAATGTTCTGCGATTGCCGCTGAAACGGCGCGTACGATTGCAATATCTGCGAGCGGCCGCGCAGGCCAACTACACGTTGACACTGGCGAACTTGGCGCATTGCCGAAACTTTGGTGACTAGAAAATCAGGTGGCGGAACATCGGGAGGATGGCGCTGGCCCAGGGCATGGGATAGATTTCCCAGTGGCGCGTCAGCTCATCGGCGAGGGTAAAGGTGATGAGCAGGCCGAGCCAAAAGATCGCCGCAATCAACGTAATGCGCGAGAGGCCCTTGTTGTACTTCACGTGCATGAAGAAGAGCACCACCAGCGACGCTTTGCAGACGGCAATCGCCAGCGCAACCACCAGATTCCATCGGCCCATATCGACCCAGGCCATGCCCGTGGTGAGCGCGGTTAG
>Ga0210077_1000717_pt1 | contig 10934 bp, 12 predicted proteins | sample RushMan_CattailN_5_FD_185556 | JGI IMG/M metagenome (GOLD analysis project Ga0210077, IMG submission 185556) | Wetland microbial communities from San Francisco Bay, California, USA, that impact long-term carbon sequestration -... | ecosystem: Environmental > Aquatic > Marine > Wetlands ... | reverse complement strand
GGACTCGCGAGCGGACTCGAAGGGCATCCCGACAACGTTGCCGGCGCTTTCCACGGAGGCCTGGTAGTGGCCGCGCAGGAGCCCGGCGGGAGGGTACGCGTGGCCCGCACCGCGCTGCCCGAGAACCTCGAGCTGGTGGCCATTGTTCCCGACATTGAACTGCCCACCGAACGCGCCCGCGCCGTGCTCCCGGCCAGCTACCCGCGCGAGGACACCATCCACAACCTGCAGCGCGTGGCGCTGCTCGTCGCCACGTGCTTTTCCGGCGAGTACCGGCTCGACCCGGAGCTGTTTCGCGACCGGCTGCACCAGCCGTTCCGGGCGGCGCTCGTTCCCGGCCTCGAAGCCTGTCTCGAGGTGCGGCACCCCGACCTGCTGGGAGTGTTCCTGAGCGGAGCGGGCTCGTCTGTGCTGGCGATCGCGCGCGGCAGTGGCGAGGAGATCGGCGAACGGCTGACGGCGGAATTTTGGCGGCAGGGGGTCGGCGCCCGTGTGCTGCGGATGAAGCCGGAGAACCGCGGAGCGCGAAATTTCTTCCAAGGGCGGAGCAACTCTTGACGCTCGCCTCGGAATGCGATAGATTTCCGGCAGTCATGCTACCGCGAGCACAGCATCATCATACTCACCACCACGGGGTCATGCGGTGCTCGCGGGAGTTCACTTAGTAGCCAGGTATCGCGAACTCATAAGCCCGCCAGCACCCCCAGTGCTGGCGGGCTTCTGTTTTTCAGGAGCAAACAGGGAGCCGTCATGGAAATCGATTTCAAGAAGATGGAAGGGCTGATCCCGGCCGTGGTGCAGGAATGGGCCACCGGGGAAGTGCTCATGCTCGGATTCATGAATCGTGAGGCGATGGAGGAAACCTTGCGCAGCGGCGACGTCACTTTCTACAGCCGCTCGCGGCGGAAGCTCTGGAAAAAGGGTGAGACCAGCGGCCACTCGCTGCGGCTGGTGGAATTGCGGCTGGATTGCGACTCCGACGCAGTTCTCGCGCGGGTGGAACTGCGCGGACCCGGCGCCTGCCACGAGGGCTTTCGCTCCTGCTTTTTCCGGCGCGTCGAAACCGATGGGCGGCTGACCACGACCGCCACGCCGGCCTTCGATCCCGCCGAGGTTTACGGGGACGGATGGCGATGAATCCGCTGCGGTTGGGCATCCCGAAAGGGAGCTTGCAGGAAGCGACGTTGCGGCTGTTCGAGCGCGCCGGCTGGCACATGGTCCTCAATTCGCGCAGCTATCACGCCGGCGTCGACGATCCCGAGTTGAGCTGCCTGGTGGTGCGGGCACAGGAGATGGCGCGCTACGTCGCCAGCGGCGCGCTCGACGCCGGACTCACCGGCCGCGACTGGGTGAGCGAGACCGGCGCCGACGTTCGTGAAGTGATCGAACTGGCATACGCCAAGCAGGGACTGGGGCGCGTGCGCTGGGTGCTGGCGGTGCCGGAAGATTCGCCGATTCAATCGCCGCGCGATCTGGAAGGCAAGGTGATCGCGACCGAAGTCGTCCGGCTGACCGAGCGATATCTGGAGCGGCACGGGGTGCGGGCGCGCGTGGAATTTTCCTGGGGCGCGACGGAAGTGAAGGTGCCGCAACTGGCCGATGCGATCGTCGAGGTGACCGAGACGGGGGCGTCGCTGCGGGCGCACCGGCTGCGGATCGTCGACACGGTGATGGAATCGGCCACTGTCTTCATCGCGAGCCACGAGGCGTGGTCCGATCCGTGGAAGCAGGCGAAGGTTTCGCATCTCGCCATGCTGCTCGAAGGGGCGATTGGCGCGATGGGCAAGGTTGGGCTGATGCTCAACGTGCGGCGCGAGGACCTGGCCGGCGTGCTCGAGGTGCTGCCGGCGCTCAAGCGGCCGACCGTGGCGGCACTGAGCGATCCCGACTGGGTGGCGGTGAACACGATCCTCGACGAAGACGTGGTGCGGCAGATCCTCCCTCGACTGAAAGAACGGCGGGCGCACGGGCTGGTGGAATACCCGCTGAACAAGATCGTGCTGTGATGCGCATCGCGAAACTCAGTGAAAACGCGGTGGCGAGGCTCGAAGCCGGGCGGCGGCGCCGCGACCGTGCGGCCGAGCGCGTTGCCGCGCGCATCCTGGCAGACGTCGCCCGTCGCGGGGATCGTGCCGTCGCCGCCTGGGCGGCGAAACTCGACGGAGCGCGCATGGCCACCGGCCGCTTCTGGATTTCCGGGGAGGAACTCGAGGAGAGCCGCAAGCGCGCTCCGGCAGCCCTGGTTCGCGCCATCCGCGAAGCGGAAGGAAATATTCGCCGGGTGGCCCAGCGGCAGATGCCGCGGCCGTGGTCGGCCGAAGTCGCGCCCGGCGTACACGTGGCGCAGATGTACCGGCCTCTCGACCGGGTGGGCTGTTACATTCCCGGCGGACGATTTCCGCTGATTTCGTCGCTGCTGATGACGGTGGTTCCGGCGCAGGTGGCCGGCGTGGGGGAAATTGTCGCCGCCTGCCCCAGGCCAAGTGCCGACCTGCTGGCCGCGGCGCATCTGCTCGGCGTCGGGCGCGTGCTGCGCGTGGGCGGAGCGCAGGCGATTGCGGCGCTGGCGTACGGGACGCGCACGATCGAGCGCGTGGACAAGATCTGCGGCCCCGGCAATCGCTTCGTCACCGCCGCGAAGCGCCTGGTGAGCGGCGATTGCGCCATCGATCTGCCGGCGGGACCCACGGAACTGCTGGTGGTGGCCGAGCGCGGCAACGCGGCCTTTATCGCCGCCGATCTGCTGGCGCAGGCCGAGCACGACCCCGACGCGGTTTCCCTGCTGGTGACGCCGTCGGCGGCGCTCGGGCGCGAGGTGCTGGCGGAATTGAAACGACAGCTTGGCACGCTTCCGCCCGCAAGCCCGGCCCGCGAGTCGCTCGAACGCAGCGGGCCCATCTACCTCACGACGAGCTTCGACGAAGCCCTGGAATTTGCGAACCGTTTCGCGCCCGAGCACCTGAGCCTGCCGGATGCAAGCGCTGGTGCCGGCGGGCTCGAGCGGATTCGCGCAGCCGGGAGCGTCTTCCTGGGCCCGTGGAGCGCGCAACCGGCCGGCGACTATGCGACCGGCAGCAACCACGTGCTTCCCACCGCGGGATGGGCGCGGGCACGCGGCGGCCTTTCGGCGATCGATTTTCTCCGTCCGATCAGCGTGCAGAACGTGAGCCGGGCGGGACTCGAACGTCTGGGAGAATCTGTCAAAACGCTCGCCCGCTCCGAGGGGCTCGAAGCCCACGCGCGGGCCATTGAGGTGCGGCGATGAGTCTGGTGGTTCCGCTGCGAAAGTGCGTCGAGGGCATGGCGTGGTATCAGCCACCACCCGAAGGCCGCGCGGGCCGGCTGCGGCTCGATCTGAATGAGAATCTCAGTGGGCCTCCACCCGAGGCGCTGCGGGCGCTCGCCAAACTGACGGCCGAGCAAATCTGCTCCTACCCCGAATACCGGAAGGCGGAACGGAAGCTGGCTCGCTTTTTCGGGGTGAAGGGGGAACAGCTTTTTGTCACGAGCGGAATCGACGAGGCGCTTCGCATTGTTTGCGACGGCTTCGCCGAAGCCGGCCGGCCGGTGCTGACGGTCGAGCCGACGTTCGGGATGTACCGCTTCTACGCCGAGCTGGCCGGCGCGCGCATGGTCTCGCTTCACTACGACGACCAGCTTCGCTTTCCGCTCGACGAGGTGGTGCGCACGCTCGAGCGCCTGCGGCCGCGGATTTTCTTTCTGGCCAATCCGAATAATCCGACCGGAGCGCTGATCGGGCCGCGCGCGCTTCGGCGGATTCTCGACGCCGCGCGGCAAACGATGGTGGTGATCGACGAAGCCTATTACGAGTTTTCCGGCGCCACGACGACCGGCTGGATTCGCCGGCGCCCGAACCTGATCGTCACGCGAACGTTTTCGAAAGCGGCGGGGCTGGCCGGGCTGCGGCTCGGCTGCCTGTTGTCGAACGATGAGGTGATCGCGGCGCTTGGGCGCGTGCGGCCGCCCTTTTCGGTGAACAGCGCCGCGCTGGCCGCCGCGCTCGCGGTGATTCGCCATCCGGGCCCGGTGCGCCGGTACGCGCGCGAGGTCGTGGCGGCGCGCGGAGAACTCGAGCAGGCGCTCGGGCGGATGGGCGTGCCTGTGTATCCGAGCGCGGCCAATTTTCTGCTGGCGGATTTCGGGCCGCGCGGTACGGCGTTGCTCGAAACGCTCCGGCGGCGGGGCATCTTGCTGCGGGACCGGCGCGGTGATTTCGGGCGCCCGGGCTGGGTGCGAATCACGATCGGCACGCGGGCGCAAACGCGCGAGTTGATCGCCGAACTGGAGAAAACGTGGACGCGCGCCCGCTCGTAGTCCTCGACATGGATGGCGTGCTGGTGGACGTGCGCCCCTCCTACCATCGCACCATCGTCGAAACGGTGCGGCATTTCACCGGCCGGCGCGTGCGCAAGGAAGAGATCGGACGATTCAAGGCGCGCCCCGGCTTCAACGACGACTGGAAGCTGACGCACACCTGGATTCGCGAGCTGGGCGTGCGCACGAGCCTGCGGGAAGTGATCGCCCACTTCCAGCAACTCTACCTGGGATCCGATTTCGAAGGCTACATCCGGCGGGAACGCTGGCTGGCCGACCGTCGCATGCTGCGGCGACTTTCGCGCCTGGCCGATCTGGCGATTTTCACCGGGCGGCAACGACGGGAGGCCACGCACACGCTCCAGCGCTTCGGAGTGAAGGAACGGTTCCGCCGGCTGGTGGCGCTCGAAGACGTCTCGCGGCCGAAGCCGAATCCCGAGGGTCTCTTGCGACTGGTGGACGGCCGGAAGCGGGCTTGGGTCCTCTATTTGGGCGACACGCCCGACGACGCGCTGGCGGCAAAGCGCGCGGGAGTCGATTTCCTCGCCGTGGTCATGCCGGGCGCGCCGCGGCGGAGCCTGCGCGTGCGGGAGATGCGCCGGCTGGGGGCGCGCGCGGTGGTCGAGTCGGTGAACGAAATCGAGAGCTGGCTGCCATGAGGCGCGCCCGGCTCCGCCGCACCACCGCTGAAACCGACATCCGCGTGAGGCTCGATCTCGACGGCCGCGGGCGGGCGCGCATTTCCACCGGGATCGGCTTCTTCGACCACATGCTGGAACAGGTGGCCCGGCACGGTGCGCTCGATCTCGAAATTGCCGCCAGCGGTGACCTGCACGTCGACCAGCACCACACGGTCGAGGACACCGGGCTCGCCCTCGGCGAGGCCGTTCGCCGGGCGCTCGGATCGAAGCGCGGCATCCTGCGCGCCGGCTATTTCATCATGCCGATGGACGAGGCGCTGGCGGTGGCGGCGGTGGATTTCAGCGGACGGCCGCTCTTCGCGAGCCGATGGAAGATTCGGGCCAGCCGCGTCGGCGATTTTCAAACCGAACTGCTGACCGATTTCTTCCAGGCATTCGCGCAGTCGGCCGGGGCGGCCGTGCATCTGCGGGTCCTCGAGGGCCGGTCGTCGCACCATCAGGTCGAGGCGATCTTCAAGGCGTTCGCACGGGCATTGCGCTTTGCTGTTTCGCGCGACCGGCGGCTGGCCGGCGTGTTGCCGAGCACGAAAGGATTGCTGTGATCCTGACTCTGGTCGATTACGGCGCCGGAAATCTTGCTTCGGTCGAGCGGGCGTTCGAGCGGCTGGGCGCGCGCACGCGGCGCGCACGGAGCGCCGAGGAACTGGGCGAAGCGGAGGCGATCGTGCTGCCGGGCGTGGGCCATTTCGGCGCGATGGCACGGGCGCTCAACCGGGGTGGCTTCGCGGAATCGCTCGGCGCGGCGGTGGATCGCGGCGCGGCGCTGCTGGGAATTTGCCTCGGGCTGCAGATGCTTTTCGCGCGAAGCGAGGAGGCGGCGGCGGAATCCGGGCTCGGCTGGCTGGGCGGCGAAGTACGGGCGTTGCCGCCGAGCGTGAAGCTGCCGCACATGGGCTGGAACCAGGTGCGGCGCGTGGGGACGAGCGTGCTGCTCGACGGCATTGCCGAAAACGCGTGGTTCTATTTCGCCCACGGCTACGCCGCCTTCGAAGCGGACGAGGCGGCCGTCGCCGTGTGCGATTACGGGGCGACATTTGCCGCGGCGGTCGAGCGCGGGCGAGTGGCGGCAGTGCAGTTTCACCCGGAGAAATCCGGCGAGGCGGGCGCGAAAGTGCTGCGGAATTTCCTGGAGATGACGGGATGAGCCTGGCTCGGCGGATCATTCCCTGCCTCGATACAGACGCGGAGTGGGTGGTGAAGGGCGTGCAGTTTGGCAGCCTGCGCCGGCTGGGCGACCCTGCCGACCTCGGAGCGCGCTACGACCGGGAAGGCGCCGACGAAGTGGTGGTGCTCGACATCGCGGCCTCGCGCGACCGCCGGCCGACATTTCTCGAGACGATTCGCCGTGTCGCGCGGGCACTTTCGATTCCCCTCACGGCCGGCGGCGGAATTCGCAACCTCGACGATGCGCGCGCGGTGGTTGAGGCCGGGGCTGACAAGCTGACCGTCAACACGGCGGCGGTGGAGCGGCCCGGCTTGCTGACGGAACTGGCGGCGGAATTCGGCTCCCAGGCGGTTGTTCTGGCCATCGACGCGCGGCGGGAGGGATCGGGCTGGAGCGTGTGGACGCGCGGGGGACACGAGGCGACGGGACTCGACACTGTTGCGTGGGCCGTCGAGGGCGCGAGACGCGGCGCGGGGGAAATTCTGCTCACATCGATCGACCGTGACGGGACGCGCAGCGGATTCGATCTGGAGCTGACGGCAGCGGTGAGCGGGACCGTCGGAATACCGGTGGTGGCCTCGGGCGGGGCGGAGACCCCGGAACATTTTGCCGACGTTTTCGCGCGGGGACTGGCAGACGCGGCACTGGCCGCATCCATCTTCCACGAAAACCGGGTGCCCATCGCCGGACTGAAGTCCTTCCTGGCCGGCCGCGGCGTGACGGTGCGGACTGCGGCGACGGGAGAGCCGGTATGCTGATTCCGTGCATTGACCTGCAGGACGGGAGGGTGGTGCAGCTCGAGCGCGGACGGCGGCGGCTGCTCGAGATCGAGGATGTGCTTGGCACGGCCGAGCGGTTCGCTTCCTACCCGATGATCCACGTGATCGATCTGGACGCGGCGATGCGGCGCGGCGGAAACGCGCGGCTGGTGCGGGCGATCTGCGAATGGTCGCGGCGCTCGCGAGGGCCGCGGATTCGGGCGGGAGGGGGCATTCGGAGCGTGCGGCGGGCGCGGCAGCTACTCGCCTGCGGCGCGGAACAGGTGATCGTCGGAACGGCTGCGTTTCGCGGGGAGCGGGTGAATCGTGCGTTTCTTTCGCGGCTGCGCGCGGCGGTGGGGCGCAAGCGGGTGATTCTCGCTCTCGACTGCGAGCGCGGGGAGATCGTCGTCCGCGGCTGGCGCCGGAAGCTGGGACTGCGCCCGGAAGAAGTGATCGCGGCACTCGGGCCGTATTGCGCGGGCCTCCTTTGCACGTTCGTCGACGCCGAAGGAACGATGCGTGGAACCGATCTGGACTGGTTCCGGCGACTCCGCGGGCTGACGCCGCTGCCGATCACAGCGGCCGGCGGCATTCGCAGCATGCGCGAAGTGCGGGCGCTCGAGCGGATCGGAATGGACGCCGCAGTCGGATTGGCCGTCTATCGCGGCGTGCTGCGCTAATTGGTCGATCGGCCGGCTAACCGCACAGGCCCACGGTCGGTAAAGCGCCGACCGTGGCTACCAGGAAAAGACACGGACCGGCTGTCCAGGAGCCGCATGGTGAGAAATTCGCGCTACGTTGCTGCCGCCCGTAGAGCTTCGAGTGTCTCCTCTTCTTCCTCGGCGGACCAGTCGTGGAATCCGGCCACGGCACCAATCAGCAGAACCGCGGGCGATTCGAGCCGGCCGCTGTCGGGCAAGTCACCGAGCGTGGTCGCGCGAATCAATTCGCCGGGGCGCGAGGCGTTTTCCACGGCGAGAACGGGCGTATCCTCGGCCAGGCCCCCGGCGATCAGTTCGGCGGCGAGATCGAGATAATTTTCGCCGGGCATGTAGACGGCGATTGTGGTTTCGCCCTCGGCGGCCGAGCGCCAGTCGTCTAGGGACCACTCCCCAGCGCGATGGGCAGAGAGGAAAACCAGCTTTGAGGCGAAACGCCGGTCGGTAAGCGGGATTCCGGCGGTCGCGGCCGCGGCCAACGCGGCGGTGATGCCGGGAATGATCTCGAAATCGACACCCGCCATCCGCAACGCCTCGATCTCCTCACCCGCGCGGCCGAAAACCAACGGATCGCCGCTCTTGAGCCGCACAACTTCGAGTCCTTCGCGCGCCGCGTCGATCATGCCCCGGTGAATTTCCGCTTGCGTCACCACCGGACGGCCAGCCCTCTTGCCGACGTTTGCGGCGCGAGCGCCGGGCGGAACGAGCGCGAGAATGGCGTCGGAGACGAGATCGTCATACAGCACGAGGTCCGCATCCTGGATTGCACGAAGCGCCTTCACCGTCAGCAGATCAGGGTCTCCCGGGCCGGCACCCACCAGATACACCTTGCCGCTCATGTTCACCTCCAAGTGGAATTTCCCCGGCGAGGCGAAGCAGCAATTGCCGCCGCTTGCCGGGTTCGATCGATTGGGAAAACAGTTTCCGCCGCTCGCGCCCGAGCCGCTCGACGGCGCGGCCGACTTCCGGGCCGATGTGCCGCTCGAGATGGCGGCGAAGGCGGCGCGCGAAGGCGGGGCTGCGCCCCTCGGTGGAAATGGCGAGGGTGAGCGGCCCGCGGCGGACGATGGCGGGATAGTAGAAATCGCAACGCTCGGGATCGTCGACGACGTTGACAAGGACGCGGCGGCGGCGCGCGAGGACGGCGACGCGATCATTCAGATTGGTCGACGGGGTGGCGACCACGGCGAGAAACACGCCGCGCAGATCACCGGCCGCGAACGGGCGCGAAGTCCAGACGATCCGGCCGGCGCCGGCCCAGGCACGCACGCGAGCGGTGGCGCTCGGGGCTACGACGCGCACTCTGGCTCCGGCGCGCAGCAAACCCCGAATCTTCGCCTCACCCACGCGGCCCGCGCCCACCACCAGCGCCGGCCGGCCTTCGAGTTTCAAGAACAGCGGAAAGAGCGCCATCGCTTCTCGTTTTCCCGTGAGCCCGTTGGTTCAGGCTCTCCTTCTTTCCCGCGTGGAAAATAAAAAAGGCCCGCGATGCCTGGTGCGTCGCGGGCCACTTTGCCGAATTGTCCTGGAACTTGCCCTATCCGGGACTGCTCGGAACGGCCGGCAACGCGCACATACAACAACAGCTGCTACAGGCGCAGGTCATCGGACCGTTCAAGGGCAGATTCATTCGCATCGTTTTCGTCTCAACGGCTCCCGGAAACCATCGTCGGCTCGCCCGCGGCCGCACGGATTTCATCGCGCGTTCGGAGCAGGCCCTTCTTTACCAGCCACTCCGCGTTGAGGATCGACGCGCCCGCCGCGCCGCGGATCGTATTGTGGATGAGCAGGGTGAAGCGGAAATCGAGAATCGGGCACGAGCGAATCTGTCCCACGACAACTGCCATGCCGCCCGAAGCCATCCGGTCGAGCCGCGTCTGCGGCCGGTTGCGCTCGGTGCGCACGATCACCGGCCGCTCGGGAGCGGTGGGCAGGCGGGCGCGCTGCGGCTCGGAAATGTATTCGGCCAGGGCTCGAGCGACGTCGGCGGCGCTCGCCTTGCCGCGCAATTTCACGGAGACGGATTCGAGGTGCCCATCGACCACCGGCACGCGGTTCACCTGCGCGCCGACGACGAACGAAGCGGGCTCGATCCGGGCGTCGCGGATGCGCCCGAGGATTTTGCGCGGCTCGTTTTCGAGTTTTTCTTCTTCGTTCGAGATGAAGGGAATGACGTTGTCGAGCAGATCGATTGACGGCACGCCGGGATAGCCGGCGCCGGAAGCGGCTTGCATGGTCACAACGGAAACGGCTTCGACGCCGAAGGCGTCGTCGAGCGGCTTGAGCGCCGTCACGAGGCCCGCGGTCGAGCAGTTGGGATTGGCAACGAGGAATCCGGTGGAAAAGCCGCGCCGCTGCTGCTGCTCCGGGATCATCGCAGCGTGCTCGGGATTCACATCGGCCAGGAGCAGCGGGACATCGTGGTCGGTGCGATGCGGGGCCGCGTTGCTGACCACCGGGAAACCGGCGCGGGCGAATTCCTCCTCGATGGGGCCGGCAACGTTCGAATCGAGCGCCGAGAAGACGAAATCGGCATCGACCGCCTCGGGGCGCGTCTCACGCACGATCTGGTGGGCGGCGCGCTTCGGCATTTCCGTTTCGAGCAGCCAGCCGGCGGCGTCGCGATAGCGTTGCCCGGCCGATTGCGCGGAAGCGGTTAGCGTCGACGCTTCGAACCAGGGATGCTTGTCGAGCAACTGAAGGAATCGCTGACCCACCGGCCCGGTGGCGCCGAGAATCGCGACCTTGAATCGTCTGCTCACTTCGGTCTCCTCACACATCTCTCGATCTCTTTCGGCCCGCCCGCCGGACCCTTTCACGCTTCGAGACTTCACGGCGCTACCCGGCCGCTGCCTCGCGCTCGACAGCCGGAAGTCCTTCACGGCCGGCCAGTGTGGCGCGCAATTGCTCATCTGAATGACGGGCGAAGAACTGCCGCAGGTTTTCGCCGGGAGTGCGCCCGGCCAGATAGCCGCGCAACAAACGCTCGACGGCGTCGGGAACCTCGGCGGCCGGGCATCGGTAGCCGACCGGCCGCGAAATCGCGGCCAACTGACCGACGGCGCCGCCGAGGCAGAAGTAGTAAGCGTCTTCGAGCCGGCCATCGATTTTGATCTTCTTTCCTTCGATGCCGATGTCCGCGATCCAGTGCTGGCCGCAACTGTTGGGGCAGCCGGTGACGTGAAGCTTGAGCTGCTGATCGAAACCGGGGAGGCGCTCCTCGAGCTGATCGACCAGCCAGCGCGAGAACGCC
>Ga0210077_1000716_pt1 | contig 10989 bp, 7 predicted proteins | sample RushMan_CattailN_5_FD_185556 | JGI IMG/M metagenome (GOLD analysis project Ga0210077, IMG submission 185556) | Wetland microbial communities from San Francisco Bay, California, USA, that impact long-term carbon sequestration -... | ecosystem: Environmental > Aquatic > Marine > Wetlands ... | reverse complement strand
CGAGGTTCCCGTGGCGCCGCCCGAGGAGCCTGCCTCGCCCGACCGGCCAAGGCCCTTACTCCGTCCTGTCAGACTCACCGTCAACGCGGGCGAGGATCTCTCGCCTCAACACACTCCCGACGGCCGCTTTATCGTTTACCGTTCACGCCCGCTCGGCGACCTTGTGAGCAGCTACCGCATTCTGAGGATTCCCGCCGGCGGAGGGGTTCCCGAGGACATCAGCCCCCGGGCCGACATCAGCGTCGGCTCATATTCCTTTGACTCCGGGGCCCGGTCCGCCTATTTCGCCGGAATCAAGGGAGTCGAGGCCGATCTCTACCGGATGTCGCTGGAGGACCGCATCCCCGTGCGGCTGACTCCCGGGAAAGGTGTTCGGCAAGGTCCGAGTTTCTCCACGGACATGAAGCGGTGCATTTTCACGTTCCAGGATCCCCTCCATCCCCAGGAACTCTTTGCCTCCGATACAGCTTCGTGGAACCCGCGCCCCTTGACGAATCTGAACGGCTTCTCCCGCTCGGACTTTGCGCTGGCGAAAACCGAGATCATGAGATGGCGGAGTACCGACAATCTGATGGTCGAGGGGCTGCTCGTCCACCCGCCCGGAGAAGGCTCAACTTCGGCCGGAAAGTTCCCTCTGATCGTGGATAATCACGGGGGCCCGGCCGGACTCTATATGCTGGAATTCGACCCCGAGGTCCAGTATCTCGCCGGCCGAGGCTATTTCGTTTTCAGGCCCAATTTCAGGGGCTCGGCCGGCTACGGTGAGGCATTCCGGAAGGCCGATATCGGGGACTGGGGAGGCGGCGATTATCGGGATATCATGACCGGCATCCAGGCCGTTTTGAAAATCGGCAGGGTGGACAGGAACAGGATCGGAGTCATGGGCTGGAGCTACGGCGGCTACATGACGGCCTGGTCGATCAGCCGGAGCCCCCTGTTCAAGGCCGCGGTGGTCGGGGCCGGCATGGTCGATCATCTTCTCATGTGGGGAACCCAGGATTCGCCGGCTCACTACGCTGCCTACTTCGGCGGCAGCCCCTTCAAAAAAAGCCTCCGCAGGTTGTACCACGAGAGATCGCCCCTGACCTACATCAAGAACATCAAAGCTCCCGTGCTCATCCTTCACGGACGGGAGGATACGAGAGTGCCGCCGAGTCAGGCTCTCCTTTTCTACAACGCCCTGAAAGCCAACCGGTCCCCGGTCGAACTCGTTTGGTACCCCAGGACGGGGCACTCTCCGCAAGAGCCGGGGCTGCGGCTCGACCTCATCCGGCGCCGGGCCGCCTGGTTTGCCCGCTACCTTCTCGGAAAGGAAACTGCGACGACGCCCCCGTCGTCTTCCGGGACAGATGCTTATTGAACCAGTCCACGTTGCGCCTGGCCAGGTCGAGCATGAACCGGGGGTCGGTGGGGACGTGGCCGGAGCGGGGGTAGATGACGAATTCGACCTCCGTGCCCTGCTGCTTCAAAGTGTTGTAGAGTTCCCAGCCCTGAGAAATCGGGACCCTGACATCGTTCTCTCCCCAAAGGATGAGCGTGGGGGTCTTGATCTCTTTCATATGAAAGAGGGATGACTGCTCCCGGTAGGGACGGTCATCCTGCCAAACATACGTTTTGAAAAACGCCGGAAGCCACTCGACCGAATCCGAGGTGTTCGTGAAAGAGACCAGGTCGACAGGCGCCGCCCCGATCGAAGCCGCTCCGAAACGTGCCGTCCTGGCGATGATCCAGGCCGTCATGAATCCCCCCGTGCTCCATCCGAAAACCCCAAGCCTTTCGGGGTCGGCCAGGCCCGCCTTGATCAGATAGTCGACTCCCGAAATATTGTCTTCGTAGGTGACCCCGCTCCAATCCCGGGCAATCGCCTCGCGGAACTTCAGCGTCTGGTCGTTGCTGCCGCGGGGGTTGGGCCTCAGGATCATAAACCCGTCGGCGGCGAGGGCCTGGAGGGGGTAGCCCGTAAAGCGCGCCGTGTTGTTCTGGCTGTGGTGATAAAGCCCCGCGTGGGCGCTCAGGAGCAGGGGACAGGGCTTGCCTTTCTCAAAATCCAGGGGATATGTCAGCAGACCTTCGATGACGGTTCCGTCGTCGCTTTTCCAGCTGATGAGCTCCGTCGGCGCATACCGGATGCCGGCGGCAAACTGGTTGAGGTGGGTGATCTGCCGGGCCGGCGCGTCCCCGGCCTTCGCGTAAATCTCCACGGGCTTGTCCATGAATTCCTGGGAGAAGACGACCAGCTTCCCGTCATCCGAGATATCGATGGTGCCGATGACCCCCCGGCCTGGGGCGAGGTACGGCACAGGCGGCGAACCATCGACAGGTTCAAAGAAGACCTCCGAATATGTTCCGTGGGCCTCCCCATAATACAGGCCGGTCCCGTCTCCTTTCCATTTGATGAATCCTGAACTCTGAGACCAGGAAGGCGCAAGGTAGCGGATCGATCCGCCTCCGGCTGGAATCAATGCGAAATCGTTGTGGTAGCGGCTGATAGTCCGGTCGAGATCTCCCCCGGCGCTGCTGAAGAGGATCCACTTCCCGTCCGGGCTATAAGCCGGCTGCAAGTCCCAGCCGGGTTGCCGAACGAGCGGCACGACTTCCCCGCCGTCGACGCCGACTTGGCTGATTTCGTTGTCAAAAACAAAGTCCTGGTCGGCCGAGGGCTGATGACTGAAGGTGATGGTCCGGCCGTCGGGCGACCACGTCATGCCCGTCGCTACGAAGTCTCCGCGCGTGAGACGCCGAACCTCGGCGGTGTCCCGGCCGGGCGGGACGGGCACCACGTAGATGTTGAGGAAGGTTTTGTCCCGGCCGACGACCCTGGGAATTTTTTTAGCCATTATAGCCAGCGTTTCTTGCGAGGGCGGGTCGGCCATGAGGAAGGCGATGGCCGTCCCGTCCGGCGACCATTTGAAGGAGGTGGCTCCCATCGTCAGGTCCGTAATCCGCCACGGCTCGCCGGTGCCGAAGGGATCCATCAGCCAGATGTTGTTTCCTCCGCCCCGGCTCGAGAGAAAAGCGATCCGCCTGCCGTCGGGCGACCAGGCGGGAGAGGCGCAGGAATACTCGCCGTCCGTCAATTGACGTGTCTCCGAGCCGTCGCTTCGGGCCAGCCAAAGCTGTGTTCTGGACGTCCATTCCTCCTCACCCGGGAAAAGCCCGGTGACCGAATAGACGATCCACCGGGAGTCGGGAGAGAGCGCAAGGCTGTCGACCGTCCTGATCCGCATGGATTTCTCGGGGGTCCAGGTCTCCTGCGGGGCGGTCCGGGCTGAGGCGGGGAGCGGAGCGGCCAGGAGGAAAGTGAGAAACCCGGAAACAACGGCGGCGGGGATAGAGAGCTTGTCCTTCACGAAATCCTCCTCAGCGGTAGAATTCAGGGTGCCGCTTGTCGCGAGATCAAAAAACCCACCGAATCCCGAACCGGACTTGCCGCGGGGCGGAGAGAATGGCCGGTCTCCCGAAGGCGTCTTCGGCCGAGAGTGGATACCGCGAACTCGGGTCCGTATAGAAGGTCTCGGCGTTGGCGCGGTTCAGGACATTCAAAACGTCCACGATCAATTCGAGTTGAGAGCCGGAACTCAGGCGGAACGACTTCGAGGCCCTCAAGTCGAGATAATAGGTGGCCGGAAACCGCCGGCTGCCCCTCGGTTCGAGAGGGATCGAATAGAGCGATTCCCGGTAGATTCCGGTCATGAGGAGCGGTATCTGGGGTTCCCAGTTCAAGCCCGAAAGGGCCCGGAAGTTCCCGCTGAGGGAAAATCCCAAGGGAAAGAAGTACGAAGCGATAGTCTTGAATTGCCATGTCCGGTTGTAAGTCAACCTGCCCCACATGAGCGGGTTGTCGGTAAAATTGGGATCCGTGGTCTGGCCCCAGGAGTAAGAGACGGGGCCGAGGGTATTGTCGTCGTTGCCGCGGCTGTCCTGGAAGACAAGAGAGCTGGCGAAGGACCAGCGGCCACCTTCCTGCTTTCTGAGCTCGAGCATCACCAAGTGATGCCTTCGTTTGGCCCAGCTCGAATTGGCGTAGTAGTACTCGTTGGGCGCCGAGTCGGTCTGCTGCCAGAGAGTCACCGTGTCGCCGACGTACGGGTCGGTGTATGCGACCGGCTCGTAGGTGTGCGGCGTGCTCGTCGCGATCCGGATGGGGTCGCGGTCGTTCTTGTAGATGTAGTCCAGGCCCAGAACGAAATTCCGGAAGACCACCTTCTCGAAACCCGCGCTGAAAACGTCCGTGTAGGGGGAATGGATGTCCTCCGCGACCGGCAACCGCTCGGCCGCCGGGATCGTGAACACGAGATTCCCCGGTTGGAAGAGACCGTCGGCAAGGCTTTCAATCCCTTCCGGAGTCGGCTCGAAGGGGCTGAAGAGGAACGTCAGGTACAGGTTGATTTCGTTCAGGCCCGGCAGGGAATAGAGAAAACCCGAGGTCACCGTCTTGTCGAAATATCTCCCGTAGCTGAAGCGAAGGACGTTTCGACCGTCGCCCTTGAAATCGTACGTCAGGCCCAAGCGCGGGGCCAGATTGGTGAAGGTGGCGACGGGCGAGGAGATCTCCGGCGAGGTGAATCTCGAGGAATCCAGCCGGAGGCCCAGATTGAGGCTGAGCTTGTTTCCGATGGTGACGTTGTCCTGGGCGAAGGCTCCGACCCTGTTCACCCGAGCCTCGGTGTGAATGTTATACCCCTCGAAACCGTAGGCCAGGAAAATCGGGCCGTAAGGGACGATCTGGATGTTCGTCCCGTTCGGGCCGGTCGCGTCCGAGTTGTTCCGGGCCGACGATCTTTCGTATTCCACCCCGAACTTGAACTCGTGCGATGAACCCAGGAAAGTGTCCACGTAGTGCGTCATCGAGGCGTTGAGCTGGTGACGGTTCCTGTCGTTGTCGATGACGAATCCCGAGGAGCCGTAGGCGCGGTTCGTGGAGCGATCGGCGATGGCGACGGTGTCGGGGGAAACGGGAACTGTGGCGTCGCGGCCGAAAAAGCCGGCGTACTTCAGGGAAAAGAGCGTCTGGTCCGTCGGCGTGAACAGCCAGTTGGCATTGACCGCCGTGCTCCGGAATTGCCGGCCGTAGGCGATTTCAGGCCCGCTTCCCGGCCTGAGCCCCAGATTGTCATGGTTCAGGGGATCGGAGTTGACGACCAGGGACAGGTTCTGGCGGGGAGAGATGAGCCAATCGAGCCGGGCCTGGAAGTGGGGCTGCTTGAGATAGCTGTAGGCCGGCTCGCCGTATCGCCTGGTTCGAATGGTGGAGTAGCCCCCGGCGAGAAAGAAGAAAAGCTTCTCCTTGAGAATGGGTCCGCCCACGTAAGCCGAGGAATCCAGGTTGAACTTCAGGTCGTTGGGTTTCAGGTCGACGATTCCGCCGGAGTTGTCCCCCTGGAGCCCGTGGTTCACGAAATAGAAGCCGACGCCTCCGTGGACCTGGTTCGACCCGCGCTTGGTGACAACGTTCAAGACGGCGCCCGAAAAATTGCCGTACTCGGCCGAAGCGCCGATGCCGACGACTTGGATTTCCTCGATCGAATCATAGTTCGGACTGACCCAAGTCGCGCCCGTGTCCAGGTCGCTGACGTCGACTCCGTTGAACTGGTAGGAACTGGTCGAGGAGCCCCGATAATAAGTGGTTCCCGCCGCCCGTTGGTTGCCGTCCTGAATGCCGCCCGCCCCGTAGGCGCCCCTGTCGTTGATTCCGGGGGCGGATTCGGTCAGATCGAGCATGTTCCGGCTCGTGGGAATCCGCTCGATCGTGGCCGCCGAATAGTTCGTCGAAAGCTGGGCGTTTTTCGTATCGATGAGAGGCGCCTGAGCGATCGCCGTGACGTCCTGGCTGATCGCCGCCTGGACCAGTATGGCATTGAGGGAGGTCGTCTGGCCGATCCGGACCTCGACGCCGGTCATCCGGAGCTTGTTGAATCCCGGGAGGGAGAACTCCAGCTCGTAGAGGCCGGGATTGAGGTTGACGAAACGGAACAGCCCCTTTTCCGTCGATGCGACGTCCAGCGACCTCTGGAAGAGCTTCGCACCGGTCAGGGTGACGGTCACACCGGGAAGGGTTTCTCCTCCGCTTTCAAGGACCGTGCCCGCTATCTCCCCGTATAGCCTGGCTTGGCCGGGTAGGAAGGCCGGGAGGACGGGGAGAATAAGGCAGAGACAGACGAGTTTTCTTAGCCTCGAGGTCATTTGTTCCTCCTTATGGCTTCGGCCGCTTGGGGCCGGATGGCCGGAAAAATGGCGATTCTCATGAAGTCACGGGGTGTCATTCGGGCCGAGGTTAGCAGGGAGTCGACGGTCGGGAAAATAGGTCGAAGGTCCCGACCGGGAAAAAGGGACCTTGGTCCCGGGGGCGTGTCCGGCCGGGGGCGACGCGATGCCAAAATGGAGACATGATCGAATTTTCTGGGGCAGCCGTTGGGTCCCGCACCCGCTCAATGCCCGTAGCGGGGCCGATGTCCCTCATTGCCCGGTATTGCTCCATCATGCGTATTGACCCGGTGTCCCCCTAATGCCGCATTATTGGGGCTCTCACTCCCAAGGAGGGATGACACGGGTGTCAGGGAACCATATGCGGCCTGCGGCGAAGAGGCGCCCGCCGCGTGCCGCCTTGGCGGCGGAGCCCTTAACTCGCGATTTTCGGCCCCGAAAATCGCAAGTTAAGGCTTCAAACGGCCCTCGAAAAAGGCATATTTCGGCTCTTGCCAACAATATCCTGAGGCCCGACCCCAAATATTCGCCGTCCCGACTAGAATTGTCCACGGGGTCCGGCGCTGCAACTTGCCAAGAGAGCAACAATCTTACATACACCTCGGGATTGCGGGGAATCTGCTGGTCTGACCCCAAGTTACCAGGGATTGGCCATGGCCCACTGAGTCGTGAAGCGCTTGCGAGCGCCGTCCCAGTAAAGGACTGATTTTCTCAGGTTCTCGTAGTACGCGTCGTTGAGAACGCTCTTCACGAGGCCCTGCGCGGCGAGCTCTTTGTGGAGTTGGATAATAATGTGGCTGTCCTTGACTTCGAGGGCGCGCAACTTGGAGTCGAATTCGTACAAGAGGACCGCAAGAGTCGCCCTCGCCTGGATACGTCCGTTCTGGAGGATCTTCACGGTGCCCACGGCCTCGTTGGAAAAGTTGATCAGGTTGACATCGGGTCTGGGGAGAAGCACATAATACTTTTCACTGCCAGGTGCGATTTCCCGGCTCGTATATCTCACATGCTGCTGAGGCGACCCGCCGCTGACTTGAGAGGTATCAAAGACCGCCAAGAACCCGGTCTGACGCTCGTTGTAGACACCTGTGATGATGATCTCCTCGCGCCCGTCCCCGTTAAGGTCCGAAAACGCATAATCCGTGATGTGCCCTCCGTTCCAGTATTCCCCCAGGACGATTCCTTCGCAGTCGAAAAGCAAGAACTGGCACGGCCATTCTGGCATCTGAAGGGCGAAAGCCAGGACCTCGAGCTTTCCATCGCCGTCTAGGTCGTGCACCCCGATTCCCCTGATGCGGTAGTCGGGCGAATATACCGAATCGCCGTAGGTTCGTTCTTGTCCGGTGCGAAAGCTCCATCGTTTGGTGCCTCGATGACCGAAACAGAGAATCTCCCCCTCGCCCATTTCGTCATAGGTCTGGGTGGTGAAGAGAACCTCTGTGTGCCCGTCCCGGTCAAATGTCCCGAATGATGATCTCCGGAAGCCTGTACGTATCGTCCGCCAGGAGCCGCTTCGTTTAAGAAGCCTGAGAGTATTCATCCTTGGCAAGATTGGGGAGCTTCGTATCGAATCGCCACAGCTCACTCCCGTCCCTATCAGTGACGACGAGTTCTGAACCCTCTATCTTGAAGTTCGCAGGTTCGGCTGGGCGAGCAGGGAAGGCGCGTAGAAAGAACATGAGTGCTGCAGCTAGAGCCGCCACTGCACTGATCAGTGCCAAGGCGTAAATCCCACGCCTCGTCGGCTTCCCCATGCTCGCACGAGCGCTCGCTGGCGCCCAGGGCGCATTCAGTTGGCCCTCAGGCTCAGGCATATCTGCGGCGCGGGCATCGTCATCACCCTGAAGCCTCCCGTTGGCGGGCCTCCGGCTCAGCCACTCGTCCAGCTCGTCCTTGTATGCAAAAATCGCCGACTTGGCGCTCTGGTTAATCCTATGGATGGGAAGGCCGTACTTTGCCTCGTAGCGCAGGCAGGTGCGGACGCTGACGTCGAAATAGGCCGCGATCTCCTTCCAGGATTTGAGTACGTTGTGGTTCCGGGCCGCCTCAGTCATCTCTCAAGCCCCTCGTCCGGGATTTTATCGAACTGATCGCCGCCTTTGAAGGAAAAAATCCGCGCCCGTGTCCCTATTTGGCATGATTCGTCACCTCACGGCATTTGATTTTCGTCCCGAGCGACGTTTAACTAACTTGCGAGGGTCCTGTCGCGAACGCGTCCCGCCCGGTATAAGTCTTTGTCGTCAAGGCCGGCCGAACGAGGAGGAGCCATATAATGAAGCGGAAGCTTTTTGGCAGCGAAACACGCCCGGTGCGAGCCGTTTTTGCCGTCTGCTGCCTCTTATCTTTTATCTTAGTCTGACTCCAATTCCCGTGGATCGGCCATCCACGGTTAGGTGGTGAAGTTTCCGCGGCCAGCCTTCCAACAAAGGGTCAATTCTTCAGTGCGTTGTAGTACGCGTCGTCCAGGACGCTCTTTATTAGGCCGAGCATGGCGAGCTCCTTGTGGAGCTGATCCATAAAGTGGCTCGGATCATTCTCTAAAACTTGGCTTCGAGTCCGACTCCAGCATAGGGTCCTGTCCTGCTTTGGTACTCAATTGGTCTGTAGTTGTTTTTTCTTTCTGTAGGATGGACCAAGTCTTTTACTCCGCCTTCAAAAGCAAGGTACATGTTTCCTGTTGGTATTAGAATCATGATACCTGCTTTTGAAAATAGAGTTGAGCGATATTTGCCTGGCACTGGCGTGTATCCTGCGAGATAGGCATCAATTGTTGAATTTCCAATATCTACCACAGCACCATTTGTTTGTGACGTCTGAAGACCAATTCCTGCCTTGGCTCCAAAGGCTATTTTCCCAGGCTTGCCTATAAGTCCTGCAATCTCGAACATAACTCCCTTTCTATCAAAATTGAAAATTTCATAAGTCTGGCCTTCCAATTGTGTCGCATCTTTTACATTGCTTGGCAAGTCGGCACTTAATCCTACCAAAAAGCCAATGCCTTTTAGATAAAGCTTTCCATAATTGACTTCGACACTCTTATATCCAAATCTGTCAATCGAATGACCCTCTCCCCATTCTTTGGACAGTTGAGAGGCTTTCTGAAGGTGGATCGAAGGCCTGCCTCGTGTGATCATTTTATCCATTTTGGAGCCCCGAAGCCATCTTTGCCGTGAACCCCGAAAAAAACGGCTTCGCCATTTGCCCTAGGAACAACGATCTCAATCCGGCCCATGTTAAACCATGGCCTCCGGAGCCGGCGCCAACGCCGCCCGCGTTCCAAAATAGGCTTCCTGCGGCGTCCGGTAGCCAAGCCCCTCATGCGGCCGTTCGCTGTTGTAAAAGCCGAAATAATCGGATAGGTGCGCCCTCGCCGCCGGGACCGTCTGGTAATCGTGAAGATAGACCTCCTCGTACTTGACCGAACGCCAAAGCCGTTCGACGAAGATGTTGTCGTACACCCGGCCTCGTCCATCCATGCTGACTTTGATCCCCACGCCCTCCAGAAGACCAGTGAACTCTACGCTCGTAAATTGCGGCCCCTGGTCCGTGTTGAAAATCTCGGGTTTCGAGACTCGAAGAGCTTGCCGCAACGCCTCCAGACAGAAGCCCGTGTCCAGCGTCGTGGACAGGGCCCAGGAGAGTATATAACGGCTGTACCAGTCCATGATCGCCACCAGATAAACAAAGCCGTGAAGGAGGCGGACATAGGTGATATCGCTGGCCCAGACTTCGTCCGGCCGGTCGACCGTAACCCCTTTCAAAAGATAAGGATAGACTTTATGATCAGGGCCATTGGCCGACAGTACCTCCTCCTGAGATATGGCAGGCCTAAAATCCACTTATCCCCCCTGTCCAGTTTTTGGGGAGTAGCTCAGAATCCTGCGCCTACCAAGGTTGCATTATTATTTGCCAACTCCACCTTCGGTTCTGGCTGAGCAGAGTGGTCAATTGTCTTTTTCTTCTCTGCAGCTTTAGCTCCGGCACTCAAAAGAAACAAACATAATGCACCTGCTAAGAATCTGTTCTTGTTGCTTCTTTTCCTAACAATTTCTTTTTGCTGCATGCTTATTCACCTTTAATTCTTTCTGTGGGTCTCGCCCGGCCTCCGGTTAATGTCTCAGATAGGCAGTCCCCGGCCAAGAAGCACCTCCGAGTACTGGGTTTTTCTAGGCGATTTGGCAATCCGCCTTCAGAGGGAGAGACTTGGACAGAGAGAGAGTATGTAATGTCTGGTGTTGTCATTTATTATTTGGCCGCCGTGTGATTGGTAATGCCTCCAGCCAAGCAGGACAGATCCTTCCCTTCCTTATTCAGCATAATCATTTTCGCTTTCATGTTGTCAAGCCCCTGACGCTAAGTGTCCGAATATGTCACGACATGTCATGCAACGAAGCTGTGAGCATAGAAGAATCAGCCGGATATCTTGGTCTGAGCCCTTGGTTACCAGGGGTTGGCCATGGCGGGGTTGGTCGTGAAGGTCTTTCGGGCGCCGTCCCAGTAGAGGACCGATTTCCTCAGGTGCTCGTAATAGGCGTCGTCCAGGACGCTCGTCACGAGGCCCTGCGCGGCGAGCTCCTTGTGCAATTGATCCATGAAGTGGCTGTCCTTGAGATCGATCACCCGCAGGTTCCGGTCGAACTCGTAGTATAGGCAAGTGTTTTCGGTCATCGCTTGAATGCGACCGTTCTCGAGGATCTGTAAAATTGTGATGGTCTCAGCAGGATACTTGATCAGGTCGACATCGGTCCTGGGGAATAGCAGATAGTATTTTTCGCTGCCGGGCCC
>Ga0210077_1000715_pt1 | contig 11006 bp, 13 predicted proteins | sample RushMan_CattailN_5_FD_185556 | JGI IMG/M metagenome (GOLD analysis project Ga0210077, IMG submission 185556) | Wetland microbial communities from San Francisco Bay, California, USA, that impact long-term carbon sequestration -... | ecosystem: Environmental > Aquatic > Marine > Wetlands ... | reverse complement strand
CCAAAATTTTACAGCTCTACGGTTGATCAAAAACTAAAACGAATCAATCTTCTCCAAAACTTTCCACTCAACCTTTCTTAAAGGTTGATCAAAAACTAAAACGAATCAATCTTCTCCAAAACTTTCCACTCAACCTTTCTTAAAGGTTGATCAAAAACTAAAACGAATCAATCTTCTCCAGAACTTTCTCACTTAAAAATTTTGATGATATGAAATCGGGATATACAGGAAGCCTTTCGTTTAAAGATAAGCCCATTTCTTCTGTCATTTTTCTAAGATCTTCTAATTCTGGCCATGGTGCTTCTGGATTTACAAAGTCCTTTGTAAGTGGAGAAACCCCTCCCCAATCATCAGCACCTGCAAGTAGAAATACCTGTACATTTTGATTATTCAGATTTGGAGGAACTTGAACTCCAGTGTTTGGGAATAAAAGGCGGGTTACAGCAACCATTTTTATCATTTCTATTACAGAAGGTTCTTTCCATGATTCCATGGGGATACCTGGTTTTGACTTGAAGTTTTGAATAATTATCTCCTGAATATGGCCGTATTTGTCATTTATCCGTTTTATTTCAAGGAGTGATTCAGCCCTTTCTTCTACTGTTTCTCCTATTCCAATGAGCAGACCTGTTGTAAATGGAATATTTAATTTTCCAGCACTTTCAATGGTTTTAATTCTTAATTTTGGATCTTTTCCGGGGCTTTTCTCGTGCACAATGGTCTTCATAAGCCGTGAACTTGTATTTTCGAGCATTAAACCCATGGATGCATTCACTTCCTTTAAAACATTTAATTCTTTTTTTTTAAGCACTCCAGGGTTACTGTGAGGTAAAAGTCCCGTATTTTTTAGGGTTTCATCGCAGATAAAATAAAGATATTCAATCATATTGTGGTATCCCATATCTTCAAGGGCTGATTTCACTTCTGGGATTTCTTCTGGACGTTCTCCAAAGGTAAAAAGGGCTTCTTTACACCCATATTTGTCTGCTTCATTTAAAATATCAAATATTTCATGATAATTCATTAGAATTCTTGCTTCGTTATCATCAGGAGTTTTTTTAAAGGTACAGTACCCACATTCATTCCTGCAAATATCAGTAAGGGGTAAAAAGGCGTTTTTTGAATATGTGATTTTATTTGTACTCCTTTGGGACTCTGCAGTGGAGAGTAAAGATAATATATCTTTACCTTTTGCATTTAAAAGAGATATTATGTCTTCTTTTGAATATTCGCCCATGATATCTTCCGTTTAGAATTATAAAATTAAAATAGAGGTTATTTGAATATATTATAAAAAATTAAGTTGAAATGGGTTATTCCATGCTTGCAACAACGATTTCAACGAACTGTGGGCCTATTCCGCTTCTGTCTTTCCATGTAACGATAAAAGTTCCTATGGCATCGATAAGGCCTAATGTATATGCTACATCACAGTTCATAGCTTCTAAAGATTCTTTAAGTCGATATACTCCAGAAATATCAGTTTCGCCCTGGATAGAAACATTTTCTCGTATTCTTTCATCCATTATCCCGATTATATTCCCGGCTTCTTCTGAAAACATGTCTATCTGCCGTGCACCGAGACTCTCTAAAAGATTTAAAAGAGTTACATCCATTTTTCCTGCATTAAATTCTTTTTTTGACATTCCTCTTACAATAAGAATATTATTAGCATCTATGGCGGGTCTTGACCCGTGAAATGCTTCTAATTCTTCCATTATTTTACCTGCGATTTTGTGTGTCTGATTCACTGAGTATCCTCTCCAATTATGATCTTATTTACTGACTTCTTTAAGGGTATAATTGATGTTATCCGGTTCTTCCATGCCTTCTATTTCGTATTTTAGCTCGCCTAATGTGGCGACTTTTTCTGCGAATGCATTATGCCTGTGTATGCTTTCTTCATTAATCTGCCTTACAGTTACCTGGGTATCGTCTGGAAGGTGTGGGAATTCATTTACAATTTTTTGCACCATGTTTCGCACACAGTCTTCAACGAACATTGGGTTTTCATGTGCGTGGACTACAACTGCATTTTCATCAGGCCTTTTTAGAAGTTCACAGACTGAAGAGCTCATTGAATCTTCTATGATCCTTATAATGTCTTCTCCACGTATTATATTCTGCTCTGGGACTTCTATCATAATCATTCCTCTACCTCTCTGGTTATGGGAGGCGATAGATACCGTATTTAAGACTTTGTCCGCTGTTTCTTCATCCAAAAACTCAAGAAGTTTTTGTTTTGAACTTTCTCTTATTGATTCTTGTGCACAAGGGCATGCTGTCATTCCAATAACTTCAGCACCAATCATTTTTCTTATTGTGACTTTATCCCCATCTCTGTAACCAATGGCATCTGCCATGATTTTAGTCATCTCCTGTGTTTTCATCTTTGTAACTGGAGATCTTTTCATGAACATGAAGTCACTTTCCATACTCACTTCCGCTCTTCTTGCATATTTATGCTTTTCAAGAAGAAGACTTACTATTTCAGCGCATACAGATTCTATTTCAACTGATGAGCTTCCAGTAGCTTCTTCAAGGACTTCAGTAATGGCTTCTGGATTTCTTGACATGTGGATCCCTCTTTGAGTACTTGGAAGATCCACAAAGGCATCGAAGGTAGGTAAAAGTACAATGGGTCTTTTTCCCTCTCTTTCGATTTTTAAAAGTTTTTTAACCCCGCTAACTCCGACCCTTGTAAGATGTACAGGGATAGTGGGTATTTTATCTTGTGTGTCTGGAAAACATGTGCTAGACAAATTTTTCACCCCGATTAGATGATCTTTAGCATTTTAGGATTTAAGTATTTAAGTAAATCATGAACTAATCAATTATTAGTAATACTGAACCGTCAATGTCATAACTGTTGTTTTTTGTAAATCTGTAGTTTAACATATTAAATCAATTTCTTTTATATCTTTAATTTAAATCATTTATAATTTAATAACAGTTAACTGATTTATAAATGTAATTAAATAATAATTAAATCTTTATTAAAAATAGTTAAAATACTAAATAAGAATAAATAAAAGGTTAATTAAATAAAAAAACACTTTAAGATATGTTGGGATATTTTCATTAAAGGTTAGATACCAAATTTTTAAACTCTTGCGGTGTTAACTCCTTTAAATTATCTAAAATAACCACATCAGCATTATAAATCTCTTTTGCCCGTTCACTAAGAATTTTACTGGCTTTATCTGACTCAACAATTACTAAAATCTTTTCTAAGTTGAGAGTACTCATTTTTCTATTGATATCATTTTTTACATGTTCTATTTTTTTTGAAATTGACCCAAGTGCAGCATCAGGAATTTTTGGATTGATAACCTTCATATCTTCAACTTCAAGGGGCACTCCTGCAACAATTATCCTTTGGGGGTCTACTCCAAACTTGGATATCACCTTTCTAAAGTTGCCTTTACTTGTTAAAATTAAAAGGCCTTCAGATAGCTTTTTAATCTCTTCCTCAATACTTTCTTTTTCCATGACCCCAAAGTCCATCAGCATGCCGTCTATTTTATTCCTCACGCTTAAAAGTTTATCACAAAATAACCTTGCCTCCTGGTCATCAAGTTTGTGGGATGGCCTGCTGGAATAAATAAATTCTTCAGCTTCAATTAGTTCATTTAAGACTTCCCCAAAGAGGTTTACATCGATATTTCCTTCTTGTGGCGTTTTAAATTTTTCACATGTTGTTTTAGATTTTCCTGCTTCTTCAATTAGTAACTGAGCTTGATGGAGTCTAAATTTTTCCATAAATATCACCGCAATATAATAGAATTCAAATGGAGAAAATGCATCTTGATTTTTGTCTATTAATTCTTATTTTTATATTTTGATTGAATATTAGAATTCATAGAATGGAGAAAATACATCTTTAATTTTATTAAATGTATTCTTTGTATTTTCCAGAACTTTCAGTTCATTTTTATAATAATATTCATTGCTTATATTATTTAGTGTGTTTATCATTTTAATGTTGCACCTTGAAAGGACATTCAGGTTGTATCCTCCTTCTAAAATTAAAGTTAATGACCCTGCAATATTCATCATTTTATTTGTTATATATTCGTAGAACTCATCAGTAAGAGATAAACTTGAAAGAGGGTCATCTACATGTCCATCGAACCCAACATCCATGAAATAAAAGTCTGCATTAAATTTAGAAGTGGCAGGTCCCAGGATTTTTTCCAAAATGTAGATATAATCATCTGTGGTTGATTCAGGAGCCATTGGAATATTAATATTATGGCCTTCACCTTCATCTGCACCAATTTCTTCTACAAACCCTTTTCCAGGATATAGTGTTCTTGGATTTTGGTGGATAGAAATATAAAGGACATCGGGATCATTATAGAATATTTCAGACGTTCCATTGCCAAAATGAACATCAAAATCGAATATAAGGAATTTTTTAACTTTATACTGGTGCCTTAAATATTCTAGAGATATAGCGAGGTTATTAAAGATGCAAAATCCCATGGATCTACTTCCTGTTGCATGATGTCCCGGTGGCCGCACAAGCGCATAAGCGCTTTTATATCCGTTTAAAACTAAATCTGCGGCTTTAATCGCCCCTCCTGCTGCAAGTTTTGCAATTTTATAAGTTTCTGGCGATGCAAATGTGTCGTAGTCTATATATCCTCCCCCACCCTCACAGAAGGATTTAATGTATTCAACATGCTCTTTTGAATGAACTCTTAAAAGATCATCTTTCGTTGCATATTGTGGAGAAAAGCAATCAATTTTATCTAAAATACCTTCCTTTTTCAAGGAATTAATTATTGCATCAAGTCTTTCTTTATTTTCTGGGTGATTTCCAGTATCATGCTTTTTATACTCTTCAGAATAAACCAGTGCATTCAATTTAAACACCTGTTAATCATATTCTTATGGTATACAGTTCATCAAGCCTTTCAATTTCTTTGCCACGTGAACAATAAAAAGAAAGCTTTAAGTCATATTTTTTATATATGCTGCACTCTTGAGAGCATAGGCATATTCTCTCATCTACTGGACATCTGGTTTTACCTAAAAGGCAGAAAAGGAGCTCTTTACTTTCTCTTGCACAGTTAGTATAGGTCGGGCATTCATGACAAATACATTCACTACTTAGATCTGCAATGAATTTTTTTCTATCACTACTGTTCATTTTACTCAATTTATCTGTTAATTCTACAAAATCCATTATACTCTGCTCCAATTATATCTTTGAAATTTTGGATGTCTATTATTAAATAACACTGCAAATTTAATAAAAGTTGCCATTAAAATGTATAAAAATTAAAATGCTAATTTCTTTATATTAAAATATAATAGACAGGGAACCGGATTAATATGAAATGCAATTATTTTGAAAAATTAAAGGAATACAATTATGGGGATTTAATTGCTGAAACAGAATACTGGCTAATTTTGCTTGCTCCAGATCAAAAAAACCTTGGAACTTGTGTTGTAGCTTTAAAAAGGGATAGTGGAGACTTAGCAGAATTAAAGGATAAAGAATGGCAGGAATTTAGCATAATTGTCAAGAGGCTAGAATCTGCGCTTAAAAAATCATTTAATTCAACCATGTTTAATTGGGGATGCTTGATGAATTCATCTTACCTTAAAGATCCTCCCAATCCTCATGTACACTGGCATTTTATACCTAGATACAATGAAAAGGTCGAATTTGAGGGTATTATCTTTGAAGATCCATGTTTTGGGTTCAGTACCATGAAAGCAAAAGAAGGAATCCGTAAAGTTGCAGAAGATGTTCGGACAAAGGTCATTAAAGAAATAAAAGATAATCTTGAAATGTAAATTTAAATGGAACTTGTATTTATTATTTAGTAAATACTAACATGATGAAGTATCAATCATTTTGGAAGTAAAATTATATTTAAATGTTTATGTAACATAACTTTAATTTTATTAAACTATTCTGTTTTAAATAGCTTTTTTAGACTATACAACGGTAAAGTGATTTCTTAGGTTCTGAAATGTTGGAAAGATTATAGTATAACAGTTTCAACAATAAAAACAGCTTAATCTACCTTAAATTTTCATTTTTTGAGAGGTTTAATAATTAATTACTCTCTTTTTTCTAATTAATTTTCGGGTTTTATAACTCTTTCACCGTTAATTTATTTAATTAACAATTTTAAGGGAATTAGATAGTAAAATTCTGTCCAATAGTATTTTAATTTGGTTAATAGGACTATGTTTCATATTTTAAACTTTTTAATTCCTGTAGCTAATAGACATTTTGAACATTTGTATTACTAAATTATAAATAGTTATGATAACATAGTAGGAATAGAATAATTTCTGGAGGTTGAAGAAAATACGCAGTATTTTCTGAACCCCAAAAAAATAAAAAATTTTTTTGGAGGTAGATTTAAAATGGCAGAAATGGAAGGTATGAAAGGTGCAACAGAGGTAATTAAAACAACTGTAGATGAATTAATGAAGGTTTTAGCCACTGATAATGTGATAGGAGAAACAATGGAAATAGATGACAAAGTGATAATCCCTTTAACTAAAATAGGATTGGTTTTTGGAACCGGATCAGGAATGGGCGACATGGGCGATCAGAAAGGAAAAGGCGCCGGCGCAGGTGGAGGTGCAGGAATAGAACCTGTATCCGTAATTGTTGCATTTAAAAAGATAGAAGGTCCGGAAGGTGTTCAAATATTATCTGTACAGGGTATGGGTCCTTTATCTAAAATAGTAACGGACGTTGGCCACGGTTTAAAGAAAATGATGGAAGAAGAAGGTGGTCCAGAAGGAGTGATGAAAAAAGGAATGAAAATGGCGAAAAAAGGAAAAGAAGAAATGAAAGAGGAAGGTTCTGAAGGTTCTCAAGGAGTGACACCTGGAGGTCCTGGCCCCAAAATGTAACATTTTGAAAGAGTGGATCATAATTGACATATCTTATCGCGGCCATCATAATCGCTATTATTGTACTTATTATAATAGGGATTTTGGTGGTTCCATTTCATATTTCTATGGAATTATTCCAACAAAATACTATTAATGAGGGTTATTTGAGGGTCAGATGGCTGAAAATTAAAATTATAGACCGACAAATAATACCCCCCCCAAAAAAAGAAAAGAAGGAAAAACGTAAATTTGACATTAAAAAACTTCTTGAGATACTTCCTGAAATAATGCCCCAGTTTATCAAGTCTTTGCCATATATAATGAATATATTCGAATCATTTTTGAAATCTATTTCTATAGAAAGAATTTCGCTTAATTCTATCTTTGGACTGGGAGATTCTGCAGATACTGCTATGGTTGGTGGACTTTTATATTCTGTAGCTGCTATTGTAAATGTAATTCCAAACATTTACTTTTCAGTGGAGCCTGATCTTCAAAATGAGAGATTAGAATGTTCTTTAATTGTTAAATTGAAATTAAGACTTCTTTGGATTTTTGTAGCGTTTTTAAAGGCTTTAACTAAGAGGCCGTTTATGTCTCTTCTGTGGGAACTTAGAAAGATGAGGGGATTATTTGCTTAATGGAAACTTTTTAAGCAGGACAAAGCCGTTTGAAAAAATTTTCAACCAGGAAAAGAGGCGCGAAAAAAATATAAAAGACATATTCAATGAGGTTTATGAAAACTGGGATAAGGAGAACCTTAAATTTGATAGAATTGTTGGAAATCCTTTTAAAGCACATAAAAGGATTATTTACCCCATACTTGAGATTGCAGCCGTAGGAAATAAGATGCAAAACTTTAAAGGGGTAGAAATTTTCCCTATTGCACTGGTAATTGAAGAATCAGGAGAAAAATACGTTATTTCACTTACTAAAGAAGAAATTAATCCGGATGAATTTATAGAAATGATTTCTAAAAAAAGTAAGGATTAATTTTAATTTTATTTTTAGGACGAAAAAGTTATTTATAATTCTTATTTTTCACCATCAAGAATTTCTGAAGAACCAAGATCTTCCTTTACTATATTTAAAACAGTTTGTGTGTATGTTCTCTGCACGTCTGGTTCTTTTAGGAGTCCTTTTATAAACGCATCAAGTTCAGTTGTATCCTTAAATTTTGCTATTAATATGGCATCAAATTCGCCAGTAACGTCATAAATACCAAGTACATTTTTATGATAGGCAGTTTTATTCTCCCAGTTCCTTAAAACCCCTCCTTTGACCTTAACGCCAATTACAGTAGTCAATTTATAGCCAACTTGGGAGTGATCTAAAAGTGGGACAAATTTTTTGATGATACCAGTTTTTGTAAACTTATCAACTCTGTTGTGAACTGTACCTACGGATATATCTAATTCGCGTGAAATTTTCCTGTAAGACATTCTTCCGTCTTTATTAAGTAAGTTAAGGATTTTCTTGTCAATTTCATCTATTTTAATTGATCCCGGGTCATCTCTCATTTTTATCACTACATTCTATTTATGAAAGTATAATATATGAACAATGTTTACATATTAAGGATTTATAATTTAAATACATTGTACATTCTTATAAAATTAATGATTTAATCTGATTCATTATTTCAATTAGTCAAAAACTACTATTTTCTAATTAACTTTTAAACTCAAAATCTTAAAATAACCCCTAAATGTGTTAAAAAAGAAAAATATGTTTATTACCCTTCTTCTGAAGTGAATAATAATGCTAAAGATCTTGCAAGGAACAGGTAGAAATAAGGAATAGTCAGTATCCATCCGATTAGGGTTATTACACCTATGACTACTGCAATGATAAATGAAAAAATCATCATTATGTACCAGATTATGAAATCTACCCCTCCAATTCGGGATATCTGGTTCATCAATTCACTGAATCTAAATGCAGCACTGAATTCTCCATTGTAGTAGGCCATGTTGGCCGTTGCTATTAGAAACAGGGGTATTCCTATTAAAAGCATGTAAAGGAAAGCAAAGGCAATACCAATCAAAGCTAGTCCTAATAGTCCGGAGGTCCCTGTTGAAACTGTCCCCATGCCCTGAAAATACACAGCTGCAATTACTGACACTGCTAAAAGTGCCGATGCTATAATCGCTGGAATGGAATAGAATAAATTGACTAAGAATAATTTAATACCCTCAACAAACATGCTGCTCCATTCACTAAATTCGGGAAGTTCATTTGAACCGGTTATGGATACTTTTACTACTTTTAGCACGTAACCATATGCTAAAAAGCTTATAATGAGTCCAATAATGCCCAATATAAGTCCTGCACGTCCAATAAGCATGGAAACTATCACTATTATTGTAAATACAATAACTTTCTTCCAGTCATGTGACGGATATCTAATGGCATCTCCTACTACGTCTCCAATATCCATATTTACCATATTCCATTTTTGTTTTAAGGTATTCAAAGAGGTTTATAAATACGTTTCTATTCATATTATGGTATTTAAATATAAAACAAAAACGTTTAATAGACCGGGGTAATATTTAAATGAATTTTAAATCTAAAAAAAGAAAAATAAAAAAGGAAAATAGGTTTATTTTCCTTCTGTAGATGCAGCTCCTTCTCCGGATGTTAATGCGTCTTCTGATGTAATTAACAATCCTAATGATCTTGCATAGAGCATACCTGCATATGGTGCTACTATTAACGGAGTTAAAACGATTCCAATGAAAAGAGCGTTTAATATACCGGCTATGATTCCTATAACAAATCCTACAATGATCATTACTATATACCAGATTATATAGTCTGCCCATCCAATTGATGTGATTAAATCGAGTATTTCACTGAATCTGAATGCTGCACCAAGTTCGCTGTCGTAGAGCGCCATATTTGCTATTGCCATGTATAACAATAATGCAAATATAACTTCAAGGATTACACCAATGAGAGCTACTCCCCCTATCAGGCCAAATGCTGCTGCTGGTGATACTAAACTTCCTACACTTTGCATTGAGGCTAATGATCCAAATACACCTATTAATATTACTATTGCTGGTATGATACTGTAAACTATAGAAACTATAATTACTTTAATACTGTCTATAACCATTTCGCCCCAATCGCCGAACTCAGGGAGTTCATCTGACCCCGCTAAAGTTGCCTTTAATACTCTAAGTAGATATCCCGGCACAAAGAATATTCCGATAATCACATAACTTAAAAGAGTGAATATACCGAGGATTAACACTTTCTTCCAGTCTTGTGATGGATATCTGACTGCATCTCCTATTATGTCGCCTATGTCCATAATTATTACGCCTCCTTTTTTATTTTGGCATACGCCGATATTTTATTATGAAGTTTCACTTATATAAATGATGATACCTAAATAAAACGAAAAGACTTAATAATTGAAAATTAAATATATAATCTGTCCTGCTTTTGTTTTCGATAAATAGGTGTTTTATAAACTTTTTTCATAATGTCTTATTTTAATCAGGATATTAACTAGGACAAAATATAACTACTATGATGAAGAAGGATATTTAAGAAATATATTAATCGATTTAATGAAAAAAACATAACTAATTGGCTTTAATTGAATTATTTACATTGTACATAGAGATGGATTAATAGTTGTTGTACTATGTTTGACAATATACAGGTGAACAAATGAGATGGGGAATAGTTGTTGTAGTAATCCTCCTGCTTATGGGGGGTTATATTTATGTTTCAAGTTTAAATGGTACGATAGAACCTTTAGGGAGGTTAGGATATGTTAAACTGGCAAATCCTGACATGTATCCGGGACATCCGCATTCTCAACTTTTAGCTAAATATGCAGAAGATAGTGGATCGAAATGTGCTCTGGTTGTACATTTTGCAGGAAGTTCAAACTATCGTAGCTATTATGAAGGAAATGTATACATAATAGAGCTGGCGTTCATCGATACTCAAGGTACTGGTGCTGCAGGTAATGTAAACTATTTAGATTCCCTTAAAGTTGCTTTATTTGGTATTCCTGATGGTAGGTATAAATTTAAATCAGACGGACAGGTATTCAATACATATGATGAGGCAATGAATCATGTATATACACTTGCTAGAGCACATGGTCA
>Ga0210077_1000714_pt1 | contig 11015 bp, 11 predicted proteins | sample RushMan_CattailN_5_FD_185556 | JGI IMG/M metagenome (GOLD analysis project Ga0210077, IMG submission 185556) | Wetland microbial communities from San Francisco Bay, California, USA, that impact long-term carbon sequestration -... | ecosystem: Environmental > Aquatic > Marine > Wetlands ... | reverse complement strand
CCCTTGGTGACCTATGCCGCAACAGCACCGCTTCCCCCTGATATCGATGAACTGTTGCTGGCCGGTTTTATCGGATCAAAGCCCATCGAAATCACCCGTGCCAAAACCATTGATATTTTTGTTCCAGCAGAATCCGACTTTGTGATTGAAGGGTATGTGGATCCGAACGAGGGTCGTATCGAAGGGCCTTTCGGAGACCATACCGGATTCTATTCCCCTGCGGATCGTTATCCGGTATTCCATGTCACCTGCATCACCTGTAGAAACGAGGCGGTTTATCCGGCGACCATTGTTGGAAAGCCCCCCATGGAAGACTGCTATATGGCAAAAGCTACGGAAAGAATATTTTTGCCGGTGCTGAAGATGCTTGTTCCGGAGATTGTGGATATGGAGCTTCCCATGGAGGGCGTGTTTCATAATTGTGCATTGATATCCATTGACAAGAAATTTTCGGGGCAGGCCAAAAAAGTTATCAGCGCGCTCTGGGGACTCGGGCAGATGGCCTCCACCAAATATATTGCCGTATTTGACAAAGATATCGACCTGAAAGATTCACGCACAGTGGTCTGGAAACTTTTAAATAATGTCGATCCCAAAAGGGATCTGTTGGTGTCGGAAGGTCCTCTGGATGCATTGGACCATAGCGCGCCCTATTCCAATTTTGGTGGAAAAATGGGGATAGACGCCACACGAAAGACCCGTGAAGAGGGTATGGGGCGAGAATGGCCCGAAGAGATCACCATGTCTGAAGAGATTATCAAGATGGTTGACACCCGTTGGAAGGAATATGGATTTTAAAAAATTCTCCGAACTGATGATGATCGAACAGACTTTTTTTGCCCTACCCTTTGCATTGTTGGGAGTACTTTTCGCCGGCGGAGGAAGTTTCAGGACCTGGTTCTTTGTGATCATTGCAATGGTGGCTGCCAGAACCGCCGGGATGTCTTTCAATCGCGTTATCGATGCCGCTATTGATGCCAAAAATCCGCGAACCCGCAATCGGCTGATTCCAAAAGGAGAGGTTCGGCCGACAAGCGTATGGTTGACGGCGATCATATCTTCCCTGGTGCTTATCGGGGCGTCGTTCATGTTGAACAGAATTTGTTTTTACCTGTCCTTTCCGGCGATTTTTTTGCTGTTCACTTATTCCTATTTTAAACGCTTCAGCGCTTCTTCTCACTTTTATTTGGGTCTTGTTGAGGCTGCGGCCCCCATCGGCGGATATCTTGCCGTGACCGGGAAATTTACCCAGGTTCCCTTTGTGCTGGGACTGGTTATATTGACTTGGATCGCAGGGCTCGATATTGTCTATGCGATACAGGACCTGGAATTCGACACCGAAGAGAATCTTTATTCCATACCGGTTCGTATGGGAAAGAAAGCGGCGCTTTTCATCTCCGCCGCTTGTTACATGGTTTCCGCCGGAGCCATGGTATATGCGGGATTTATCACTCACAAGAACGGCTTTTACTGGGCTGCGGTAGTATCAGTTTCCCTGATATTTTTATATCAGCAAAGACTTGCCAGGAGCCAGGATATGGCCGGGGCGGTAAAAATTTTTTTAAAAGTCAATATGTATATATCTCCGATCCTTTTTTTGGGAACACTCACGGACGTCTTTTTTTCATAGATAAAGTGTATCATCAATATTCGGGTGAGAAGCATGGTGAATCCAAACATGAAAAAGGAGTCTTTTAAATAAAATGATCGTTGTTGCTATTTCAGGCGCCAGCGGCCCGATTATGGGGATTCGTTTGATAGAAGAACTCCTCAATTCAAAAGAGCGTGTCGCAGCCATAATATCCCAGCCGGCTGGCCGGATCATCGAATATGAAGTATTGTTGGAAAAAGCGCATTTTTCATCTTTAAGAGAGCTACTTGAAATGCGGGGTGCCGCAAAAAATCTCGATCTTTTGAACGAATATAAAAATGATGATTTCTTTTCTCCGGTTGCCAGCGGCTCCGCTCAGTTTGAAGGCGTAGTGGTGATCCCCTGTTCCATGAAAACGCTTTCCGCCATTGTACACGGCTATGCCGATTCCCTGATAAACCGGGCCTGCGACGTGGCACTCAAAGAAAAGCGAAGATGCATCATTGTGCCCAGAGAAACGCCGCTTAGCGTCATCCATACTGAAAATTTACATAAGGCGGCGCAGGCTGGAATAGAGATTGTGCCGCCGGTGCCGGGATTCTATACGCGCCCCGAGTCTATTGTTGATGTGATCGACTTTGTGGTGGGTAAAATATTGAACCTCTTGGGCAGAAAACACCATCTGTTTGAAAGCTGGGGAAAGTAGGTGACCGACCGGGGTATTTTTCTAAACAGCCGCCGCATGGGGTGTCCTTTGCTACTCCTCATGGATTCGTGACGGGGGCTACTTTAACGCTAATTTGTTTCAGAAAACGATTATCCATTATAAAATGACATTTCCGAATAACATCAAAAACAAAAAGCTCCGAAGTATCGCCGAAAAGGTCGAAGGCAATATCCCGGTGAGCAAAGAAGACGCGCTCTGTATGCTCACGACAAACGATATCCTCGATCTGGGTGCTATTGCCCATTATATCCGGACCGGTTTGCACAAAGACATTGCCTACTACGGCGTCAATATGAATCTGAATTATACCAATATCTGCGAGCTAAGATGTCCGCTATGCGCCTATTCCTGCGACGAGGACGGCAAAAATGCGTTCGTGCTTTCCCTTGAGGAGATCGAAAAGAGGATACGAAACGCCGTTTCCATGGGGATCGACGAAGTGCATATCGTAGGCGGGCTTTATCCTGAATTGACCATCGACTATTTTGAAAAGATGTTAAGACTCATTAAAAGGATAAAGCCGGATATGCACATCGTCGGCTTTACTGCCGTTGAATACGATTACTTTGCAAAAAGAAATCAGATTTCTTTAGAAGAAGTATTCAGACGGCTGATGGAAGCCGGTGTTGAAGCGCTGCCCGGGGGCGGGGCCGAGATTTTTTCTTCTCATGTGCGCGATATTATTGCTCCTAAAAAAATATCCGGGACAAAATGGCTGTCCGTCATGCGGACGGCTCATAAAATGGGCCTTAAAACCAATGCAACCATGCTGTATAATCACATCGAAGACCCTGAAGATATCGTCGATCACCTGTCACGCCTCCGTGATCTTCAGGATGAGACCGGAGGCTTCAAAACCTTCGTCCCTTTGCAGTTTCACGGTGAAAATACGAAAATCACTGCCAAACGGGCTACCACCGGATACGATGACATCCGAATCTATGCCACAAGTCGAATTTTCCTGCACAATGTGCCGCATTTAAAAGCCTTGTGGATGTATGTCGGAGAAAAGATGGCCCAGGTCCTTCTCAGATTCGGTGTCGATGATATCGGCGCCACCTATCACAATGAAAAAGTGGTGCATGCGGCCGGTGCACAGACGCCCGATTTCGGGTCGGAATCTTTTTTAAGAAGACTCATTCAAAAGGCTCATCTCACACCCGAGCGGACCACCGCCAGTTACCGTAACGCATCATCCTGTTCGAAAGAGGTGTCTTCATGAAACTGGGTTACATCGACTATCTCAATTGCTATCCCTTTTATTTTTCAATGTTTGAAAGACAGACTGTCGAAGGAATCCGTATCTATCCGGGATATCCATGCATGCTGAACCAAATGCTGGCGGATCACCGCCTGGACATGAGTCCCGTCTCCTCGGCCGCCTGTGCCCAGATTGCCGATGACGTGGTGGTGCTGCCGCAATTTTGTTTAAGCTCGGTGGGGTATGTGGGTTCGGTGATTCTGGTGAGTAAAATACCCATTGAGGATCTGAATCAAAAAAAAGTGGGGATCACCAGCGCATCCCATACATCCAAAGTGCTGCTGAAGGTTCTGCTCAAGAACTATTACCATTTGGAGCCGGTTTATGTCCCCTCCCAACCCAGACCCGTACTCAAAGATTTGGATGCAGCGCTGGTGATCGGAAACGATGCCATGGCCATATCTTCCGAACCGATCTCCTATATTTACGATCTCGGCGATCTGTGGCTGAGAAAGACCGGATTTCCCGTTGTATTTGCCGTGTTTGCGATAAGAGAAAAGGTGGTGGAAAAATATTTGCCCCGGATACACTCCGTTATTTCTTCTTATCATCGCTCCTTGAACTGTCTTGAAGAAGAAAAGGAACATGTCGTTTCAAAAGCAAGGGCAAAGTATCCGGATATTATCTACGATATCAACGGCTATTTTGATCTGTTGGAATTTGAATTTGATGATGAATTAAAAAAGGCCCTGATGTTTTATTATACCATTGCCGGAGAGATGGGGCTGCTCAGAAAAGTAAAGCGGTTAAACTATCTGACGGCGATTGACTAGAAGCCATCTCAAAAAAGTCTTTTCGTCCGATATCGGCGTTGAGCCCTCGTCTCAAGTCCTCGACATACTTGAGTATGCCTGTGGGTTGATCCTCGGCCTCGTCTTGATCTCGCTCGTAAATCCTAATTTTGAGATAGCTTCTAATGAGGATATATTTTCTTTGACATGAAACCCATCCACCCAAACAATACACTTTATCATAAGATATATCAGGGAGACCGGATTTCCCCATCAGAGGCTCTTGAACTTTTTTCCTGGGACATTATCGATTTGGGAAAAGCCGGTGATATGCGAAGAAAAATGGCATTTCCCACGGAAACGGTAGGGTTTATCATCGATCGGATTATCAATTTTACCAATATCTGTGAGGCCGAATGCGCGTTTTGCGCATTTCATGCCCGGGCCAATCTCATCGAGCCTTATGAACTGTCCATGGAAGATATCTTTTCCAAGATCGAAGAACTGCTCGATGCAGGGGGTACGCAGGTCATGCTTCAGGGCGGGCTTCATCCCGACTATATCCTGAGTGATTATATCGACATGGTATCTTCGATAAAAAAGCGATTCCCCGACATTTATCTTCACTCTTTTTCTCCTTCGGAAATCGTTCATATTTCCCGGAAAAGCGCCTTGCCTGTGGATGACGCTGTAAAAGGGCTCAAAGAGGCGGGTATAGACTCCGTTCCCGGTGCGTCGGATCTTCTGGTGGACAGAATACGGGCCAAAGTCAGTCCGAAAAAAATCACGGTGGATGAATGGCGCAATGTCATACGGTCGCTTTACCGGAACAACATGGTGTCGTCGGCAACCATGACCTATGGAATGGGAGAGACCGATGAAGAAAAGATTGATCATTTAAAGGTTATCCGGGATGTCCAGGATGAAACCGGAATTTTGCAATCCTTTATTCCCTGGTCCTTCTCACCCGAAAAGACACGCATGAAAAATACTCTTCCGGCCACCGGGATCGATTATCTAAAAATTCTGGCCATCGCGCGGATTTTTCTCGACAATATCACCTATATTCAAGCAGGATGGCTGACCGAAGGGCTGAAGCTTGCCCAGGTGGCGCTGACCATGGGGGCAAACGATATGGGCGGGGTGCTTATGGAGGAAGTCGTGGTCAAAGCCACCGGGATCACAAGGGCAACCAGCGAAAAAGAGCTGATCCATATCATTCGAAATGCCGGGAAGATTCCGGTTCAAAGGGATTCCCGCTATCGGGTGATAAAGGAGCGGGTATGACACGTCTCGATATCGCCTTTTCCACATGCCCTAACGATACGTTTATCTTTCATGCCCTGCTTCATGATTGCATTGATACGGGAGATCTTCATTTTGTTTCCCATATGCACGATGTAGAAGCTTTGAACCAGAAGGCGTTTTCCAAAACCTTTCATATTTCAAAGCTCTCCTTTTACGCCTATCTTAAACTCAGAGAATCCTATGAAATTCTCGATGCAGGGTCTGCTTTAGGGTATGGATGCGGGCCGCTTCTTGTGGGAAGGTCGACGGATCTTTCACTTTCCGAAGCAAAAATTGCCGTGCCCGGTGAATACACCACGGCATATCTGTTATTGAGGTTGTGGCATCCTGAAATTCGCAACATTGAAATTACCCGGTTTGACAATATTCTTGAAGGCGTACAAATCGGACGGTACGATGCCGGGCTCATCATTCACGAAGGCCGGTTCATCTATCCGGAATACGACTGTGTCGAGATCATCGATCTCGGAAAATGGTGGGAAGACCGAACATCCCTTCCGATTCCTCTGGGATGTATTGCCCTCAGAAAAGAATCCCCCTGTATAGACCTTAAAACGGATATTGAATCCGTAATTCGAAGGTCCGTGGAATATGCGTTTCAAAACAGGGAAGCATCCAGAGAATTTGTAAAATTGCATGCCCAGGAAATGGAAGATCCGGTGATCGACGGACACATTGACCTGTATGTCAATAATTTCACCCTATCCCTGGGGGATACCGGGAAAAAAGCCATTCAGGCCCTTGAGGAGGCGGCACGGTGGCAAAAGATATTGTAGCGGCCATTGTCATGGCCACCATGCTCGAGGCAAAGCCGTTTGTGCAAGAAATGTCCCTTAAGCAAACGCGAAAGGCCCCTTTTTCGCTATTCCAAAACCATGAGGTTCTGCTCCTTGTTTCAGGGATCGGCAAGGCCAATGCTGCCATGGCGACGGCATATTTATGTTTGATGTTCAAGCCGGCCCTAATTTTCAATCTGGGCGCCGCAGGCGCCGCCCGGTTCGGATATGATCTGGGAGAGATATTTCATATTCACACGATTGTCGAACCGGATCGACCCGATCTAAAAACAGGGAAACCCTGTGTTCATCAACCGGATGTCATGGCAGGATTCAAAACTGCTAGACTGGCCACCAGCGATCGCGCGATTCTCGAGCCTAAAAACCGCCAAGAGATTGCGCAAAATGCCGACCTGCTGGATATGGAAGGCGCCTCGGTGGTTCAGACCTGCAGAAGATTTGAGTTCGGGTGTTTTCTGTTTAAATTTGTGAGCGACACGCCGGATCATACACGGGATCAGGACATTGTGGATCATATCCGGCGCTACCGCAAAAGATTTTACGAATTTTTCGCCGACGCGGTTATGCCGAACAGTCAAAAGCACCTTACTTGACCGATTTCCCCGCCGTATTGGATGGCGATGAGGTCTCCGAGAGTTCCGTTTGGTCCATGATAAAAATATCGTCATCCTTTAGTCCGGCCAGTTCGTTTAACGCCTCGCGGATTTCTGTCGAACCTTTATCTTTCACCAGCTTGACGGCAGCATAGTCTGTTTTAGTTTTTGAAAGAGAAAATCGGCCCCGTGTTTTTTCAAGATAGTTAAAAACAAAATTTTTTACCGAATCCCAGCTATCGCGTCGCGTTTGATTTTCAAGGTGTGTGAGTTTGTCCAGATCTTTTAGCATGCGGGAATGATAGCGCTTTGCCCGGCGTTTCATAAGAAGGGTCGTCCAACACAAAAAAAATATCAATGCAATCCCGCCGGCGACACCGAAAAGTATTTGCGGGTTCATACCGCCCAAAACACCGGATATCATAAGAGCGCCGGTAACGCCGGCGCCGAGAATAAGACTTGTCCAGAAACCGATGAACATATGTTTTAAGCGAAACTTGCGCATCCTGAGTCGATAGTTTGTCAAAGCTTCAAGGAAATGGCTCAGACGCTCGCCGTGGGTTTCAACAAAGGTCGCCAGGTGATCGAGGCGATGCCTCGGCGCTTTGAGGATGGCTTTTTTCAATTCTTCCCGCTGATTTTCCAAATGTCCGAGAAAACTCATATCGCTTCCGGATCGTTTCCCTCCACGCAACATGGCCCGGGGGGAATAGGTGAGGCGGATGGGGGGGATATCTTTCCGGCCGGTAATCTGAGAGAGATTCCAACACAGCGTTCCGTAGACTTGTAAAAGATCGGCAAAGGAAGCGCACTCGTCGATTCGATTTAAAACAAAGATCAGGCGGTCTTCAAAGGTCCGGGCCGGCAGTGTTTCCCGAATGCTGATATAGGATTCGCGCACGGTTCCCGCCTTATGGGGATCGAAGACCACCAAGACCAGATCGGCGATTTGGGCCAGATCACCGATGACTTCCTGGTAATCGTATCCGCGATCCCGCTCGGTGATGCTGTCAAGCATGCCCGGCGTATCAATAACGGCCAAGGTTTCCAGAAAAGGCGCATTCACTTTTTTCAGGCGAAAGTGAGCGGCAAATCGTTGTCCATGCTTTCTCATGGTTTCAAAGGGATATTCCGGATCGTTGAGCAGAAACTTGCCGTCCCGTTCTTCGACAATGCGAACATCCTTTGCCGTTGACACGGAATCGTCATAGGTGATCACGGTAAAAGAATCATCCGTGGGCGCCTGACCGGTGGCTTGAATGTCTGCTCCCAGAAATTCATTAATGAGGGTTGATTTGCCCGAAGAATAGTTGCCGATAACAAGAACGAGAGGGCGCCATTTGATATTGGTTTCGAGGGGAACATCACTGTAGCCGTAATGGAGTGCCGCGGGGGAGAGGTGGTCGGATACCATTTTTACCAATTCAGTTCGAAGCGAATTAATATAATTTTCACGATACATCGCTATCTCCCATTTTTCCGTATAAATCTCACTGTTCTTACCGCTTTGCGGCCGATATGCTTTTTCGCTTCTTCAGCCAGCGAAGGCCGAAGAGTGTCAGCCCCCATGCCAAAAATACGCCGTCGTCTATTTTTCCCATGATAAAATCCGGCATAAAAAAATAAACAACCGCACCCAAAAGAAAGCTTAGTATTAAAGCGGTTGAGTAACGCATCCAGGTGAAAATCCTGAAAAACACCAAGAACAGCAGTGTCCAGAAAAGATAGAACACCGTGGTGGCGGTAATCCGATATTTTACAGGGATGCTTTCCACAACTTTTGACAAGAAAAGAAGAGCTTTTTGGCCTGGTTTGTGAAGACGATGATAAAGAACCTCTTTTACCGTAACCTTTTCATCGATGTAAAATCCCGCCGGTATAAGAAAATCAAGCGTCAACGGAAAGTCGTTCTTGTGGAGAAGGTCATTGGTTTGGCGAAAGGGGAGCGATAGAATCTTGCGAGATCCCGTGTAAATAATGCCGGTGATTGTCACCAGGCATATCACAGAGACCGCCGCCCAGATGATTTTCGCACGAATGACCATTCAGATTCCCAGACCTGTGCCGGTAAAAAAATAAGAAACTCACACCTAAAATGACGGATAACAAATGACGTCTTATCGAGTTTTGCCTCGATTCGGATTAAAGCTACCAGAGGTGATTCCTAGTGTCAACCGACACTTTTTATGAGTTCATCATGTTTCGCATCTCTGTCTATTTTTTTTGCGCAACGTCTTCCATTACAATGGATCCCCTTTTGTTTTTGTCATCATTTCAGCAGACCTTTCAACGATGCGTGATCGCATCATGTGATCGAAATGGTCAATCATTCTCTATATAAGTATTTATATTATCAATTTTACATATCTGATATCATTAGATTATATATACTTTTTTAAATTTTATCGGTTTAATGGCCACATTTTTACCTTTATTATCAACGGTTTTGCCAAAATGTATCACGCAAACGGCTCAGGAGTGCGTTTAGAATAATTCAAAAGGAGGAGGATGAATGATGCGAATCGGAAAAATCGTTTTTAACCTTGTTGTCTGCGGATTGTTTGTGGTAGGGTGTAACAGTTCCGACTCGACCAAAAATAAGTTTGAAAAAGAGGTGGATAACGAACAGGCAGCCGTCAAACTGGTCCGAGAAGTGCAGCGTGGGAGCTATAATGTCATTACCGCCAAGGAACTCAAAAATTTGATGGGCTCCGAAAAGAACCTGCTTATAATTGATACCATGCCCTATGACGCCAGCTATAAAAAAGCACATGTTCCCGGCGCCAAACAGTTTCTGTTTCCCATTCCCGAGATGAAAGAATGGAATCCCAAAGAAACCGATGGAAAAACCCTGGATGATTACAAAGCACTTTTAGGTCCGGAGAAAGATAAAATCATCGTTGTCTACTGCGGATTTGTCAAGTGTACCCGGAGTCACAACGGGGCCATGTGGGCTGTAAAATTAGGCTACAAAAACGTGTTGCGTTTTCCCGGCGGGATGTTTGCTTGGCGAGGGGCCGGATACCCTGTTGAGAAGGCCGGATAACGGATTCCAATGCAATTCTTTTGCGACGCACGCGGTCACGTATCACGAGGGCGTGTGCCGCTCAAGTTTTTAATTTGGCGGATAAAGGAAGCGATCTTTTGGAAACCGATATCGAAGCATTGTTGAACAAAATTCGCATTCGAACTGAAAACCTGTTCATGACCAATCAGTTGATGTGTTCCGAAGCGGTGCTGAGGGTATTGAATCAAGGGCTTAATGGAGGGTTGCCCTCTGAAATTGCTGTTCGGCTTACCTCGGGTTTGCCCGAGGGCTTTGGAGGCAGCGGATGCACATGCGGAGCATTAAGCGCCGGTGTGATCGCCCTGGGGTTGTTTCTGGGTCGAAACGGGCCCGGCATTTTGAACAACCGGAGGGTTTACGCGGCTTCAAAAGAACTCCATGATCATTTTAAAATACAATTCGGTGCGACGTGTTGCAGGATTTTGACGAAAAACATTGAACTCGGCACAGAGCACCATTTTCAGCTTTGTGCCCGCCGTACCGGAGAAGTCGCCGAACAGGCCGCCCGCATAATACTCGAACGAAAACCAAACGTGCTTGAAGAGGCTGACTGGACGTATTTAAACCGGATCGATTCGAGGATGAAGGGTCGAATAAAACGCCTTGCCAACACCATTCGATAATTGACCGTCGAATCGTTTTCAAACCTGGAGAATTCAGACAGTGAAACTGAAGCTTTTTAATAAACCAACCCTGCTGAGCCTCTCGAAAACCTGTGGTTGAGCCGCAAAAATCGACCCGGTCGGGCTCAGCGATTTATTGGCGAGTCTTCCAAAGCATCAAGACCCAAATTTGCTGGCAGGATATGAAACCAGTGATGATGCCGGTGTTTATCGTTTGACCGACGATTTGGCCGTGATTATGACCGCGGATTACATTACTCCGCCGGTAAACGACCCGTATGTTTATGGCCAGATCGCAGCCGCTAACGCCATCAGCG